>Ga0031656_10000746_pt1 | contig 11723 bp, 12 predicted proteins | sample FrelakmetDIP11DI_FD_55080 | JGI IMG/M metagenome (GOLD analysis project Ga0031656, IMG submission 55080) | Freshwater lake sediment microbial communities from the University of Notre Dame, USA, for methane emissions studies - DIP11 DI | ecosystem: Environmental > Aquatic > Freshwater > Lake >... | reverse complement strand
CCCCCGGCCCCCCCTTTGGAAAAGGGGGGGGAAGGGCCGGCCAGGCCCGAGCGCCGAAGGTCGCCAACACCCAACGCCCACGTAGCCTTGTAAACAGGAGGGTGACGGAGCCTTGGGCACTGGCAACGTCAAGTTTGGAATTGCTGGGCTGCGGCTTGCTGGTAAATGACCGGTCCGGTTAGAATGTCGTCTGCTGGACACTCCCGCCCAGTGCACAGGGGCTCGCTCAATCTTACCCCGGGACCAATGCGGCCTCTGGACATAAAGACGGGCCCGGGCACTCGATCTATTTTTGGGGTTCGGGCCGGCCGGGCTGATTCAAGGCGGGCAACGCCTAACGATTTGCGCCATTGCCTTTACCCGCTGCCCTTGCGTCGGACGGCTCCGCCGTGACTCAGGGGACCCTCACCTTGCCTGGGCGCGTGCCATGCGGACCCGCAGAACCGAGGATTGAATAGGCACCCCCTCCGATGTTCCTATCCGTTGCGTCCACCGCTCCCGGCAATCGCACCTCCCTGCCGGTGCGCCCGTCCTCCCTTGATGTACCGACACATCCACCTGACCAGCGGCATGTTTGGGCGCTGCTTGAGCAGGTTTGTCGGCGGTCGCAGGCATTCGCCTTTGCCGTCCGAGCCGAAACCCATAAGGGGGCTCCGTGGTATGGTGAAGCAATGTCCCCGCCACACACCCCGGCAGAGGATCCGCAACCTTGGAGGCACATGTGCGCAGGCGACTGACAAATCTACCCTTCCTGATCGCAGTCGTCGTGCCAACCCTGCTTGCGACTCTGTACTATGGCCTCATCGCCTCGGATGTCTACGTGTCTGAGTCGCATTTCGTGGTGCGCGGCCCACAACGCCAGACTCCGAGTGCCTTGGGGTCCTTGTTGGAGGGCGCCACCGGGGGCTTCTCCAGATCCGTCGAGGACAGTTTCAGCGTCACCGACTTTATCATGTCGCGCGACGCCCTAAAGCGCCTCGAGGAGGAGTTCGGCATCAAGCGGATGTTTGGTTCCGAGCAGATCGACCGCCTTAGCCGTTTCGCCGGGATCGATCCCGACGACAGCTTTGAGGCCCTGTATCGCTTCTACGGCAACCATGTTGCGGTGACCGTTGACGCCGCCGACCCAATTTCTGTCCTGACCGTACGTGCCTTTACCGCAGATGACGCCTGGCGCATCAACGAGCGCCTGCTGGAACTGAGTGAGGCATTGGTCAATACCCTCAACGAGCGCGGCCGAAAGGACATGATCAGTTTCGCCGAATCTGTCGTTCGAGATGCCGAAGCGCGGTCCCGCGCGGCCACCGTCGCCGTATCCGACTACCGACATACCCAAGGGATATTCGATCCGCAAGCGCAGTCTTCCCTGCAACTAGAGCAGATTTCCAATCTCCAGGGTGAGCTCAGTGCCACCAAGGCGCGTCTGGCACAAATCCAGACTCTGGCCAAAGACAACCCCCAGATACGTTCCCTGGAACGTATGGTGGCCGCCACTCAGGCGGAGATTGACGGCGAAACCGCCAGGGTTGCGGGCGGCCAGACGTCCCTAGCCAAAAAGACGGTGGAGTATGAAGGCCTGGTGCTTGAGCAGGTCCTTGCCGGAAAGCAGTTGGAGACCGCTTTGGCGTCCCTCGTCCAGGCGCGCGACGAGGCACAACGCAAACAGCTCTATCTTGAGCGCATCGTCCAGCCGAACCGGCCTGACATCGCCATTGAACCGCGACGACTGCGCAGTGTCGTGGCGACCATTCTGCTCGGACTGGTGGCCTGGGGGATTCTCTCCCTGCTGGGAGCGGGCGTGCGCGAACACCGCGACTAGGGTTCCTTGCGCGACCGAGAGCTTAACAGATGAGTCAAGTTCGTGCCGGGCACAACGACCAAGGACTACCGATGCGAGGGCGGCTCAGCTTCGGCGGGGGCGCGAGCTTGCCCGCGCTTGAGACAGCCCAGACGCAGGCCAATCGCGGGCGAGTCCGCGCCTACACCACTGCGGTCTGAGGCGCGGCCTCGCTAGCTATGGACACATCGACTCCCCTGCACCGCTCTCTCGGTATCCAATTCCGGGTCATTGGGGCCTTACTCATGCGGGAGGTGCTGACCCGTTATGGCCGCCGCAACATCGGTTTTGGCTGGCTCTTCGTCGAGCCCATGATATTCACGATGGGCATCGCGACCCTGTGGAACTTCACCAGGGGCGTCCATGGCTCTGACCTCCCAATCATCCCCTTTGCCATTATCGGATACTCCTCGCTGCTTGTCTGGCGAAATGGGGCCAATCGCTGCGCGCGGGCCATACAACCAAATCTCTCGCTCCTCTACCACCGGAATGTCACCGTGCTCGACATCTTCGCCGCACGTTTGCTACTGGAGATCGCGGGTACCACAACGTCTCTGGTTGTATTGTTGGGCACCTTCATCCTCGTCGGAGTCGCTGACATCCCGGCCAACCCCGTTACCATGGTCGCCGCCTGGCTTCTCTTGGCGTGGTTCACCGTCGGTCTCGGCCTCACCGTCGGGGTCCTCGCCGAACAATCCGAGGGCTTCGAGCGGATCTGGCACACCCTGACCTATATTATGTTTCCCTTTTCCGGCGCGGTATTCATGGTCGACTGGCTGCCGACCAGAATGCAGGAGTGGATGCTGTGGGTCCCCATGGTCAATGGTGTCGAGATGCTGCGTGGTGGATACTACGGCCCTACAGTCCCGACGCATTACGACGTCGGCTACCTCGCGACTGTGAATGCGGTCCTACTGCTACTCGGCCTCGTCCTCGTTGACCGCTACAAGCACTCCGACCTATCGGAATGATTAGCCTCCATCACGTCAGCAAGACCTACCCTACTCGGGAGGGACCGAGGGTCATCTTGGACGACATCAGCCTAAGCATTGCCAAGGGCGAGAAAATCGGAATTCTCGGCCGTAACGGTTCGGGCAAATCGACGCTGCTTCGTCTCATTGGTGGCGTGGAACAACCCGCGCGCGGCTACATCGAACGCGGAATGAGCGTTTCGTGGCCGCTCGCCTTCGGCGGAGCATTCCAGGGTAGCCTCACCGGGCTCGATAACCTTCGGTTCATCTGTCGCATCTACGGCGCTGACATCACCCTGGCCACGCCCTTCGTCGAAGAATTCGCTGAACTCGGAACCTATTTTCGAGAACCGGTCAAGACCTATTCCGCCGGAATGCGGGCCAGGCTGGCGTTCGCCCTATCCATGGCGATTGAGTTCGACTGTTACCTAATCGATGAGGTCCTCTCCGTCGGCGACACCCGTTTCCACGAAAAGTGCCAGTNCGAGCTGTTCGATAAGCGCGCCGATCGGGCACTGCTCATCGTCTCGCACATGCCCAATCAGATCCGGGAGCACTGTAGTACAATCTTCGTCCTCGAGGCCGGTCGCATCGAGCGGTTCGAGAACATCGACGAGGCCTACGATTATTATGCCAACCGCCTCTGACCGCATCAGGATATTGTGCGACCTCAAACCCGCCCTGGATGGCTATGCGGGCATCCCGCAGGAGACACGGTTGCTGTTCCGCGGCCTACGTTCCCTGGCGACCTGCGAGGCCGAGGGGCTCATCCAGCACGGCGGGCGACAGCTTCGAGCCCCTCCCCCGCCTACGGGCAAACCCCTGTCCCTTTCTCGGCGGATCCATCGGTCATCCAGGGTTGTTGTCTCGCTGCCGCAGGCAGGAGGGGCCGATCTCAACGAAGTCGTTACGACTCGGGATGCTCCCCAGGGAGACAGTACTGCAAAAAAGAGTTACTGGTGGCAGCTTGCAACCTCCTTTCCCATAGCGGCGCTGCAACTTCGTGCCCTCCTTGGATTGCCGATTCGGCTCGGACTTTTCGAGCAGGGCCTGTTCGACGACTTCATCTGGAGAACCTTTTTCAGCAAGACGCTTAGGCCGGCTGACAAGGGTCTGATAACCTCGGCGCCTTTCCATGTGCTGCGTCCGTCGCGCAAGCGCCTGCATCAGGTCGGCCTTGCGGGGAGGACGTACTCTAAGACCCCCCGCTATCTTGAAATCGACACCTGGGGATTTGACGTCCTGCTCGCCCAGACGCCTTTCCCAGGCCGAGTCTCGGCGGGCACGCAATTGGTTGTGCGTTACCATGACATGGTGCCGGTGTTGATGCCTCACACCATCAGTGACAGCTCTTTCCATCAGGCATCGCATTTCTTCGCGTTGCAGGAGAATGTTCGCGCGGGTGCTTGGTTTTCTTGTGTATCGGAGGCGACTCGCCAGGACCTCCTGAAGGTCTTTCCAGAGGCAGAGCCCCGGGCGGTGGTGATCCACAACATCGCGTCGGACGAGTACTTCGTCGAGGCAGCGCCGCTGGAGATGGTGCTGCAGATCCTGCGAAACCGCCAGGTTAAGGTCTCTGGGATCGCCACGAACGGGAAGCCGGCATGGTCTCTGGGGTTGTCATCCGCGGAAGGCCTCGACTACCTGCTGATCGTATCGACCATCGAACCGCGCAAGAATCACCTCATGCTCATAGCCGCTTGGGAACGGCTGAAATACACGTCGATGCCTCAACTTAAGCTGGTTGTTGTCGGCAACCTGGGATGGGGATTCCGTCCTATTATCGACGCCTTCCGCCCCTGGGCCGAGCGGGGCGACCTGATCCACCTCACCGCTGTTCCGTCCGCTGAACTTCGTGTCCTCTACCGCCACGCCGCCGCAACCATTTGTCCCAGTCTGGCCGAAGGCTTCGACTACTCCGGAATCGAGGCGATGCGCTGCGGAGGCATCGCACTTTCCTCCGATATCCCGGTACACCGCGAGGTCTTCGGTGCAGCCTCGGTCTACTTCGATCCCTACTCCGCAGAAGATGCCGCTGGTGTCATTGCCCAGGTCCTAGCGCCGGACGGCCTGTCCCTTAGAGAGCGCTTGCACGCGGAAGGGCCCAGGATCTCCGACAGGTATACGGCAGACAGCATCTTACCCCAGTGGGATCGGTTCTTCGATGATCTGAAGCGCCGCCAGGCGACCTAAGTAGCTATCAGCGACCGACGACAGGAGGCAACATGAACATCGTCATAACCACCGGCCACCCTTATTCCGGATTCCAGTCGGTCCATACCCTATTGATCGAGGCAGGTCTCGCGCAAGCAGGTGTGTCCAAGCGGGAGGGGATGAGTGCGACGGAATTTCATGGACGAGTACTTTCTGCCCAGGGCGTCGATCTCACCATGCCGGCAAGTCTCGCCCCAGTAACACCCGGCAGAGTGTGGGACAATCTGGCCGCCGACCTGTTCCTCGGCAACCTCGAAGCTCCAGACTGGGGCTGGGCAGATCCCGGCGCCGTTTGGCTGCTGGATTTTTGGAGTCAATTCGACCCTCAGATCCGTTTCGTGCTCGTCTATGCTTCCCCGGATTTCGTCGTCGGCGAAATGCTGCGACAAGGGGCATTGTCTGCGGATGGCGTGCCCCAGGCTATGGCATCCTGGGTCGCGTACCATACGGAGTTGTTGCGATTCTTTCATCGCCATCGGGATCGCTGTATCTTGGTGGACTTCACCGCCGCCACCTCGATGCCATAGCGGCTGGTCACGAAGGCGGTGGATGGCCTTGGTGTCTGCCTGGACCCGTCGAGCGTTGCGCAGAATGTTGAAGTCCTGCCGCAGTCAGTATTGGCTGCGCTACTCGTCGGGGGGCTGATTCCAGGCGATACCGAGGCCAGTGCGATCTACGCCGAATTGGAGGGCACCGCCGACCTTTCCAATGACAGCGACGCCTTCCCGCCAAATCTTGTCCAGGCCTGGGGTGAGTACGGGCAACTCTTGGCGCGCCTAGACCAAGACGCTAAAGAGGCCCAGCGCTTGCGGGAGACGACGGCACGCCTCGAACAGGAGGCAGAAGGTGCAAGGCGGGGGCTCGTACGAGCCGCTGATGAGATGGCGTTGCAGCAGGTTGCCTTCGCGGAACAGCGGGACCGCCTTGACGGAACCCTTGCAGCTCAGCGGGCAACACAGAAGGAGTTGGCGAGCGCCATTGACGGGCTCCGGGGATGCGAGCGTGAGAAGGAGTCTTGCACCAAGCAGCTCGCCGCCAAACAACTGGAGTTCGACAAGCAGAGTGCCGCCCGCAAAGAAACCGAGCAAAGGCTCGGCGAGATGTCACGACGCGCTGACGAAGCGACAGAGACGCTGAAAGCGGCGGCAGTCACGCAACGCATCACGGAGGCAAAGCGCGCGGAGTCTGAGGCCGAGGCCGCAGCCGCGACGGCTGAGAACGAACTCCTCCTGCTCCAATTGCACCAAGTGCAAGAGGAGTTGGAGACATGCTTCCTGCGGTGCCAGCCCCTTGAGGAGACCCTCGCGACCCAGCGGGCCAAACAGGCCGGGTTGGACGAGGAAGTCCAGCGGCTTCAAGCGCGAGTCACCCAGGGCGAGGCTGTTGCCAAGCAACTGGCTGCCGCGCAGAAGGAGGTGGACGGCCAGGTCGCCGGCCGCAAGCAAGCTGAACGACTCCTCGCGGAGGCAACGCGCAGGTCTGAAGATATCGCGCGAGAACTCATTGCCGCAAAGTCGGCTCACAGCGCCACCGAAACGAAAACCCGGCAGCAGGCGGATGCAGTTCTGACCAATGAGCGGGCCAAGCAGGCAGAGTTGGCCGGCGAAATCAAGCGGCTTGAGGCGCGAGTCGCACAGGGCGAGGTTGTAGCCAAGCAACTGGCTGCCGCGCAGAAGGAGGTGGACGGACAGGTCGCTGGCCGCAAGCAAGCTGAAGAATCCCTCGCGGAGGCAACGCGCAGGTCTGAAGATATCTCGCGAGAACTCATTGCAGAGAAGTCGGCTCGCAAGGCCACAGAGGAAGCGCTCAAGCGGGATGCGCCAAGCGTAATGGCATTGACGCAGGAGAATGAATTGCTCTTGCTTCAGTTGCATCAGGTCCAGGAAGAGCTGGAGCGGTACTACCTCCAGTGTCAAGAACTCTCCTCGTCTGGGGCGCCGACCTCATTCGGCAGCGGCGTTACACTCAAGCAACTCACACAGGCTGCCGTCGACCTGCGGGGCGAGATCAATGGGGATAACTGGTATGACGCCGAGCAGGACGGTCGGTGGGCAGGACCCGGCCAGATCAGCAGCCTGATGTTGCCGGCACTGGCTGCTGGGCAGTATCAATTGGCGCTCGAAGTGGTTGACGCCATTGAGCCCGAAGTTCTCGATGGGATGTCCTTGTCGCTCAATGGCAAGCCGTTGACCACCAAACGGAGGCGGCGCGGTTCGCTGACCGTCGTAACCGCGAAGTTTTCTTCCGAGACCTCGGCACCTGACAAAGAATGGAAACTCGAACTCGGCTTCCCCCGACTACTGTCGCCTGCGGAACGGGGCTCAGATGACTACCGGACACTCGCGGTTCGGGTGCGGACGCTATCTATAGTCCCGATCAGAACCGAGTCCGACTGGCCAGTCGCCGACGCATCAGGACTCAGCAAATGGGGCGGCACACAACCGACGCAGATCAGCTTCGATTTGCGCGGGGAAATCGATGGCGATAATTGGTACGACGCGGAGCAGGACGGCCGCTGGGCAGGACCCGGTCATGTCAGTTCTTTGATGCTACCCGCGTTGGGCGCTGGACGCTATCAGATGGAGTTGGATGTGGTCGATGCCATGGCCCCAGAGATCGTCAACGGAATGACCCTTTCGCTCAACGGGAAGCCTGTCGCCATCAACTCAAAGTGTCACGGCTACCCAACCCTTGTGACAGCGGAATTCTCTACCGACATGCCAGCACCAGACGGGCAGTGGGAGCTGAGGATTAGCTTCCCACAGGTCGCATCCCCTGCAGCCCATGGCTCAGGCGACCATCGAACGCTCGCGATCCGATTGCGCACCGTTTCTTTTACGGCAATTCGGCCCGAGGAAGAACATACCGCTCTCCAATTAGGCAGGAAGCGCGGTTCGGCCAAAGGCAGTCGGAAATCCTCCAGGTGGTGGGCGCGCAAGAAGTAACCTGGATTTTGGGTTAGGTTGATGGACAACCGCAGACGACCCAACGAAAATGTGGGGCTGCTCCACTTGGGTGCTCAGCGTCTGTAGGGCGCGGGCTGTGGATGGCGGTTAGAACCCGCGGATGGTGGGCGGACCGCGCGTTCTCCCGCCAATGAGCGTACCGAAGACCCGCAGGCTGGTAGCTGGCAAAAGGGGACCGGGAGCCAGAGAAAAGGGATCGTGCTTGCATTGCCGTTGGAGGAGGTGACCCGGCCGCCCCGCGGTAGCGGGCCAATACCGTTGAGACAGGTCCGGCACTCGCGGCGACCGCAACGGTCTTCACCAGTGCCGCACCCCGCACCGTGCAAGACAACTGTCGTGGGTAAGTATCGCCCGCCTATGGTCGGCCATCTACAGGGTCACCCGCCGAAGTTGGCGATGCTTGTCACCAACTGCTATCGAGAAGGATCAACCTGATTAGAAAAATGTTTCAGCCAATCGGCTTTTCGGCTGGGAAACCGGCAACCAAGCCCGCCGAAGGCGCAGAATTTTCCCCAATACGCCCCTGGATACCGGCATTTTGGGCCGGGTCACAGGCCCAGCTTTGGGCGGCACTGGCTGAAGTGCCTTTCTAATCAGGAGACTCAAAGCCGAATAGCAACACCTTTAACGCAATGGCCTGCCCGGCAGGTCCCCGTGCTTAGACTCGACCTCCCGCCCAAGGCCATCGGGGAAGATTACCGGGCGACCGATGCGCTGGCTTCAGCGGCCGGGCGGTTGGATTCACTGTTCCTATCCCCCGCATTTCGACGCGCCGCCTGCTGGCAGGCACCTCAGGGGGCAGCAGGCGCCTTCGGCTGTTTCGTGCGGAAAATCACTCTGCGGCCACCGCCCTTGCCCTTTGCGTTCGCCTCAGCCGTGCGAACATGGAAGATACCGAGCCCGGAAACTCTGTAGGCGCCATCAGGGGCATGGTCGATGTCGCGGGCAAGTGTGGCGAAAACCGCCTGCAACAGCTCGGCAGCCGTGCGCTCATTCACATCCTTGAACGCGGCGGGGGACTCCTGGGACGTACGTTCGATCAATTCTTGCAGTGCGCTCATATGCTTCTCCGATTACGGGTCAGTGCAGGGTTACAACGGACGATGCGCATCCGCTACGGTTTCAGTCCAACAGGCCGCGGCGGCGAAATTGGCTACGCAGTCGCGCCCAAGGTTGCAGCACCTCCATGGCCAGTAGGCGCGCCGAATCCATGTCGTCGGTCGTCTCAAACCATTCGGCTGCCTTGGCAATCTGGCCCGACAGCGAGCGCGCGGCATGCTCAATCCCGACAGAGTTCGCTTTCATGTTGCCGGCGATCCAACGGTGTACTTCCTCAACCTCAGCCGGCGTGCATTCAGCCAGCGCCTCGGGAGCCGGCTTCTCGTCGCTACGCGAAAAGCGCCCGACGATCTCGGATCGGGGTTTTTTCGTGGCCGGGTCGTAGGTCGTGCGGACGACCTGGACGATGTTTTTTCGGTAGCGGAAGTGCATTATGCTCTGGACCTCGGAGGCAGTATACTGCCACAATATGGCCTTGTCAATCCAAAACCATCTGACCAACAAGCATGCAACTTACTGTACCTAATACACTAGTTCTCTGGATCTACGCCGACGAATGCGTCAATATACTGCCCGCATCCCTACTGCACAGTCAAGCGAAGCGGTAAGCACGAGAAGTCGTTGCCTCAACCTGGCAGCCATGGCGCCGGCATACCCCATGCCATGAAAGACGCGAACACCATGACCGTTTCGCTCACCCCGGCCATCTCCGAGAGGAGACGGCGACTTCGGGCGTGCTGCGCGCGACTTTCACGGCAGAGCGAAGGTCAAGCGCGCGCAGACCGCAGGTAACATGCCGGCGCGGGCGGGCGCTAGANGTCGTCTGGGCGGGTCAGCAGCGGGTGTGATCAGAACTGATGTAATGGGCTACGTGATTAGAAAGATGTTTCAGCCAAGCAGTTTTTCGGCTGGGAAGCCGGCAACCCAGCCCGCCGAAGGCGCAGAATTTGCCCCACAGCACCCCTGGATACCGGCGTTTAGGGCCGTGTCACAGCTTTCGGCGGCACTAGCTGAAGTTCCTTTCTAATCAGGAGAGTTCTTGAACCTCGGCCTTGAGGTGCGCCGCGATGGCCTCGGCATGCCCATAGGACAGGGCACTGTGGAGGCTGGCGTTGGCGTGGATCTTGGTGCCGTCGAGGCTGAGGCGGCCAAAGTGGCTCAACTGGTTCTCGCGGGCGACCTGGAGCACCTGAACAAACACCGCATCGAACTCTTTGCAGAAGCGCTTGCGAAAGTTGGCCAGGGTGTCGTGGTCGGGGTGACGGTTGCAGGCAAGGTAACGAAACGCCAGCGAGTCGTAGGTCGCCTGCTCGATCTTGCGGCTGGAGTAACAGCCGGTGGCGTAGCCGTAGATCAACAACGACAGCAATAACGCCGAGTGCTACGCGGCACTGCCCTTGCCAGCATAGGCCCGTCCCAGATCGCCCAGACCCAGACTTTCCACCACATCGACCAGGTAGCGCGCCAGGTACCCCTCGGGCAGCCCCTTTTGCACCGACGGCGGAACCAGAAAGTCCATGTCGCGGTCGATCAGGTGAAACCTACCCATCTTCGCCGGTCCTCTTGGAGTACGACTCCATTGTATCTCCTACCCCACCGGGATGCAGGAGCTCAGTCCGACAGGCTGCTAGCGGCCCCTTCGCCACTGCGGTCGCCCGCCCGCGCCCTACGCCTACCGGCGGCCCACCGGCTTCGCTCCGCTCTCCATGCCGGTCGGAAGCGGAACCGCCCAGCTCCGGAAAATTGCTGACCAGGACGCGGCCCCCGGCTGCAAGGACCAATGGGCGGCCGTGAGGAAGCGCCGAACCCCGATCTTGGTCGCCGTGCTGTGCAGCGTTGGCCCGGATCGGTCCTGAGGGATGCCACGGACCCGAAGCGGCCATCTGCGTCGGGTTATCCTCCGATCAGGGCTTGGGGCGGACCGCTGAGAGGCTGTGAAAAAACCTCTCGGGCAGCGGATTCGGTGGGGCAAAGCGAGTAAAATGGCCCCATTGAAATACGACGGCGGTCAAGCGATGGCGGACGAACCTCAAGGCACCCTGTTTGGCGATGATCCGAATCTTGAGGCGGCGACCCGGCCGGCCAAGGTCCCGGCACCCGGCGTGGCTCGGGTGTTGATGCCGAATCGCACACAAGTAGAGCTACGCCCGAGCGATCTGGAATCCCTGTTGCCCGAAGGGCACCGGGCACGGCTGGTGTGGGACTATGTCGAGCGGGCAGACTTGAGCCGGATGTATGCCGGCATCCGTGCGGTGGAAGGGGGCAGCGGGCGCACGGCGATTGCCCCGGAGATCCTGTTTACCTTGTGGCTGTATGCCACCCTCGAAGGGGTGGGTACGGCGCGGGAGTTNGCGCGGTTAACTCAAGCGCACGACGCCTACCGCTGGATCTGCGGGGGCGTGCAGGTCANCTACCACACGCTGTCGGATTTTCGCAATGCGCACACCGAGGCGCTCGATGGATTGCTGACCGACAGCGTAGCGGCCTTGATGGCGGCTGGGGCGGTCACGCTCAAGCGGGTGGCGCAGGACGGGATGCGGGTACGCGCCGGTGCCCCCAGGTGTCAGGATAGAAGTCGCCTCCGGTGTCATCGAAGGGGCCTGCCGCTGCGTCGTCAAAGACCGCATGGAACGTTCCGGCATGCGCTGGGTCATGTCCGGCGCCCGCGCCATGCTG
>Ga0031656_10000745_pt1 | contig 11725 bp, 9 predicted proteins | sample FrelakmetDIP11DI_FD_55080 | JGI IMG/M metagenome (GOLD analysis project Ga0031656, IMG submission 55080) | Freshwater lake sediment microbial communities from the University of Notre Dame, USA, for methane emissions studies - DIP11 DI | ecosystem: Environmental > Aquatic > Freshwater > Lake >... | reverse complement strand
TTTGAAATAAGCTGGTAAAGGTTATCCCGAAACAAGCCAGGTAAACCAGGATGGGGAGGCCGATGGCCAGTTTAAAGTTTGCCTTTATGGGGAGGGTCATGTCTGCATTATATGATTTTTAATTATACTAACCGCAAAGAATATAACAGACGCTATCGAGGCCCGGTTTAATTAAGTTTTTATACGAGAATAATTACTTTAATCACTGTTAATTTTGAAAAATGGTTTTAGCGTATACCATGCCATCGCAGGAAAAAAAACCATTGGTACTGCAAGGCCAGGGAAGAGTTCGGGAAATTTCATATCAAGTGGCAGAGACAGGCTGATAGGAAACATCACCGAGGCAAAAGATAATATAGAAAAGAGTAAGTTAAAAACGATTTCCCCTTTGGCAGCGAGCCATTTTCTCAAACCATAATAGACAAATGAAGCAATCATACAGACGATGGTGCTCAGTGCAATCATTGACTTATAGTTGACCAGCTTTGAAAAGTCGGCGAGGGTAGCGAAATAATAAATCCTATAATAGATCATTGCAGCCAGTACACTAAGGGCGCTGGCTGCAATGGCGTGAAAGAAGATCTTTTTATACATGCAGATATTATTTGGTTACAGGAACTGTGATATCCAATTTGAATTTAGCTGATCCGTGTTCAGGTTCAGCGACATTCACATTATAGTCAAGCCTGTTTACTTCAATATTTCCATGGAAAGTATTGTTCTCGAATGTAAAGGGTATTTCAATTTCTTTCTGTACACCATGCATATCAAGAGTGCCATTTGCAGAATAGCCATCGGCCGTTTTGGTAATGGCAGAGGAAGTAAATTTAATTACCGGATATTTTTCTGCATCCAGCCACATGGCGCTTTTAGCATGTGTGTTTTTCATCCCATTGCCGGTGTTAATTGTAGCCACTTCAACCGTTGTTTCAAATTTTGAATTGNCNAGGTCGGCGGGGTTAAAAAGTATATTGCCCTTAAGTCCTTTGAATTCGCCGGAAGGATCTCCGCCATTAAACTTAACAGCATAATTGTCGCTGATCTTCCATGCATCGATTTTCACAATAGTAAATGCGGATGACAGGATAAGCATCATAGCGGCAAAAGGATAAATGATTTTTTTCATGTCTTGTTTTTAATGTTTGAACTTTAAAAGTAATAATAATTAAGAAGCTGTTTGTCAAAATGCGGCTAAATTGCCCTTTTTAGCGACTTAATGATAAAATTCAGGGATGTATGATTCAGCCAATCCGCTCATTTTTATAGGAAATTCATGCAGTTCATTTAGAAATCACTAATTAATTTCATTGAAAATAAAATGCAAAACGCCAAAATGTGCTTCAAGATCTTTTAGTTATACAGATTCAGCAGGGGACGATGCTACATATCATAATCTTTCGAAACGCATGGCTACAGCAGATATGTATGCATTGACGAATTGTTTTGTTATTGATTCTGCCCCCATGAAAACAGAAGGCAAATGGAGAAGTATCCTATTGCAAAGAATGATAACTGTACCAAAAAGGTTTTGAATAGGAGAGTAGAGTTTCAGTTAAGCTTTTACTGCAATGAAACAGTAAAGTGTGCTAAGATACTTTTTGTGCCCTTTGCTATTTAGCATTTAACCAGGTAAGCCTATGCCAAATNGATTCCATGGGCCCCTGCCTGTGATTCTTCATCCACCAACGGCTGAATAAAATCTGCATGGTTATCAGGGTAATGCCAATCAATATCGAATAGGTGGATCCGGTGTATTGATATAACCCCAAACCATAGCCGTAATATATAAAAGAACCCAGAATGGATTGTATGATATAATTTGACAAACTCATCCGACCTAAAGGCGCGAAAATATTTAAGACCTTGTGAAAGGTTTCTTTTTGAAACAACAGGAAGAAACCCGAAACCAATATCAGCATAAACGCCATATTAGACCAGGAACTGATAATCAATTGGAGAGGACGAATTACGGCCTCACTATTGGTAAAAATATTCATATTGATACTGCAAAAATATAAAGGGATGAAGGCAATGGCTGCGATACCAAGTGTTTTCCGCCAAAATCGATTGCTTTCCGGTGATATTTTAAAAAGCGTTTTGCGACCGGCCAGCATGCCAAGCATAAACAAAGCCGCAGTCTGGAAAACCCTGCCACTTTCCCATGTCCACAAGGCCACCGCTTTTTTGCCGTTGGTCAAATTCCCAACTGCCGTATCAATAAATGAATGCCCGGTGATATATGGTACCATTTTGGCGAAATATTCCCAGGATGGAGGATCAGTTAATTTCATGTCGGGCTGCTGCAATGCAGTAAATACATTGTACCATTCATATGGCTGAACCATTAGAATTATTGCTAACCAGAAGACGGTTTTATTATCCAGGTAAGAAGCCGGAATCAAGACAAACCCAATCACTGCATAAGTGCCCAGTATATCGCCCTGGTAAAACATGGAGTTAAAAATCGCGAAGCAGAGTAAAAGCAACAGTCGCCAGGCGAAACGTGCACTAAAACTTCTTCCCTTTCTTGCCTGGTTGTCTGATTGAATAAAGAAAGTAAGTCCGAATAAGACAGAGAAAATAGCATAGGCCTTCCCGGCAAAAAGAAAAAACAAAGTATCCCAAATAGCTTTATCAACAGGCTGCATCCAGGCAGGTAAATTTGCCGGTGTAAAGTAAAAATCGAAGTGTTCAATATTGTGCAAGAGTGCAATGGCCATGAGAGCAAAGCCACGGAGAGCGTCTACTACATGGAGGCGGGAGTCATTAGTATCAATCATGCTTTCAAAATAGCGAATAAACATTTAACCGCAAAGAAACGAAGAGGGCGATGCAATACTTCGTTTCTTTGCGGTTGATTTTTACTTTCCTTCCCTCAATTTCATCAGCAAATATGAATACTGCAATGCAGCCGCTTTTGCCCTTTGTTCGTTTGTTGACGAACCGCCATGCCCGCCCTCTGTATTTTCATAATAATAAACAGTATTGCCCATATCAATCATCTTAGCCGCCATCTTTCGGGCATGTCCGGGATGTACACGGTCATCACGCGTTGATGTGTAAAAAAATACTTCAGGATATTTTATCCCTGGCTTCAGGTTTTGATATGGAGAATATTTTTTAATAAATTCCCATTCTTCAGGTTTATCAGGATCACCGTATTCGCCCATCCAACTGGCGCCGGCCAGGAGTTTATTATATCGTTGCATATCCAGCAGGGGAACAGCACAAACAACGGCATTGTATAATTCAGGCCTTTGTGTAAATGCCACGCCAACAAGCAAGCCACCATTGCTGCCGCCCATAATGCCCAGGTTTTTGCTGGAAGTGATTTTTTTTGAAATCAGGTCTTCCGCTACGGCATGAAAATCGTTATAAATATTTTGTCTTTTCTCTTTTAATCCGGCCTGGTGCCATTTGGGCCCAAACTCACCGCCACCGCGGATATTGGCCAAAACATAGACCCCGCCTTTATCGAGCCATGCATTACCGGTAATGGCAGAATAATTAGGTAATAAGGAAACTTCGAAACCGCCGTAAGCGTATAGCAGGGTGGGGTTCTTTCCATCGTTTTTGGCAGTTTTGGAAGTTACAACAAAATATGGAATCATCTCACCATCCTTCGACTTTGCCTTATATTGGGCTACCACATACTTACTACCATCAAAAAATGCAGGTAATGACTTAAAACTTTTCAAAGTATTATCTGATGCATTGGCAGCATATAATGTAGGCGGGGTGAGGAAATTTGTAAAGCTGAAATAATATTCATCTGATAGTTCATCCGTTGCACTAACGGTAAGCGCTCCGAAATCCGGCGCGGCCACTTTTTGCCTGGACCAATTACTGCTGTTAAAAGAATAAATATATAATTCGCTTTTTACATTACTGAGCAATTCAACCAGCAGTTTATTTTTAGTTGTTGACACCCCGGAAATACTGGAATAGCTATCCGGTTCTAAAATCAATTGGATATCTTTTTGGCCTTTAATTAGGTCGGTAAAATTCATGCTGACTAAAGATCCTTGTTTAAATGTTTTGTCTCCGGATTTCCAATCCGACTTTAAACTTATCACAAGCTGGTTATTAAGTATGCCAGAAAGTTGAGCATCATCGGGGATTTCCAGCTTAATCAATTTGTTATTCATCCAGATATAGGTATGACCGCTATAAAAGGTGATCCCTCTTTGAATCATTGTATAACTTATGTTTCCATCTCTGGAAACACCTCCGCCTGATGAAACATCCGAAACCGCACCTTCGTGAATCAACTGAGCATCTTTAATCGATGTACCTCTTTTCCAAATCTTAACCTGCCTGGGATAGCCGGAGGTTGTCATAGAATTAGGACCGAAATCAGATGAAACGATCAGGGTGTTTATGTCTATATAACTTGCACCGCCTTTTGATTCTCCAATTGTAAATCCATTTTCAACAAATGTTTTTTTTGCAACATCAAATTCCCTGATAACCACAGCGTCACCCCCACCTTTTGACAGGTTAACCAGGAACAGGTTATAATCTGGGTATAAGCCCGAAGCCCCTTTATACACCCATTTTATAGAATCTTTCGCCGACATCGCATCCAGGTCGAGGAGGGTTTCCCAAATTGGGCTTCCACTGGTATAGCTTTGTTTGGTTGTCCTTCTCCAGATGCCCCTTATATGCTCTTTATCCTGCCAAAAGTTATATATGAAAGAACCATATATCGTTGGATAAACTATCCTTTCTGCAGAATTGTAAATTTCCAGACTCTTATTATAGATATCCTGGTAAACCTTTATACTGCTGAGTTTGTCGAAGGTTGATTTATTTTGTTTGTTTACAAACTCAAGGGCTTTTGCGCCATCTACTTCTTCTAACCATAAATAGGGATCTTGTTGGGCGAGAATGTTTAATGAGAAACCAAGAATGAGGAATTGAGATATGATCCATTTTTTCATACAACAATATTTGAATTCAAGTTAATGCAAATAACCGAAAAGAAACGAGGTTTGGCACTTGATTCACTGGATGCCCCGGTTCGTGTCCGCACGAACCGGAAAACGACATTTCGATGATGGTTCGTGAAGACACGAACCATGGCGCCCAAAAAAACTTCGTGATTACAGTTTAAACATAGGAGGAACAAAGAATACATGGGCTTTCGTTTTTGTTGAGTTTATTTACAATAATTCCCTTCATCGCTTGTCATACCCTTTATAACAAAAACTATAAAAAATGACAAAGCAAATTTTAAAGGCAGCAGCCTTAGGTATTTTAGGTGGCCTGGCATTGTTTGCCATTCCTTTCTTTCTGCTCAAAGCAGTCATCTTCATCCTTCTTATCAGGATCTTCTTTGGATTTTTCGGACGCCGACGGTTTGGCCCCGGGGCTGGGCCTGGCTTCGCTTTTGCCGGGGGCTGGCATATGAAACAACGGTTTCAAAATATGACCGAAGAAGAGAGAAATGAATTCTTTGCCAAGATGAAACAACGCGGCTGCGGTTTTTCAGCGAAGCAAAATACTGAATCACCCAATCCCGAAAGCAAATAATTTTTAATCAATACAATAAATTTTTATATGAAAAGAAGTACAAGAGCCGCTGTTAGCATTATAGCTGCAGCTATCACTTTCGCATCACTGATGGCATTTGCAAGGCCTATGAACGGATTTAGACATCGTGATAAATCAAATTTTGGTTTTTCACATCATCATGACTGTAACAGGGGCGGAGATGAAAAAAAGAAAGAACAGGGCCAGAATAAGTGGAATGAGCCAGTTGGAGCAGATTCATCCGGGTCTGTCCGGTAATTTTAATAAAAAGGCTGGCATTTACAAAAACAGAAGCGAATTTGTTGCTTCTGTTTTTTTATGGACGCAATTGCAATAAATTGTACTCTCAGTTGTCTTGGTTAATAGAAGACAAGAAAATGACGTCCTTAACAATGACATTGCAGCAAAATAAGCAATCAAAAATATCAGGCTGGTTTTCCGAATACGGGAGCCGTTTGCTGCGTTTTGTGAAATCAAAGATCAGTGACCTGGAAGAAGCGGAAGATATTGCCCAGGATGTCTGGTACCAGCTATCCCGGCAGGATGGAATAGATGATATTGAGCAGATCGGCAATTGGCTTTTTACTGTAGCGAACAACCGGGTGATTAATTTCTATAAAAAGAAGAAAAGCATCCCTTTTAGTAAATTGGAAATTCCAGGAAACGCTGTTGCGGGCAATGATGAAGTTGCTGATGTTGATCTTTCTTTTAACAGTTGGGCTGAAGAAAACCTGCCTTCCGAAATACTGGAGAGTAAAGAATTTTGGGATGTTCTTCAAAAGATGCTGGCCAATTTACCATCGGAGCAAAGAGAAGTATTTATTGAAAATGAAATGAATGAAGTAAGCTTCCGGGAAATGTCGGAAAAATCGGGTATCTCTATAAATACATTGCTCGCAAGAAAGGGGTATGCGGTAAAAAAACTTCGCAAAGAGTTTGAAAAATTATTTAATGTTTAATTCTAACGATATGAGAAATTCAAGGAAATTCTGGCTGGCAAAAGTCTTTGTGGGTATAGTTTCGGTACTCGCAATTGTAAGTTTTGTGGTAATGTTGCTATGGAATAACATAGTGGTATCCTTGTTCGGTTTAAAAATGATCAGCTATCTGCAATCGCTGGGTTTACTTGTATTAGCCCGCTTGCTAACCGGCAATTTTGGTCCAAGGGGTTTTGGCGGGCCCGGTGCGATGATGCACCGAAAGGGGTTCATGCAGGAGCGNTGGAAGAATATGACNGAGGAGGAGAAAANCCAGTGGAAGGAGCGAATGAAGTAAGTGCAATTTCATTGCGCCCTTTGTTCCTTAACGGTTAGACATCCATCTATCCATATGTTTCTCCATGATCACCAGGGGCAAACATCCTTCCCGCAACATTTCGTCGTGAAATGATCTAATGTCAAATTTAGCCCCTAACTTTTCCTGTGCTTTTTTACGCATAGCCAGTATCGATAGTTCACCGATTTTATAACTCACCGCCTGACCCGGTGTAACCATATAGCGTTCGATACGCTGAGTGGCAACTTCCTCCGTCACCGGTTGGTTCTCCAAGACATAGGCAATTGCTTGTTCACGGGTCCAGCCTTTATGGTGCATACCTGCATCCACTACCAGTCTCACCGCTCTTTCAATTTCCTGATTCAGGTGACCCATATATTGATAAGGATCGGTATACATGCCAAGTTCTTTACCCAGGCTCTCCGCATACAGCGCCCAGCCCTCACCGAATGCACTGGTCCAGTAGGCTTTCCTGAATTCCGGCAGATCACTTTCTACTTGAAGTCCAGATTGAAAATGATGTCCAGGAATAGCTTCGTGTATATAAAGAGATTCCATGGAAAAATAATTGTACGCCAAAGGGTTCGGAACAGTCTCATAAAAAATGCCCGGCCTGCTGCCATCCCGTGATCCCACATTATACTGTGCATTAGCCCCCGCTGCCCGGAATTTTTCGGTGGCCCGAACTTCAAAAGCCATCTTAGGCCGCAGGTTGAACATTTTTTTCAATTGCGGTTCCATGAAGGCTTCAAAACTTTTAAATCTATCCAGCACTTCGGCTTCCGTTTTAAAGGGAAAGAATTTTTTATCGGTTTTGATGTATTGAAAGAATGATTTTAAATCACCCTTGAAACCTGTAAGTGTTTTCAGTGAATCCATTTCTTTTCGGATACGGGCTACTTCACTTTCTCCGAGGGAGAAGATCTCATCGCCAGAGATATTTTTAGTGGTGTAAAATTTCAGCCAGAAAGCATATTCCGCAGCGCCATTACCATTACCAAGCAAACCGGTACTGGTGCGGGTGTTGGGAATATATTCTTTCTCGAGGTAGTCGTTTAGTTTTTTATAAGCGGGTTTTATGCTCGTCTCAATCACATCCGTATAGTCCTTAATCAATTTTGCTTTTGCTGAAGAATCCATAGCAACAGGTAAATTTGTCAACGGCTTATAAAAGATGTTTTTATCGCCAGTTGTTTCAAAAAGNGGNTTCAACTGCGCNGGTACTTTTTNCATNGATGCCTGTGGATTGGTATTGTGCGATTCCAGTCCGGNCTGCATGTTCTCAATGGATTGGTCGATCCAGGCTGGGAAACTCTTCATACGACTGATAAAATTTCTATAATCAGTTTCAGTTTTAAATGGAATGAAACCTGCGCCTGAACCCAGGGTGGCGAAATTCTGCGGGAAGCTGAAAACGAACTGATCAACCGGACGATTGAGTCCATAACCATTTGTGTAGGCTTCGTTTTCCATTTGCAGTTTAAAGCGGAGGATATCAACACTTAGTTGTTCCGAGTAGGTAAGTTCTGTGGTATCTATTTTTGATAGTGTATCAAGGTAAAGTTTATTGAGGGCAAGCATTTGTTGAACATATGAAGGGCTGATGTCTATTGCGAGTTGGTCATTGTAGGTCATGATGCCGTTTTGGGTGGCATCAAGCGGGTTGAGTGCATAGTAAGATTCGGCATAGTTATCTAAGAGTGTATTGAGCTTAATATCCGAGGTGGATGGTTTAGATTCTTGTTTGCAGCTGAATATTGATAGTAATAAGATGCAAAGGATGTACTTCCGGAAAAAGAGGACGAGGCTCATAATATGACATTTATTCCCCGGAAGATAATACTTAAAAAGTAAAGTGAGAAAGGCGCAGGGAAATCAAAAAGAAGGGTTTAATCCTTTATCTCACTATTTTAAGAAAAGTCAATTCTCAAAAGTTTATTTCTCAAAAATTATCCTGGCCTTAAAGTTACATTGAACTATTTTTTAGCTGCGTTATATGAGCTTTTAGGAAACCCACTTACAAATATCGCTACAACTGTTGGAGGATCGCCCAATTCTTCATTGTCACCAGGTTCTACTTTTGAAGCGAAAATAAAATCTGACTTCAAAACTGCTGCAGCTTTTTGGGCTTTATCTTCTGTCAATACCAATTGCTCTAAAACCTGGCTACTTCCTTGTGAAAGCTTTCCTGTAAAGAGGTATTTTTTAATGGAGTTTATATTTGATTGAGCAAAGCCCTTTTCTCTATCATTTTTATAATACCCAACGAGTCTTATGCGGGCTTCGGGATTTTGATTTAAAATAGGTGTCAGCCCCTGGATATATGAAATGTCAAGTTTGGGTACCTCGCCCGGGGATTTAAAAGTTATCAACCTTACTTGTATAAAAGTTGTGTCTTTTGTATTAGAAGCAGAGATGAAAGAGTACCTGATCTGGCATTTTGGTAAATATTCCTGTAAGGTTCTGATTGAGGCCTCCGGAATGGTTGTCTGGCCCAATGTGAGCTCCTGCATATTCTTACATTCAAATAATTCTTTAGGAATCTCTTTCAGCCCAGCCTTGGATAAGTCGAGCCGGCAAATATTCAAAGGTGATTTTCTCACATCCTCGAGTGAATAAAATGTAACTGAACAATCGGGCATTTGATTCACTGATTGCTGTTGTACAGGGTTGTTGGCGGTATTGTCAATATTGTTTTCAGAATTGGTTGGTTTGACCTCTGTTGTAATTGTGAGATAACTCCTGCTGAAAGGATTAGACGGACTAATTTTTGAAATGGTAAGATTTATAGGGCTGCCAGCGCGGGAAACCGTAACCGGTATGCCGCTATTTTTGAGAAATCCAGTTGTGGACTGGGTCGAAACCGGTGCATAGCTTTCATTATTGTTCAAGTTTATTTTATATCCATCCGGTGTGCTCATTGATTTAGCTTTCTGGTCTAATTTATTCTTTTCCGATGCCACAAGATTTCTCGCGGTTAACGGCAGATAAATATTTGAAGGATTTACTTCGTAATAAAAGGTCATGCGTTCATAACTACCGCAATTCATATTTAAGCGTTCCACCATCGCTTGTCTGGAACTTACTATGGGACATACAGAAATGTCAAAAGATGATTGGGTTATTTTCTGTATTTTAAATGCCCGATATTGGTTATTGCCTCCAATTGTAGTAATCATATATTCTCCATTCTCATTCTGAAAAACTGAATCCAGCCGGAATGTCCCAAAAGTGTTTTTACCCGCGGTAGAATAGTATATCCGTTTATTTGGCAAATCGATATTGGCCAGCCGGTTGGCTGATTGTCCCTTCCAGATTTCATTGAGTGAGGATGGTAATGATTGGAAGCCTATGTTTACCCATTTATATCCCAATATTCGATTATTGGTATCAACAACTGGTTTTGGCGGAGAATTATTATCACATGCAACAATGATTGAATCCGGAATGCTTTTAACACTAAAATCAACAGGTAGGATGATTTTATTATTTTCATCCCCCCAGCTCAAATTCAAATGACCCTTGCTATTATAATAATCTGAATCGGATATACCAAAAGTAGCAATACCAGTCTTTGCATCATAAACGGCAGGATAGCTATTTCTGTAAACTGTATAAACAGCATCGCCATTATCGATAGATTCAAACTTACCAAGACCGAAACCTACTTCAAGGCTGTCGAAATAATTTCCTGAACTATCATTATTACATTTTGTGAAATCCTTCACGACAACTAATTGGTAGGGCATCGTCTGAGAAGTCTTATTCTGATAAAGTTTCATGCCTTGCACTTTCAATGCTCCACCCCAGAAAGCCAGGTAACTCCATAAAGTAACTAATAAAATTGAAATTATTGCTGAAGCAATTCTATTTGTCCTGATTGGTTCTTCNTTCTTTTTTTCCTGAATATTAAAAAANGCAGGCACACCTACAGAAATATTATTCGCCTGAACCGGCGTCTGATAGTTAGAGCCAGCAGGTTTTTCCAAATACTTTTTCAANGGTATATCGAGGACTGTATTTTCTGACCATATTTTTTTAAACATCTCCTCACTNTCCTTATATTGAGGGTATCTTTCTTTGTTATTGCTGTACAGCACAAACTCATTGGTCAGTTGCTGGCGCTTTCGCTCTTCTTCGAAAGCATANTTATTCCCTTTAAACAAAATGGATACCGTAACAAGCATTCGCTGCAATNTTTCCCTTGCGCAAAGCTCATTTTCCACTGTTANAAGTTTCAATAATTCCAGCCTGACAGATTGTGGGAACACCCCTTCCTGCATCCATGATATCCGGCAAATTTTTAGCAGGGTAGTGTAATTTAATTTTTCAGGCTGCCCATATTTTTCCAGTATAGCCTTGCCTGTTTCTATCAATACTTCCCAGCGCAGTCTTGGATATACACAGGCGGCACAAATCCATTGAAACAATACTTCATCATTATCCAGGTAGGCCTTTAATGCATCAACATCCCTGAAATCAATATAGAGTGTGGTATAGGGTTTTGTTCCAAGGTTTTCAAGCTGATTTTTCTGCAGTTTTACTTTCTCTTTTATGGAAGGCACCAACTTCTGCAGTGCCATCAGGTCTGCAGGAAGCAGGATCAAATGTTCCTGCAATACCTTCTCTTTGGTGTCCCAATCGCAGGAAGGTATGGGGGTTATAATTGCCTTTTGCTCCCACCTGTTTAGTTCTCCCAATAAATTTTCTTCTATCACTGGATACGCACGATAAACAAGATCGTGTGCCTTCCCCATAATTATCAGGGTTGAATTACTATGAATATCAGCAAGTCGCTTTAATGAAATTCCAAGCGGATATTGCTTATTAAAGCAGAGGAATTTATCGTTATAATAATAGGAACTAAGGGGTATCCCGCTATCAGTCATGGTGTCCACCATATACTCAAAAAGAC
>Ga0031656_10000742_pt1 | contig 11738 bp, 7 predicted proteins | sample FrelakmetDIP11DI_FD_55080 | JGI IMG/M metagenome (GOLD analysis project Ga0031656, IMG submission 55080) | Freshwater lake sediment microbial communities from the University of Notre Dame, USA, for methane emissions studies - DIP11 DI | ecosystem: Environmental > Aquatic > Freshwater > Lake >... | reverse complement strand
TCTCCAATTGCATATGCGATACTAAGTCGCTGCATAAGCACCTTTTATGCCATCTTCCAATACTATGAAAATTTAACGGGTTATAACGATACCCTCCTCCTGAATTTCCTTTTTTCAGGATTGAGTGCCTATTTTTGGAAATACGGATCATGTTTATATATAATAACAGGAAAATGTCCAGAGTAATTTTAGACATCGAGACCGTCGGAAAAGATTTTGAATCCCTTGATACGCCGACTCAGGAATATCTTCTCAGGTATGCCGAGACAGACGATGAAAAAGAGGAGATTAAAGACCGCTTATCGTTTTATCCTCTGACAGCTGAAATTGTCACGATAGGGCTCCTCGAACCTGACTCACAGAAAGGGTTCGTATTTTTTCAGACAACCGGTAATCCTTTACTTCCTTTTGAAGAAGACGACATTCTCTACGAAACGGGAACGGAAAGGGAGATTATCCGAAAATTCTGGAACATCATAAAGCAATACAGACAGTTTATAACCTTCAATGGCAGAGGCTTTGACTGTCCATTCATCCTGGTACGAACTGCGGTCAACAAAATAAAACCTACAAAAGACCTTATGCCGAACAGATATGGAGACACCCACATAGACCTGCTCGATCAGCTCACATTTTTTGGTGCTTCGCGAAGAAGATTCAATCTTGATATGTGGTGCAGGACCTTCGGTATTAAAAGCCCCAAGGAAGGGGGCATTACAGGGTATGAGGTGAAGGATCTTTTCAAAGCCGGACGATGCCTTGATATCGCCCGATACTGTGTCGGAGATCTCAGGGCAACACGGGAACTCCTGTCGTACTGGGAAACCTACATGCGGTTTTCACCGTAAATAATCATTCACCCTATCAACCTTGAACGTTTCATCATCTAAAACATTCAGAACAAATCTGAAGATACGTTTTCTCTGTTCAGCCGTCACTTCAGGATAAAAGACAGGATTTGCAACGACAGCTCCCCGGAAAGCATAGAATGGGGCAGCAACTGCGGTTATCTCTTTATCACGGGATTCCCTGATATATTCAGCTAAGAAGAGATGCAATCCTTCATGATATGCTCCTCTTACATCACCATGATTGATTATTGAAAAAAAGATGTAATTGATCGTCAGTGCAGTCACATCATCAGCGGGGTCTCCCCATGGCCCGCGGCTCCGATCAAGAAGAATGAATTCTATATCCCTATATTCTCTCTCCTTCAAATCCCCCCAGCCCCCCTTTTCTAAAGGGGGGTTAAGGGGGATTATTGGATTATTATCATTGTTTTGACTGTCGACTCCAGACTCTCGACTTTCGACTTCTCTGAACCATATATTCCCCGGATGGAAATCTCCGTGTATCTGGGAAAGTCTTTCATGTTTTAGTTTAAGTTTTATTATCCAATCTATTGATTTCTTTATTATATTAGACATTTCATGAGGGGGGATAATCCCGTCAGGATAGGTATCAAAAACACCCATCAGGCATTCCCCGTGCCCGACTGTATCCCGCAGTTTTCTCCGGTAAAGAGCCGGGGAATCTTTTTTCACAGCGTGTATGCCGGCAAGATACGAGGTCATCGACGTGATTTTTTTTCTATCTAATGTATTAAGACGATTCTTTTTTGAAAACAATTTCAGATCATGGAAATAATCTTCCCCCTCCGCTCTTTCCATCAGCAGGTAATATTCCTTTCCGCCACCGATTGATCTTATTGATCCGTCATCCATTTCCGAAAGAACGTCAGTTGCCTTTACGTGTTTGGGAAGATTTCTATATTCATCAAGGTCAAGAAGAAATACAGCTGCCCTGTCTGAAGGGTAGTCATGACCGAGTCCTTCAGGAAAAAGCGTCTTTATGACATACGACCGGACGCCCATTTTTGTTTTCATGTCGATGAGGAATCCTGCTCCCTGGACACCGGAGCCGATCCTCGTGATATCAATATGAATAATGTCATTGAACCGTTCCAGAAGATATGCTTTTATGGCGGCTTCGTTGATCAAAACTCTCCGAAATGCTTTCTGTATCTTTCCACAAAATCATCATACAGGAAGTGATGCTCCTGGGTACCATATTTTTCGATTGCATATGCTGCAGCAACCGAACCCAAGCGTGCTCCAGTCTGTATATCCTTCCCGGTTACAACGCCTTTTAACAGCCCTGCCCTGTATGCATCTCCTGCACCGGTCGGGTCTATGACATGTTCAACCCGTATCGAAGGAACATGAACATCAGAATCTGCTGTACTTATCAGGGAACCCTTTTCTCCCAATGTCGTAATAATGACATCAGTAAGCGCCAGGAGGTCTTTTTTATGCATTCCGGTCATCTTCATGATGATCTCAAGTTCATAATCATTGGAAATGAGCATCATCGAACCTTCAAGCCAGCTCCTGAGGGCTTCACCTTCCCATTTTGTCAGAGATTGACCGGGGTCACAAATATACCGGATTCTTTTCTGCCTGCACAGAGATGCATATTCGATCATATCCTGAAGATTTCCGGGCGCGATCAGGAGAACCGAGTGTTCAGGATGTGCGTCATCAAAGCGGTATCCGGAAGGAAATTTCATTGCACCGGGGTTGAATCCTGTAATCTGGTTGTCCGCCAGATCGGTCGTGATGTACGCGCCTGCAGTAAATTCTTCGGGAATGATTTTAATTCCATGCACCGCGATAGTGTTTTTCCCAAGCCATGCATAATACTGCTGGTAGTCTTTCCCGATTGTTGCGATAATCAACGGCTTCTCTTCCAAAAGACTGAGCGTATAGGCAATATTGCCGGCAGTACCGCCAAATTGCTCTGACAGGCCGTTGACATTGAAACAGACATTCAGGACATGAATTTTATCCGGAAGTATGTAGTCAGAAAATTTACCGGGGAAATCCATGATCCTGTCATATGCCATCGAACCTGAAATATAGATATTCATGGTGAATTACCGGATCAACCTGATTTCATCCTCCAATGCAGCCTTTCGCTGCATCAGTGCCGCCTTCTTCTGCTGCACAGCAGATAAGTCCCGCCTGAGTGGTTCCAGCTCTTTTTCCAGTTGCCTGATCTGCACAAGATTATAACTGGTTCTCCTCCCGGTTTTTTCATTGATCGCGGCTACGAATCCGGTTTCCTGCTCTTCTGTTTCCCTGATCCCGGAACTGACTGAATCCAGCTCTGCCTGCAGTGCTCTGACTTTGACAGTTCTTTCATCCTCCTGTTGAGGAACCTGAGACGGAGACTGTCGTGCTTCGGGACTTTCCTTTTTCTCCACGGTATCCGGTGTCGCGATTACAGGCGCTTCTGTTTCTGAATACTCTTTTTCTTCAATTTTCAGGATCTCATTTTTGCGTATGGTCATCGAACCGGTACTGAAATAGAGATATACCTCCCCTCCCCTTTCCAGATAGGAATTTACTCCTGACAGAGCTGACCCGTTTTTCAGATAAATCTTGTATGCTCCGTAAGAATAGGCAGGAAGAAGCAGGACCAATAAGATCAAACATATTTTTTTCATGAAACCCTCCTTAGTTCCCTCAGAAGATTCTCAGCAACACTCCTGTTAAAACCTTTCAGACCGGTTATTGCTTCGATGGTAGCATTTTTTATATTTTCTACGCTACCAAAAACCCGTAAAAGTTCAAGCCTGCGCTTTTTCCCTATTCCGGTGACATTTTCAAGCGGCGATGTTAAAAGAGCCTTCCCCCGTAATTTCCTGTGATACCCGACAGCAGCTCTGTGGGCTTCATCACGTATGCTTTTCAGGAGAAGAGATGACCGTTTTCTGTCTTCAAGATTCACCGGTTTGTCCAACGTTGTCAGGAATGCCCGGTCAGGGTCTTTTGCGACTGCAACAATCTCAGGTACTTTTTTCAATNCTGCATGATTTTTTTCCACAACTTTTTTNGCAATCTCCAGATGTCCCTTNCCACCATCAATCAGAAGAAGGTCCGGGATACTGCCTTCGAGATTCCTGATAATCCGTTCAATCAGCTCCTCCATCATCGAATAATCATCAACCCCCCTGACTGTTTTGATTCTCATCCTTCTATAACGGTCCCTGTCGAAAGCCCCTTCCTCCCAGTACACAAATGCACCAACCGCCTCATCCCCCGATATATTCGAAATATCAAAGCCCCCTATGCTTCCGGGAGNGTGGACAAGATTCAACCGCTCCTGAACATCGAGTANGATCTCCCGGGTCGTCATCGCTCTCCTCTCCCTGAACGCAAAGTTCGCGTTCTCCATCGCCATATCAACAAGCTCTCTTTTCTTCCCCTTCACCGGTTTCCTGATCCTCACCCTCTTCCCCATGCGCTGTCCGAGCCATCCCTCCAGTATCCTGGCCTCCTCGGGGAGAACAGGAGCTGCTATTTCAGCAGGCGGAATAATCTCCTTCGCATAGAACTGCATGATAAACTCATGCAGCAACTCCTTATCCGGAAATTCCCTTATGGTGTGCACCAGAAAATCTTTTGATCCGATCATAACCCCTTTCCGGATAAAAAAGATTTTGAACAGGACTTCACTCCCCTCCTGATGAAAGCCTATGATATCAATATCTCCGAGTTCCGGAGCGACAATCTTCTGGGATTCCATGGCTCGCTCGATTGCCCTGATTCTGTCCCGTATTCCGGCAGCCTCTTCATACTTCATCTCTTCAGAAAGCTTCAGCATCTTTTTTTGAAGATTACCGATGAGGTCCTTTTTCTCACCATTCAGGAAAAGCCTGATTTCGTCAATCAGTTTTCCATATTCCTCTCTGCTGACGTATCCCGCACATGGCGCGACACATCTTCCCATCTGATGCTGAATACAGGGCTTCATCGGTTTATTGAATGATAAACGGCAATCCCGTATCCGGAAGTTTCTCCTGATAAAGGCAAGGATATCCCACAGAGCACCCGCAGGTACGTAGGGGCCAAAATACAGGGCACCGTCCCTGGTAATTTTTCTCACGACCTCGATTCCCGGCCACTCCTCATGAACAGTCAGTTTCAGATAAGGATAATTTTTGTCGTCACGCAGAATGATGTTAAAACGCGGTTTGTATTGCTTGATAAGATTTGCCTCGAGTACAAAGGCCTCGAGTTCATTCCCGGTGACGATATAGGAAAAGTCNTGCACATCCCTCATCATGGAGGCCTTGCGGGGATCAAGAACCGATTTCTTTTGGAAGTAACTTCTTATGCGGTTTCTGAGATTCTTTGCTTTGCCGACATACAGTACTTTTTGTCTGGTGTCGTTAAATACATAGACACCCGGTTTTGGAGGTATGGTAGAGAGTCTCTGCGGCATGCGTATTCAGCGGAAGNTCATCTTTTTTTTATCATGAGCGNAAATGTATCCCGGGCANCGAGAGAAGNNTANGTTATTCCACCTCNTCCATGAAGCTCCCGATTTTCCTGAATCTCCGGTACCGCTCTTCAAGAAGCTTTCCCGGGGTCTTGGTTTTCAGTTCTTCAAGAGCAGCAACCAGATATTCCGAGATATTCTTTGCTGTTTCTTCAGGATTTCTGTGAGCTCCTCCGTGAGGTTCAGGGATTATTCCATCGATTATTTTAAAACGCAGGAGATCCTGTGCCGTCAGTTTAAGAGCATCTGCTGCCTTTGAAAAATCTGCGACGCCGAGATCACCGTCCTTCTTCCAGAGGATCGCAGCACATCCTTCAGGTGAGATGACGGAGTAGCAGGAATGTTCGAGCATATAGAGGCGGTCAGCAACTCCCAGGGCAAGGGCTCCACCGCTCCCGCCCTCACCGATGACAATTGAGATGATAGGGGTCTTGAGCCGTGACATCTCCATCAGGTTAACTGCAATCGCCTCCGCCTGACCTCTCTCCTCTGCACCGATTCCGGGATACGCACCCGGGGTATCAATGAAGGTTATCAGAGGCCGTTTAAATCTTTCGGCAAGTTTCATCGCCCTGAGAGCTTTCCGGTAACCTTCCGGCTGGGGTTGTCCGAAATTGCGGAATATCCTCTCCTTTGTTCCGCGTCCTTTCTGATGTCCGGCGATGACAACAGGAGCGGTTTGTAATTTTGCCATGCCTGCGACAATTGCGGGGTCATCAGAAAACCTCCTGTCGCCGTGCAATTCTATAAAATCAGTCATGATCGTGTTGATATAATCCAGGGTATACGGTCTGTCAGGATGTCGNGCTATGAGGGTTTTCTGCCACGGACTGAGCGAAGTAAAAATCTCGGAACGAAGATCCCTGACCTTTTTTTCGAGCTTTCTGATTTCTGCTGATATGTCAATTTCCTTCCCGTCGGATACCCTTTTCAGCTCCTCGATCTTGAGTTCGAGTTCTTCAATTGGTTTTTCAAATTCAAGATAAGAACGTATCATTGGAAAACCACCGCTCCTTTCCCTGCAATTGCTTCTATCCGGTTAATCATTTCGTTATCAATAGAGATCTTCATGCCCGTCTCAATTAATGTTTCAGTATCCCTGAGCATAATTCTCAGATACAGGGGGTAGCGCCCTGTGCTGTCAGCCTTGAGGATCGAGCGAATTGTTTGAAGCTGTATCGCGTCCGACAACGGCAACTTCAGGGTCAATTCAGCTTTCCGTGCCTGCTGTGTCCCCATGAGATCCAATCGTGATATCTCGTTTGAAACAATCTTGATTCCCTTTTCTGTTTTATCTACGATGCCTTTTACAAGGAGGGGGGTATCTTTCTGCAGGATTGTTATGCTCGACTTGTACAGTTCAGGGAATACAATGATATCGATGTTGGCCTCGGGGTCTTCAAGGGTGCAGTATGCCATAATCTCGGCCTTGGATTTAGTCTGGATTTTCCGTATGGCCGTCAATATCCCGGCTACCTTGACCTCCTGGCCATCGTTGACCTCTTCGAGTTCGGATATTCTCGTGGTCCCCACTTTTTTAAAATAGGCGGAGTACTTGGTTAATGGGTGCCCTGTGACATAAAACCCAAGAGCCTCTTTTTCGTATTTCAACAGTTCATCCTTATTCCATTCAGGCAAAACTTCTGCTTCCGCCTCCCGGGAATCGCCAAAAATGCTTTGCTGTCCGGATACCCGTCCGGCATAACTCTTTGAGCCACCGCTGAGGAGTCTGTTCATGGTATCCATCGCCTGGGCCCGGCTCCCTTCAAGTGAATCAAAAGCACCCGATTTGATGAGGCCTTCAACCACCTTTTTGTTGACCTTCCGCTGATCAACCCGTTCAAGGAAATTTGAGATAGAGGTGAAGGGACCGGTCGCATCACGCGTTTCGGCAATTGACTCTATGGCAGCCGAGCCAACACCTTTCACCGCCTCAAGTCCAAACCGTATCGAGCTTCCGACAACCGTAAATTCCTTCCCCGAGAAATTCATGTCAGGCGGCAGGATTTCTATCCCCATTTCCCTGCAGCCGGCTATCGACTTGACGATCTTATCCGTATTGTCCATGTCGGCACTCAAGGTCGCTGCCATGAACTCAACAGGGTAATGGGCTTTCAGATATGCGGTCTGGTATGCCACGTATGCGTANGCAGCAGAATGAGATTTGTTGAAGCCGTATTCTGCAAAATACGCCATAAGATCAAANATGCGTATCGCCTTTTTTTCAGGGATGCCNTTTGCCACCGCGCCCTGAATGAATGTCTCTTTTTGTTTTTCCATCTCTTCAGGTTTTTTCTTACCCATGGCCTTGCGAAGAATATCCGCCTGCCCCATGGTAAANTTCGCNAGTTTATTTGCGATCCTCATGACCTGCTCCTGGTAAAGGATAACGCCGTAGGTCTCGTCTAATATCTCTTTGAGCTGGGGNANATCGTACTTCACAGGGATCTTTCCCTTTTTTCTTTTGATGAATTCGTCGATCATGCCGCTTCCCATCGGGCCAGGCCTGTAAAGCGCAACGATGGCGATGAGATCTTCAAACCTGTTCGGGCAGATCTTGACGAGAAGATCCCGCATACCTGCACTTTCGAGCTGGAAGATACCCGTGGTATTTCCCGAAGAGAGGAGTTCATACGTCTTCTGGTCATCAAACGATATATCCTTGAATGATAGTTCTTTCCCGTTATCCTTCATATAGGTGAGAGTCTTATTGATNACCGTGAGGGTCTTCAATCCAAGGAAATCAAATTTNAAGAGGCCTATCCTTTCGATAGAGAGCATGTCGAACTGTGTCATGATAGTACCATCAGAGGGATTCCGGTAAAGAGGCGTATAATCTGTTAAGGGTGCCGGGGAAATTACGACCCCTGCGGCGTGCGTGGAAGCATGCCTGCTGAGGCCCTCAAGCCGCATTGCTGTGTCGATCAGTTCCTTTATCTTCGGATTGTTTTCATACATGGCCCTCATCTGGGCTTCAGTATGCAGGGTATCCTGAATCGTTATATGCACGGTGTTCGGTATCAGCTTTGCGATCCTGTCAACCTCTCCGTAGGGCATGTCAAGCGCCCTTCCAACATCGCGTATAGCTGCCTTGGCCGCCATCGTTCCAAAGGTAATAATCTGTGCNACATGATCCTTTCCATATTTTTCNGCAACATATGAAATAACTTCCGCCCTTCTGTCCTTGCAGAAGTCGACATCGATATCAGGCATGCTAATTCGTTCGGGATTGAGAAAGCGCTCAAAGAGGAGACTATATTTCACCGGATCAATATCCGTAATGCCAAGGCAATATGATACAAGACTGCCTGCAGCTGATCCCCTGCCGGGGCCGACGGGTATTCCCTTCTCTTTTGCATGGCTGATGAAGTCCCAGACGATCAGAAAATAGGATGCATAATCCATCTTTTCAATGATATCAAGCTCCCTTCCCAGACGCTGGTTGTAAACTGCATCCGGAGCCTGTCCCAATCTGTTGAGCAGACCCGCACGGGATAGTTCTTCGAGGAACGAATCAGGTGATTTCCCCTGCAGTTCATATCTCGGCAGGAGGTTAGCTCCCAGCTTGAATTCCACACTGCACCGTTCAGCAATTGCCCTCGTATTGAGAACTGCTTCAGGAATTTCCCTGAACGCATGCTTCATCTCTTCCGGTGATTTAAAATAAAATCCGTCCGACTGAAACCGGAGCCGGTTCTTTTCATTAACGGTTTTCCCTGTCTGGATGCAGAGTAAAATATCATGCGCCCGTGCATCCTCCCTTTTCATATAATGACAGTCATTGGTCGCCACGATGCCGATATGGAGCTCCCTGGCAAGATCAAACAGCTTTCGATTCAGATCTTCCTGTGCAGGCAACCCGTTATCCTGCAGCTCAATATAAAAATTTTCAGGTCCCAGGATGTTTTTGTACTCAAGAGCTTTCTCCCGGGCCTTATCAATCATCCCTTGCTGAAGGTAATAGGGAATTTCACCTTTCATGCACGATGTCAGGGCGATCAATCCTCCGCTGTATTGTTCAAGCAGGCCACGGTCTATTCTCGGCTTGTAATAAAAACCCTCGGTATACGCCCTGGTGACCAGTGACACAAGATTCCGGTATCCATGATTGTCTCTGGCAAGCAGGATAAGATGAAAAGATGCGTCTTCACTGTCATTGCCATGTCTTTTCTCGAGATGGTTTCCCGGTGTTATATAGACTTCGCTGCCGATGATCGGTTTTATCCCGGCCTTTGTAGCCAGGCGATACATTTCTACTGCCCCGAAAAGATTGCCGTGGTCTGTGATCGCCACCGCAGGCATTCTGAAGGCAGCCGTCTGTTCCACAAGTTCTTTTAATCGTATCGCACCGTCAAGCAGGCTGTATTCTGAATGCAGATGGAGGGGCACATAATCTGCGTGTTGACGCATAATTAAAATATTAACCTTATGAGTATTTTTTAGTCAATCACTCTTGATAGCCCAATTTTGCATAGAACCTATATCAAAAATAAGTCATACCGGCGAAAGCCGGTATCCAGCGACTTGACTGTGCTGAATTCGTAATTCTTTGTTTTATATAATAAAAAGGCAAAGTCACTGGATTCCGGGTCAAGCCCGGAATGACAAAAAAGCACAGAAAACCTATTTTGAGATAGGTTCTAAAGACTTGAGAACCCTTTGATATTCAATAGAGATGCTGAAATAAATTCAGCATGACAGAAACACCGTGGACATGATTGAACGTTGTCATTCTGAACTTGATTCAGAATCTCTGAAGGACNTTTCTGTCTTTGACAGGGTTTTTTCATCAGGAGTATAATTGATAAAATCATGAGCCGAAGAATAANTATTATCCTCGCGTTGCTTTCCATTCTTCTCGGGATATCTGCCGGTGGTTACGTTGCCTACAGCATGGGCATACCGTCTATCGAAGAAATTAAACAGAATAAACCGGCAGGAGGCACAAAAATATATGCCGACGACGATGTGCTGATCGGTGAACTCAAGGCAGAGAAAGGGATTTTTGTCCCTTTGAACATTGTTCCCGAATTCATGATCAATGCAGTCGTGGCAGTTGAAGATGCACGCTTTTGGAAACATAAAGGCATTGATTATCTCGCTATAGCACGGGCTTTCATCAAGGACATCATCCATGTGGGNCTNAAGGAAGGTGGAAGCACCATAACACAGCAACTCGTCAAGGTGGTGTTCCTGACACCGGAAAAGACAATTCAGAGAAAGATCAGGGAAGCTGCCCTGGCAATAAAAATAGAAAAGAACCTCGACAAAAAAGAAATTCTCGAATTGTACCTCAATAAGATCTATTTCGGCCATGGTGCATACGGCGTCGAGATGGCTTCACGGATTTATTTCGGCAAATCGGTAAAGGACATTACGTTGTCGGAAGCCGCTCTCATCGCCGGCCTTATTAAGGCACCTTCGCTTTATTCACCTTTCAACGACCTCGCGAAAGCCCGCGAGAGACAGAACATTGTGCTGTCCCGGATGGTGGAAGAAGGGTATTTGAAAAAGGCTGAGAAGGAGAATGCCCTCAAGCAACCGGTCTATCTCTCAAGCGGGAGAAAAGGTATCGAGGCGAACAACTACTTCACAGAATATATTCGAAAATATCTGGAAGATAAATATGGTATTGAGACTGTCTACAAAGGTAACTTCCGGGTGTACACAACCCTTGATAGAAAAGCTCAGGCGTCAGCCGCAAAAGCTGTGCAGGAAGGTCTCAGAGAGCTCGATAAAAGAAGGGGCTGGCGTGGTCCGCTTGACCATAAAAAAGACCTTGATATTGAGAGAGAGATGAAGACTAAAGAACTGTCTGCCATCGTTTCCACAAGTCCTGGTGACTTGTCTTCAGGACTTGTCCTGAAAGTGCATGATAAAGAGGCGATAATAAAGGTGCGGGGAGTAATCGGGAAACTCGCTATTGAGGATGCACAATGGGCATCAAAAGTTATTGAACCGAAAAGCCGCACAAGCAGGATCCTGAAAAATTTTACCTTATCCCAGATTCTGAAACCCGGAGATATCGTAAAAGTGAGTATCAGAAGCATACAGGGCACTCATGTCCGGCTCTCACTGCAGCAGGAGCCGGAAGCAGAGGGCGCTCTCGTTGCCATCGACCAGGGGACCGGATTCATCCGTGCAATGATCGGCGGATATGATTTTATAAAAAGCGATTTTAACAGGGTCGTCTATGCAAGACGTCAGCCAGGTTCAGCATTCAAGCCGATCATCTATGCTGCTGCTTTAGAGCATGGATTTACTCCGGCAAGTATCATCACGGATGAACCGGTAACCTATCCGGGAGGGCCAAAAGGCGACTGGTCTCCGGAAAATGCAGACCACAAATTTTATGGCCCGACAACCCTGAGGGAAGCGTTGACTTATTCAAG
>Ga0031656_10000741_pt1 | contig 11745 bp, 10 predicted proteins | sample FrelakmetDIP11DI_FD_55080 | JGI IMG/M metagenome (GOLD analysis project Ga0031656, IMG submission 55080) | Freshwater lake sediment microbial communities from the University of Notre Dame, USA, for methane emissions studies - DIP11 DI | ecosystem: Environmental > Aquatic > Freshwater > Lake >... | reverse complement strand
AGGCTCATGCTGGCCAAGGCCGAGGAATGGGCCCGCGNACATGGAATGAAGGCGCTCATGCTCTCCGTCAAGACCCAGAACGAGGGGGCCATGGACCTCTANGGGTCCTTCGGACTGAAGCCCTGCAAGATGTGGATGAGGAAAATCCTATGATCAATCGAACTGCAGCTCGGTCTGGGCGCCCTCGTCCGCCAGCAGCACCACGCGGCTATCCTTCTTCTCCTTGACCAGGCTCTTGCCCAGGAGCGATGCCAGCTTTCTGCCGAACTGGACCACGTCATCGTGCGAGGGCATGTTGTCGATGCTCATGCGCTGGCGAGCGTCCCCGACGAAGACGAAGCCCTTGGGCTCCACGAAGGTGGGCTTTGCCCTCCCATCCAGCTTGGCGTACTCCTCCTCCCAGCCCAGGTTGTACTCCCTGACCAACGTGTGGCGGATGACGGTGCGCGTGCTGAGGGAGGGCAGGAGGTCCAGGGTGCGCATGATCCTCTCCCAGCCATCATCGATGCGCGGTTGGCACAGGTCCCGGTACACGTATTTGTTGGGCGCGGCCACGGTCACATAGAGCTGCGATGGCAAGGGATCGAGGTTCTCCAGGACCTCTGGAAAAGTTCCGTTCGTCACCAGGAAGGTGGTCATGCCACGGCGGTGGCACTCGGCGATGAGCTCCCCTAAGTATGGATACATGGTCGGCTCTCCGGCGAGGGAGATGGCCACATGCTTCGGGTCCTTGGCCTCTTTGTGCTTCACCAGGTCGCAGCGCGGGTCGCCGGGGAAGCCAGTGATGAGGATGCGCTGATGCTCGATGAGCTTGTCCAGCATTTCACGGGGCTCTTCCCAGTCCTTCTCCAGGTCCTCGAACCCCCTTATCCTCCAGCAGAAGATGCAATTGTGAGTGCAATCATGGACCACCGGTGTCATCTGCAGGCACCTGTGGGAGGCGATGCCGTAGAACTCCTGTTTGTAGCAATGCCTCTTCTTGAGAAGCGATTGGCGCATCCAGTGGCAGAGCTTGACGGCCGAGTGCTCGCCCGACATCTTGTACTGCTGCTTCTCCAGCCTCTGCCTCAGCTCCGGCCTCATCGCTTCGCCTCAATATTCGAACAGGCTCTTCTGCTTCATACTTTCGTCAGGAGCTTTGTCTTCCTTGGTGGTTCTCTCCACCACCTCATCGATGCGCGTGGTCTTGAGGTCGTGCTCCTCCGCCTCACCTGAGCGCTTCCGCTCCAACGCCTGCATCAGATGCTTCACCGCCGAGGAGTCGATCCTCTCCTCCAGCAGGAAGGCGGCATCCTCCTCGTCCAGATCGAAGATCTCCATGGCTGCCAGGCGGAACTCCTGGCCCCCATGGAACAGCTGTCGCATGTAGGGAAGGATGTCCAGCATGGTGGAATGAGCAGATGTATGGCAGTAGGAGCCGATCTTCAACGAGAGCGCTTGCTTGGCGTTGCGCGCGGCCTTGCTCCGCCCCATCTTCAGCAGGTACCCGGGGAACTGGTATCGAATGAAGCCGCGGTAAGGCCGGGCCTTAGCCGCGCACATCCCGTATGTGATGAGATCTGTGGCATAGCTCCAATAACCGAAGTATTGACGCTTCATGACCCGGCCGAGCATGATGTCCGCCCGCGCCAGCATCTGGAACCCTCGCCAGAGGTCCTCCGTGTCGCGATAGGCGATGGGGAGGTTCTCCTCCACCCAGAGCATGACGAACTCGGGCGTCTCCTGTGCGTCCCAGGCGGACTTCTGGGCTTGCTTGGGGCTCGTGCCCTGGAAGATCTCGCCCATGAGGTCGTACATGGTCTTGGAGGTCATGCGGTTGTCCATGGCCAGTGCTTGCTCCTCCTTGAGCTCCAGGTTCCCTGTTCCAATGGCCTGGAGGTCGCGTAGCGCCGCCCTCATGTCCCCGTTAGAGTTCTTTGAGATGATATCCAGCACGCTGTCCGGGGCAGATAGCCCCTGATCTGCGGCGATCTTGCGGAGCAGGGAGCGAACGGTGGACGTGGAGATCTTGCTGAACTTGATCTGAAATGTCTTCGCCTTGATGGCCGAGCTCTTCCTGCTCAGACCATAGAAATCGTTCACTATCAGGATCACTGGATGCATGGTCTTGGCGATGAGCTCCACTATGGCTGGTACCCCTCCTTTGTCCTCGCGGCCGAAGAGGTTGTCTGCCTCATCCATGATGATGAGCTTCTTCCTTCCTTGGCGGTGGGATAGGTACTCGCCTGAATCGGTGAATGTGTCCGACAGCGCGCCCCGCAGAGCGACATCCCTGATGGCCTCCCCATTTCTCTGGTCAGAGGCGTTCATCTCCACCACGCCCCAACCCATCTCATTGGCCAGAGCCAATGCGGCGGAGGTCTTCCCCACCCCTGGAGGTCCGATGAGCACCACCACTCTCTTCGGAGGCACCCCGTTCTCCCAGGCGATGGCCCATTCCTTCAGGTCCTTGATCGCCTTGGGGTTCCCCACCACATCCTTGAGGGACTTGGGTCGGTAGAGCTCTGTCCAATCATCAGGCATGCGATTTACCAATCACCCAGGCGATTATAAACCTGCCCCTGGGAGAAACGTAAGTGGTTGGATCGGTGCAAGGGATAACATAGAAGAAGTCACTTCAAGCTTCCAGGTGAGCGCCTGAGCAAAGCCCGTGTACTGATGTGCGATTTCGACGGGACCATCACCATGCAGGATACGGCAGAATGGATCCTGGACAAGCACGCCGATGGAGATTGGAGGGTGCTGGACGAACTCTATGTGCAGGGCAAGATCGGCCTGTTGGAATGCATGAGCCAGCAGTTCTCCATGGTCCGTCTCGGCGACGAGCAGCTCCTCAAGGAACTGGACGAGGCCATCAGCATCCGTTCCGGCTTCCCAGAGATGGTGGACGCCTTCCGAGCCGCTGGGGGTGATGTGCTGATCGTTTCTGCCGGTCTTGACTTCGTCATAGATCATTACATGAAGAGACTTGGCGTGAGCTCGAAGGTGAAGGTCTATTCCAGTCGCACGCACCGGGTGGATGGCCACATCTCTTTCGAGTTCCCTCCCTTGACCTATCGTGAGTCCAAGAGCTTCAAGGACGATGTGGTACGCCAATGGCAGTCTAAAGGTGCTGTGGTGACTTACATCGGGGATGGCACCCCCGATGCAGAGGCTTGTGCGCTGGCAGATTATCGCTTTGCGGTCCATGGAAGTAAGCTGGAGGCGATCATGGACGCACGGAAATTGAAGCACGTTTCCTTTGAGAGCTTCGTAGCCATCATTCCGCAGATTTTGAAATCTGAATGCTTGTAGATCGGACAATATTCTCTTAGGAAATTTTCTTTTAACTTATGAAATCGAGTTGTACTACAATCGTAAACTTGATTTCGATATAAAAGATAATTTTAACGTTTATAGTTTAATTACCAACTTCGAGACAAACACCGGTAGATACAACAAATAGGTACCTAGCTCTCGCCCCCATTTTTCACACCATATTTCGCCAATATAACCACATATTATTATTTTTTAACTGATATCGATTATATGTATAATAATAATTCTAGAATCTAAAATGAACACAATTGTTCATAAAATAAATAGACCCACCGACCTAGATCATCAACAAGGCCGTTGGATGCTTGAGTCTTCGAAAGAAAGTCCATGGCGTCCTATCCAGCTTCCCTCCCATTTATCGCATAATAAAGCTCATTAATTGTTTAAACGAATAAAAAATAGTTGATTGCGCAAATAGCTTATATTATTAAGATATAGTTTAGAATGAACAGAAGTGCTCAACTGCCTCCTTCGGACATATTGGCGGATGCCAGATATTAGTGGCGCCTCAACGTTCATTTGTGATCTTGGACTCTTCCGATTCGTAGAGGTCACAGAGCTCGTTGAGGAACTGGTCGTATGTCCTCCTGAACTTTAGTTTGAACAGACGATCCCTGGTGGTGGGCGTGATCTGTATGCTAGTCTTCTCATCGGCCATGTCGCATCGTCTCCTCATCATTTGCTTGATATCAAGGAGCTGCCCTAATGTGCTAGTCGTCGCAGGTCCTTTTCTAAACTATACGTACTATTGTTTTCTATAGAATTAATAATTTCCATAGAATCTACAATTTCATCCTAATTATGTTCACTAATTATTCTATAGATATGATGAACAATAATATCCATTTTAGTCAACGACGGTCTCCCGTATATCAACTTGGAAAGAACCTAATTGAAAGAAAACTCCCGGAGAAACGCTCTAGAATAATCCCTTTTGAATTGTCGTCTTAAAAAACTGGATCAAGGGGCAGGCTTTCGCCCCAAGGCCACCAGCCGATCCAAATACATCTTCCTCCTCGACTCATAAGCGGCCTTGTTCTCACCGAATGGGACATACTCCGAGACGCGCCATTTGTTCTTCACGAAATCCACCTTGGTCTGATCGGAGAGGCCCTTGAGCATCCCGAACTCGACCCTCTCGCTGAAGTCGGCCGCCTTCATCGTGGTCCATACTATGAGCTCAGGATCATGGGTCCCGACACAAAAAGGAGATCCACTGTCGATGAGCCTTCGGGCCAGGTTCTTGAAGCGGCCCTGAATATCCATGAAATCCGAGGCATCTCCCACATAAGCTCCCTTCACCAACCTCACGCGGATGCCGTTGCTCAAGGCCGAGTCAAGGTCTGCCGAGGTTCTATCCTGATATGCTTGCAAGGCCAGAGTTACTGGATACCTCTTGGCTGCGCACACCTTTGCGGATTCGATGGTGAAATCGATGAGGGACCTGCCTTCCATATCCATCTCGAATCCAACCTTCTTGGTAGAGGCTTCTCGAGCGATGGTAAGGAGGTTCTGCAGGCAGGAGGACTTGTCCCAAGTGTAGCCCACGGCGCTTGGCTTGACCGAGATGGAGGCGTACAGGCGCTCTCTTCCAATGGATTGGATCAGGTCCAGATACGCCTTGGTAGAAGCATTCGCCTCTTTCTCCCCAGTGGTCGCTTCGCCTATTATGTCAAAGACCACCTTGATCCCCTGGGCGTTCCTTGCATGGCTCCATTGCAGCGCACTATGCCAATCAGGCAAAACCCATCGGTTCTCGAAATCCGTCACGGAAGAAAGGACGGTGCACCCATTTTAATAAATGACGGCCCCACATCGTTGCGATCTGGAAGTATCTCAGATTATGGTATTGAGAAAAAACGTATTTTGGAGAGGGTTTTTCCCCCTCCTAAGGTGTTTGTGCGAATCGTTCTTGTCTGTTCATCCCTTGATGAGCAGGGGCAAGACTGGCTTTCCCTTAAGCACCAAGATTCCGATTGCCGCTACCAGGTAGAGTGCGATCAGCATCGTCGCGGCTGCGAAGACGCCAGTCATCATCTGGAAGGTCTCGTTGCTTAGGTCGCCCCACCATAGTCCGATACAGAAGAACATGATGGCGGCCACTATCAGGAAGATGGGCACCAGTCTGACCGGCTGGGCAAACGCAACGATGGCGAGAACCAGCAGGATCACTCCCACGAACAGGGTAGCCATTCCGCCGTTGGCGAAGGAGTCCTGACCGCCAATGGCCGCAAGGGCCATTGCTGGGAACAGCAAGCAGAACGCGCCCAATATGCCGAATGCGCAGGTCATCAGGTAATTCTCGTTGAAGAAGCATACGATCGTCACGAGTAAGAAGCCAATGCCGCACCATTCTGCCACCCCCAATATGGCGGCGCCTGGGGTTACTTGCTCAAAAGCCCACATCGCGACCATGAAGGTCAAATAGGCTACGAGAACGCAACCCAAGCCTTCGCCCATCGCGAGCTTTACATGTGTATTTCTTTCTTCAGCCATTTCAACTCTCCTCCTTATAGGACAAACAGAAAGGACGAGGTATTGTGCAATCCCCCTCGATATGCCTAGGCTTAGGCTTTAGCCATCTGGCTACGCATATCTCTACGATTGCGATCCCCCTTTCCCTTTTAGATGTCCCCGAACTGCCTTCGCAGTTCTTGCTCTGATATCATTCAGATAGAATATATTAAACTTTATCCATGTTTAAGGGAAATATGGATAGCTAAGGTCGACCTAAACGCATTTAAGCCTTTTGAGAGCGAAACGATGGCAACGATTATATAAGGAATGCTGAATCGGGGGCATTCATAACACTTGTTAATATTCGATTAGCCAGCTTCCTTTTTTCCAAAACGAAAGATCAAGTCCTTACAGAATCCTCGATGGGGGCATTTTTCTTCCTATGAGACAGGAAGTGCACCTTCCGATGTCTATGGTCCTTTGTCCTGCATGCTGCCCTTGACTGGACGAGGTCATATGTCGCGGGTTGGACGATCGCCTCGTGATCAGTGTTGACGAACCTTCCGTCCCAACGCAGGAATCCGGCATAGATGGGGTTGTGCAGGACGTGGCTCACCGACCATATGGTCCAAGCATTTCCCCTTCTTGTGGTGATGCCCTGCTGGTTGAGGCGCCAAGCTATGTCGTCCATGGGATCCCCTGCCAGATAGCTCTGGAACATGCCGGTGACNAGGGGTGCTTCCGCCTCTACCGTGACCAGCTTTCCTTCTTTGAAATGGTAACCGAAGGGGGGATAGAAGCCCATCACCCCGCCGAAGCTCTCTGCCTTCTGCACCATGCCCATGTAGGTGCGCTCCCCTATCTGCTCGCTCTCCAGCTGAGCGATTCGCTGGATGATATCGACGACGAACCTTCCCACGGCCGTAGAGGTGTCAAGCGACTCGTTCATGGAGGTGAACTTCTTGCCCCATCTCTCAAGGTCCTCCATCATGATCATGAAGTTCTTGCTGTTACGGTGGATGCGGTCCATCTTCATGACCAGGATGACGTCCCACCTCTCCCGCTCCTCCATCATCCTCTGATAGGCGGGGCGCCGAGTGCTCCTACCGGAATGCCCGTCGTCCATATAGAAGGAGGTGATCTCCCAGCCTTGGGCCTCGCAATAGGCGGCCAAGCGCTCCTTCTGCGCTTCGAGGGAGAAGCCTTCCTTNGCCTGGTCCTCTGTTGAGACCCGGGTGTAGACGGCCACCCTAACCATGCACGACCTCTGCAATGCTCACATGGACCAGGTTGTCGATGCGGGGCTCCTTGCGCACGCGCATTCGCATCTCGATCTGCGTGGAGTTGAATTGGTCGACGGTGATCAATGGCTGGTGCTGGGCCTTGCGCAATATCCCATCCCAGTGCACATAACCGCAATAGAGTGGGTTCTTGAGCACGTTGGACACTGCTTCCTTGGTCCAATTCCCGCCCTTCTTGGCCTGGATGTTGCGCGTGTTCAACATGTCCACGATGTCCTGCAGGCTCGCTCCCACCAGATATGTGATGAATATCTCCCTCACCACGGCTGCCTCGTCCTCTCTCAGGAACAGCTTCTTGTCCAGGTAATCGTAGCCATATGGCTCCCCGAAACCCAGGTATCCATTTCCCTTCTTCGCTTTCTGTGTCATGCCCATCTTCACCCTTTCCCCGATCTGCTCGCTCTCTAGCTGAGCGATGCGCTGGATAGTGTCCATCACGAAGCGTCCTATGGCCGTGGTGGTGTCGAAGCTCTCCTGCATGGAGTTGAACTCCTTGCCCCAGTCCCGCAGATTGTCCATCATCACCGCGAAGTTGCGGCTGTTACGGTGGATACGGTCCATCTTCAGGACGACCAGGACATCCCAACGGTCCTTCTCCTCCATCATCCGATGGTAGGCGGGCCTCTTGACCTCGCGACCGCTATGGCCTTCGTCCACGTACTCGCCCGCCACCTGCCAGCCCCTGGCTTTGCAGTAGGCGTTGAGACGCTTCTGTTGGGCCGCTATGCTGAAGCCTTCCTTGGCTTGGTCCTCCGTGGATACCCTGGCATAGATCGCAGCGCGCATGCGCGGTCCTCCAATCTCCCATCCAGCAGTCAGTCTGAGGCTCCCATCCCTTCAGTATCTGACAATTGTCTGACATGGTTGCGAGATTTATATAATGATGACGATGATGCTCATCTTTGTTCATTTATTATAATTGCTAATTTAATTAATGTTGTTACGATATCAGTTTAACAAAATTAACTCTTAAATAATCCGCAACTTTATGCTCATTGAGCCTATCCCTGCCTCCATAACCGCCATGGCATATGGGCGTCCCGGTCATATCCGGGCGCGACCGCCCTGACGGCCAACTCACTAGCTGGTATCATAATGGCCAACGTTAAGAAGATCAAGGAGCTGAAGGACAGGGAGGAGGTCACGATCGAGGTCGAGGTCACCAAGATCGCTGACACCAAGGAGTTCGAGAAGCGCACTGGTGGCAGGGGCAAGGTTAGGAACGTAAGTGTAAAGGACGAGACTGGCACGTGCAGGCTCGCCTTGTGGGATCAGGATGTGGATCTGGTCGAAGGGCTCCCTATCCTAGTCGGTACGAAGTTGCTTTGCACCGACTGTTACGTCAAGCACTCCGATTTCGGTCTGGACCTTTCCAAGGGCAAGAAGGGCAAGATTGAGAAGGTAGAGTAAATTTTCTTGTCGTTAAAGATACTACCTAAACTTTTTCAGCATCATTAATTTCATTCCTTATGGTTAGTGATATCTCCATTACCTTGTCATTTGATTCCAATCCTCTGAGTCATTTAATTCCTGGCATCACGAACTAGAGCCTTGACTTCCACTGGAAAAATAGAATAAATNGGAAAGAAAAGGTTTTCCTACGGTACCTTGGGCTTCTTCTTCAACAGTACCACGAGGATGACCAGGACGACAGCTATCGCGCCGACGAGGAGGAGTATCATCATCAGGTCCAGACCGCCGAGGGTGTCGCCGTCAGAGGTGGATTCGCCGGCTATCTGGGCACGGTAGTCGGAGATATCTGCGATCTCCTGCTCCGCCTCAGATAGGCTTACATCCTCCATTTCCAGCGCCGGATCGCCGATCGGTATCTCCTCGGGGATGTCCAGTTCCTCCTCGAACATGTTCTTCATGACCTGGTTCATGTTCTGCAGGAAGTTCTCGTCGCTGTCGAAGTAGCAATAGACGGAGACGCCCTCGTCCACCCAGATGGTGTACTTGGTCGCAGCCCAATCGTTGATCATGATCGAATCGGCGCTCACGCATTGCATGGTCACCGCTTCCATGTCCACGGTCTCGGGCCCGATGACCCCATCATGGGCATAGGGCGCCTCATCGTTCTCGATGACCTGTGCGAAGTCCACAGGGAACGAATTGATCCCCGCATCCTGCAGGAATTCCATCTCGAAGAGGCTGTCCTCCATCTCCTCCGGCAGACCCTTTATGTCCAACGATCCGCCGTAGGTGCCGGTGATGGTGGCCTGGGAATCTACAATCCACTCATCGCCCACCTCCAAGGGGAAGTTGTACATGTCCAGGGCAGGAACGAACTCCGCTTTCACCGTGACGAAGGAGTTGAAATCCAGCTCCACGTGGTAGTTCGTATAGGTGACGGTCCTCTCGAAGGCGCTCCAGTTGAACTCGATGTTGGGGAAGTTCGTCACCGAGGCATCGATGGCCGCGCTGGCCTCGATGCCGACCTCGATGCTCTTCACCGATGAGTCGGACTTCTGGAGTACGACCTCTACCTCGAGGACGGCAGCGATATCAACGTCGATATCCACGGCAATAGTCCTACGCTCCTTAGGAGCTACCTCACCAAAATCGTAGGTCCCAGGCGCATCCAGGTCCGCAGAGATGGAAATGCTGGCCTCAGCGGTGATTTTACCAGCGACCTTGCCCTCGAGCACGACCTCGGCGTCGGTGACATCAGTCACCTTGAGAAGCACGTAGGCACTGGCCGTGGCCTGTACATCGAATTGGTCCACCTCGGCGTTGGCGGCCGATCCCATCTGGTCCCCGAGGGTCTGCTGCAGATCCATCAATTCCTCCGCGAACTCGGCGTCCAGATCCACAGATTTGCCCATCGCCCAACCGTCGCCCTCGTTCCATTCCGGGGCTTCGGCGGCGGCCGATGCCAATGGCATGGCCATTACCAGGCCCAATAAAAGCACGGTGGACAGGGCTAGAATAGTCCTTACAAGCGTCTTACTCATATCATCCCTCCTGGCTTCGGATTTGTCCTAAAACGAGGAAAGAGATAAACTTTTGCGGACTGGTATCAAGTCCGAAGCAGTGAGAAAAATAAAAGAGAGAAGGATTGAAGGGGTTTCTATGGCTCTTCGAGCCGCTTACATCATTCCAGGCATTCCGCCCATTCCCGGGGGCATGCCGCCGCCCGGTCCGCCGGGAGGCGCGGGAGGGGCCTTCCTGGAGGCGATGACGTCGTCGATCCTTAGGATCATGTTGGCGACCTCGGATGCCGACTTGACGGCCTGGGTCTTGACCCTCAGGGGCTCGATGACGTTCTCCTTGAGCATGTCGATGGGCTCGCCGGTGTTTAGGTTCAGGCCAGCGTTCTTGTTGGCCTTCTTGCCCTCGTGCGCGCTCTTGAGCTTTATGACCACATCCATGGCGTCCAGGCCCGCGTTCTCGGCCAGGGCCCACGGCACTACTTCCATGGCCTGGGCGAACGCCTCGATGGCCAGCTGCTCGCGCCCTCCCACGGAGGAGGCATAGCTGGCGAGCCTGAGGGAGAGCTCGATCTCCGGCGCACCGCCGCCCGGAACGGCCTTGCCGTCCTCGACGGTGATGCCTACGACGCGCAGGGCGTCATGCATGGCGCGGTCGACCTCTTCGATCACATGCTCGGTACCGCCGCGGATCATGAGGCTTATGGCCTTGGGGTTCTTGCAGCCGGTCACGTAGGTCATGTTCTCTTCGCCGATCTTCCTCTCGTCCACGAGCTCAGCGAACCCGAGGTCAGAGACCTCGAGGTCCATGACGTTGCCCACCATCTTTCCGCCGGTGGCCTTGGCGAGCTTCTCCATGTCGCTCTCCTTCAACCTGCGGCATCCGTAGATGCCGTGCTTGGAGAGGTAGTGCTGCACCAAATCATCGATACCTTTCTGGCAGAAGACGACGTTGGCGCCGACCGCCTTGACCTTGTCCGCCATGGCCCTGAGGTTGCTCTCCTCCTCGTCGAGGAAGCGCTGCATGGCCGCAGGGTCCCTTATCTGGATCTTGGCCTCGACCTCGGTCTTCTTGGTCTCCAGGGAGCCGGTGACGAGGGCGATCTTGGCGTTCTTGATCTGCTTGGGCATGCGGGAGTGCACGCGCTCCTTGTCCATTATGATGCCCTGGATGAGGGAGCTTTCGGCGATGCTGCCGCCGGTCTTCTTCTCCACCTTGATGTTTTCCACATCCACTTCCCATTTGCCGTTCTTCTTCTCGGCCACGGCCTTGATGGCCTTCACGGCCAAATCGGCGAGGAAGTCCCTCTGGCCGCCGACGCTCTTCCCGGTCATGGCGGTCTTGGCGATCTTCTTGAGCATCTCTTCGTCGTTGGGTGTGACTTCCACCGCAATCGTGTCCAGGATCTCCATGGCCTTGGCGGCCGCCATGCGGTAGCCGTTGGCCAGGATGGTGGGGTGGATGCCCTGCTCGATCAGGCTCTCGGCCTTCTTGAGCAGCTCCCCTGCCATTATGACTGCGGTGGTCGTGCCGTCCCCGCACTCGTTGTCCTGGGTCTTAGCGACCTCGACGACCATCTTGGCCGCGGGGTGCTGGATGTCGATCTCCTTCAAAATCGTAACTCCATCGTTGGTGATGACCACGTCGCCCAAGGAGTCCACGAGCATCTTGTCCATGCCCTTCGGACCCAAGGTCGATCGCACTGCATCAGCGACGGCACGGGCGGCGGCAATNTTAT
>Ga0031656_10000739_pt1 | contig 11752 bp, 13 predicted proteins | sample FrelakmetDIP11DI_FD_55080 | JGI IMG/M metagenome (GOLD analysis project Ga0031656, IMG submission 55080) | Freshwater lake sediment microbial communities from the University of Notre Dame, USA, for methane emissions studies - DIP11 DI | ecosystem: Environmental > Aquatic > Freshwater > Lake >... | reverse complement strand
TCCATGTCCTTGTGCTCGAAGGCCGAGGCCATGCGCTCGATGTGCGGGCGGGTGATGCCGTGCCGCGCAGCCTCGGCGCGCCAGCCGGAGGCGGAAGCCGCAACCTCTTTCGCAATCGTGCGGGCTCGCTCGTCCGTGATCTCGAAATACCCCGCCACCTCGAACACAAGGTCGAGCGACGCGGCGGTGTCGTCTTCGGTGATGGCCGTTGTCAGGACGCGCGGCTTGATGTCGGTCGGAACGGGGTTGAGATCGTAGGCGGGAGAGAGCCGCCAACCGTTCTGCCCCTCGTAGAGAAACGCATGGTTGCGCAGGTGGTCGTCGGTGTTCGAGATGAGGACGCTGAAGACGATGCGCCGCCACAGCACGTCCATATCCTCGCGGGGGGCGGCGCCGTGCTGGCGCAGGGCGTCCACGACTTCGAGGTAGCTGCGCGTTTCGTTGTCTCTCGCACCCAACATGCTCATGGCGGAGAGAAAGGGGATGCGACGCGCGCCGTTGCGGTCAAAGCGTGTGACGATGAGCACGGGCTTCCCCGCCACGTCTTCGAGGGTGGCGGCTGGAACCGCGATGCCTGCTTGCGCGGCGAGCGTGAGGGCGACGGACTCCCACAGCACGGTGTCGATGTCGTCGTCTTTCCGCGGGAACTTCGCGATGGCGAGGCCTCCGTCTTTGAGACGCACGGAGGCCTTGGGGCGGGCGCCGCCGAGCGACGACCCCGGCGCAAACAACAACCGCAGGTCTTCGTCGGTGTCTTGCTCGTCGATCACGCGTTCGGAGGCCGAGAGCAGTCGCGGCAGTTCGATAAGGGGCGGGATACGCTGCGCTTCGTGTTCGCGGAGGAAAGGACCGTCCGCTCGTTCGGCAAAGCGGAGCGCGCCTTGCCGGGTCTCGTCATCCACCATCAACAGATAGTCGATTTCCTGGAGCGTACGGACCGCGTGTCCCTCGCGTTCCGCCTGCCTGCGGCTCACGCGCCGCATGAGCGCGCGGCCCCAGCGGTCGGGGGCGGAGTCGCCGATCGCGCCAAACATCGCAATGCCGGCCGGAGTATGAAAGGAGCCAGCGCCGAGCGTAAGCGCCGGTTCGAGAGAGAACCGGGCCGGATGCTGGAGCCACTGCGGATCGTACTCGAAGGTGGCGGTCTCCTTGTCCTTGCGCAGGCGGGCCCAGAGACGCCCCACCAGATGCGGCGTGCCTTCCAGATCCATGAAGACGAGTGCTTCCCGGTCCATCACGCACCTGCCGCGGGTTTGCGCCTGCCGGCGCTGCGGATGCGCTGCGGCAAGTGTTCTTCTTCGAGCTGGAGGCCGACCGGGTCGCTTTTCGCGTCCGCGAGGTCGGCGATCCGCTCGGCCAGGCCAAGAACAAAGAGCACGGTCGCGTAGATACCCATGGCGACCCCGGTGTCGCCCTTTTCAAGCTTGATGAGCGTGGTCCGGCTGATGGAGGCGCGGTCCGCCACGATGGCGAGCGGAATCCGCCGCCGCCGCCGCGCGTCGCGGATATCGCGCCCCAGCTTCCGCACGGCGCGCCTGACGGGGATGGGAAGGGCTATTCTTGCTCTACTGGTTCTCATATTTAAAGTCCACTTTAATGCTTCTTAAANNAATTAAAGTATATTATTATGAACTCANAGTCAATAGCCGCCACGGCGCTGACGACCTGGGTCGTGGGATTCACAGCGGCCAACCGTGGCCCAGGGGCCGGCGGTGTCAAGGCCGAATCCTCAATTCCCAGGACCAGGCGGGACCAGGCATCCCCATCTGCCGGAAATGCGCTGATCTGGGAAGACACGCAACGACTGAGTCGTGCGGCCGGAGAACGCTTGTTCTTGCGGGGAATGCTATTGCCGTGGGCGTAGCCACAGCGACAGTCACACCCGCTCGCGCGATCGGTCTCGCGGCAGAAAGCCGCGATCCAACCTGTAACCCTCCCGTAACCCTCCTGTCACACGCGGGCAGTACCCTGGCAGTGGAAGGAGGGCAGAGACTGCAATGAGCTATCACGTGCTGGTCGGCGACACCTTCTGCTCCACGGACCAGAGCCATAGGTACACCAAGGGTGAGTACGAGACCTACGGGGAGGCGCTCGCGGTGTGCAGGGAGATCGTGGACCGCTTCCTGCGCCACGAGTGCGCGCCGGGCGTGCCGGCCAGCGCCGTGTACTTCCGCTACATGATGTTTGGCAAGGACCCGTCCATCGTGGAGTACTCGGAGTCGCCGGACACGTCGGAGGGCTTCTCGGCCTGGGACTACGCGAAGGCCCGGTGCGAGGAACTGTGCTTGCGCCCCGCCGAGAAGACCGACCAGCACATCAACAAGAGGCCGGAGACTAAGGGTGTTCCGTCTTCTTGAAGACGAGCAGCAGCATCTCGGACCTCTCGTCCGGATTCCCGGATTTCCAGTTCTCCACGATCAATTCGGAATGACGAGTCCGCCTGAGGTCCGGGCTGAGCCGCGGCGCGCTCGATCACGCGGGCGCCGACGGCTCCCGCGCGACGTTCGCTTGCGTTATTCGGAGAACACCTCCTGCAATGCCCCGAGTACGGCCGCGAGGGAAGGTGGACTGAGTCGCCCGAGTCGCGTGACCAGGCGCTCCCGATCCACCGTCCGGAGCTGGTCCAGCACGACGAATCCAGCACGCTGCTGAAACCGGCACGCAACGCGCCATGGATAGGCATGCCCCCCGGTCGTCATCGGCGCGACCACCACCGTCCGCAGGTGCAGGTTCAGTTCATCAGGCGACACGACCAGGCATGGCCGTGTCTTTCGGATCTCGCCGCCCAGGGTCGGATCAAGCCGGACCAGGTGCACCTCGCCCCGTAGCGGAGGCCGAGCCGCCATTACCATGTCCACTCCTCGGCCTCGAATGTGGTCGCCGTGGGCGCGTCGAGCAGGCCGTCCTCGCCCCGCGCGCGCATGGTTCGGGCAGCGTCTGCCCACCCGTCCCGGGGGGCCCTGGACGCGCGCACGACCAGCCGCCCGGGCTCTGCAAAGAGTTCCACCTCCTCGGGGAGCCGCGCCTGGTCGAGCAACGGCCTCGGCACCCGGATACCCTGCGAATTGCCGATACGAACGATGCGCGTCTTGATCGTCATGGTGATTACAGTGTAATCACGTGTATCCGTTCGCACAAGCGGAGTCGTCGAGCAGACGAGCTTGGGCCTGACCCGCCGCGACAAGGACCCGAACGCGCGGCCTCAGCGCCGCACGCGGACGACAATGGGGTTGCTGTAGAACCATAGGTCCGCCCACGCTTTCGCCGCCGTGTTCCCACCCATCAGGGAATCCGCCAGTGGATTGCCATCCTCGTCGGTCTCGTTCGGCGTGTTCGGCGCGAGATTGGTGCCCCGCAGGCGGAAGTACATGTCCTTGTCGAGGCGCACGTGATACTGAATCACGTGCCAGCCATCCCCCTCGTCTTCCCAGTCGCCGGCCCCAAACGTGGCCATCACCCTCGTTGTGCGGTTCGTCGCGTCGTTGTATCCGGAACTCCCGGGGGCCACGCGCCCGGTGACCTGCCCGGCGATGAGGTCGATATGGTCCAGGAACACCGGGTCGTTGTTGTCGTAGGCAGGCTTCCTGAACCTGATGGTGATCTTGATCGGGTTACCCGTCCCCTTCTTCAAGACCACGGGCAGCGTCTCGCCCATCGTGGCCTGCGCGCTGCCGCACGGCGCGCTGAAGTTCCTCCGGACGTAGACGTAGCCGACAGCGGTGACTAGGGCGANCGCCGAGAAGACGGCCAGACCGGCCTTCGCGAAATGCGCGGTGACGTTGCGGCGGAAGACGGCCAGGCTGTAGAGAAGCATGATGAGGGCCGCCACCAGGACGAAGAGGAAGTAGAACGTGTAGAGCTGGCTGTTCCCCGTGTAGGCCGGTGAACTCCATTCCCAGCCGATTGTGTAGCTCAGCGCGTAGTAGATCAGGAACAGGGGCGTGGCGATGAGGAGGTGCTTCGCGAAGGCCCTTCGCGCCAGCAGGCCGGCCCCGCCGACAGCCAGGATCGGGGCCATGAGGCCGAGGTTGACGAGGTCCTGGCCGGCCAGCGGGTTGTTGATGACGGCGGCCGTCTTGTAGGTGATGACGTTCCGGACGAGCGTGCCCTGAACGGTCAGGTAGACGAGCATCAAGGCGGTTGCGATCGCCAGCAGGCCGACGAAGGTCCGTTCGAATCGGCTGCCGAGATCCTCGTGAGCGTCCGCGTTCATGGCGTGCTCCACAACGTGCTCTTCGTGGACCGCCTCGAGTGTGGCACCAGCGCCCTGCATGCGCCTGACACCACTCGATGTTGCCCTTCCGTTCACGCACCCTACGGCTCGCAGGAAGCCGCCGTGTTTCTGACGCGTTGATTCCCCTGCCCTCACCGGATCGCCGTGCGAAGCTGGCTCGAAGACGCCGTAGGATCCCCGGAGGGGAGGTCCCATGCCACGCCTGGCCGATGTTCTCCGCCAGCGCCTTCGGTGGTCGCAGCCCGACAAGCGCGAGCGCATCTACGTGCTGCACGCGTCTTCGCGTCGGATGGCGACGCTCACCTTCCGGAGCCCGTTCGGCGGCTTTGCGGTGGGGCACAGCGCCGACGGCTCGTGGAGCTTCGAGCGCGTCGGGTTCCAGCCGACGACATTCACGATTCGGGCGGAAGGCGGGCTTGAGGAACTGGCGTTGTTCGAGTCCAGTAGCTGGTACGACGGAGGCACGCTCCGCCTGACGGGCGACCGCTCGTTGATCGTGGCGACCAGCCACTGGCCGTCGCAGATCGAGTTCCAGTGCGCCGACCAGCACCCGTTGATCCGTTGCCGGATGCAGGGCGTGCGTCGCTCCATCGCGGAACTGGAGGTCCTGCCGGCCCTCGAAGGCATGCGGGAAATGCCCTGGCTGCTGCTGTTCGCCGGGTACCTTGCCGTCATGATGCACGAGGATGCGCAAGCGGGCGTGACGACCGCAGCCGGCTATCCCTCAACTCTCGCCGCCGAGCGCCGCCAGCGCTGGTGGTCGCGCGTCGTACCGACCCACACGTCGTAGGGCGCCCAACGCCCGGGAGGTAGGGAACGGGGCCGACGCCCTCGAGGACGTGCGTCGTCTGCAGGCGTTAGCGAAGGTGCAGCAGGTGGCTTGCGCTGAGGAAGACGAGCCGGGCTGCCCGCTGACATCCGCAGCGGGGACCCGTCGAAGCGCCGAAGCACTTCTTGCTCGACCCTCAGCGTACGAACTCGATGTTACCGCTGAGCGTCGCTGCCGTTAAACCCGTGCAACAAACGCGGAGACGTGTGACCGTGTCCGCGCGGGCATCCGGAGGCGCCCGCCCACGCTACCGCCGCGGGCGACGGCTCGAGGGCGGCCGGCGCCGCGGCCGGTCGCCAACCCCCGCGGCGGCCGCCTTGGAACTCGCCTTGAAGGAATGCCGGAATTCCGAGCGCACAGGCTGCGAACAGAAGCGTCGCAGTTCACGGAGGACCCGTGGCCGCAGCGAGGCCCGGCGTGCGCGAAGCTGCTCGACGAGACTCCCGATCGACGCCAGGACGGCGGCGCGCTCGGGATGCGCCTCCACCAGGACGCGACCCTCGTCCAGCAGCAGGCGCTCGTGCACGGCCGTGTCGTTGTAGTCGCCGAGGACCAGCTGGAGCGTTTTCAGGGCCGCGATCACGTTATCGACGGCCGCTCCTTCCTGAATGCCGCGGGTGAGGTCGGCCACGTACCGCAGCTTCTTCGCCGCAATCCGGATCTGGTGCAGCGCCGTCGGCGGAGATTGGTCGGTGACCAGCGCCGCCCCCTCGGCGAGTCTGCGGTACAAGCGCCACGCCCTCGACGACACGACGTCGGCGAACAGGCGGCTGGCGTGTGCCGGCTCGGGCGACGCCGGGCTCGTGTGCTCCAGGAATCGGATCCACTCCGAGAACAGCGTGCGACACCGTGGGCTGTCGAGGTGCGTGACCATCGCCCGGTGCGCGCGTCGCTGGCGTTCCGCGATATGCCGCCGCAGCGTCGGGATGCCGCCGCCCGGGTCGTCGGGAACTGGGCGGAGCGCGAGCATGAGCACGTCGAGGTCGCGTGTCGGACTGGTGACTGCCCCAAGCCACCGGAACTCCCTCCGGAACCGCTCGACGCGCCCGGCCGGCAACACCTCCTTGAGCTGACCGAGCAGCGAGCGGGTGCGCCGGAGCGCCACGCGGTAGTCATGCAGGAACTCCGTGTCCAGATCGTCGCGCAGACCTGCCTCATTGGCGCGCATCACGGCAAGGAGCCGCCGGTGGACCTCGACCGCGCCTCTGTCGGCCCGCAGCGACGCTGACAGGCCCAGTCCGACCTGCGAGACGTCCGGGGGAAGGGTTGCTCCCACGGCCCGCAGGCCGAGGGCCTGCAGGCCCGCTCGCGAACGCTGGAGCCCGGGCCGGCGCTCGACGAGGGCCCGCACGTGCCGCGATTCCTCGTCGCGGCCCGGGAGCCCGGCCACCGTCACGAGCGTGGGCACCGCGCGCCAGCGGCCGCGCTTCACCCGGCGGGCGCGGGCGGCAGTGATGGTGACCCGCGCCACGGTCTTGCCGCGGTCGTCGAACACATCGAGCGTGTGCCCGTTCAGCTCCAGCTCCACCATCGGGAAGAGGCGGCGGACGCCGACAATCGGCCGCAGCTGCGTTGCCACCGTACCACGGGGCAGATCCCACACGAACGAGACGGTCGTGCGAAGCGAGGTCTGGACGCGGAGCCGGCGGTCGCGCGGGTGCCATTCCAGCCTCGCGGTCGCGCCTTCGCCGACCTGCCACAGCTGCCCTCCGCCTGCCGCGATCCGGCCGTCGAAGGTATCCAGGCAGACAACGCGACGGGGTGATATGACTCGGGACCGGAAGCGGAGGAGCCGTTCGAGCTGCCGTACGATGGCGGAAGGTTCGAGGCCAGCGGCCGTGTAGAGCGCATCATGGGTCATAGGAGGCCCCCTGGGATTGTGGAGGGCCGTTGCCGTTGCGCGGCCGGCTGCGCTGCGCCCGGACCAGGCGAGCCGCCTTGTGGACGAATCCATGCAAAACGGGGTGCAACAGCGTCAGCGCGTCCTCCACGGGCATGAAGCGCCGGTGGCGATGCTGGGCCTCCATCCAGGAGTCCAAGACAGCCGTGACGCGCATCACGTAGACGTCAACGTGGTACGAGTCGTTCTGCTTCGTGTAGCGATACCAGCCGATCGGCCGGTCACCGAGCTCGCCGATCAACCCCGCCTCCTCCTCCGTCTCGCGAATGGCCGCGTCCATGGCATCCTCGCCGTCATCGAGCGATCCTTTGGGCACGACCCAACGCTTCCCGCCCTGCGACGTTACGAGCGCAATCTCGACGCGCTCCTCGTGGATGCGATACGGTATGACCGACGCTTGCCGGTACACTCGAGGCATTCCTCACTCCGGGAACGCGTGGCTCCTGCCACGGCAACGAGACGCACCGCCGAACACGGCTTCCGCGAGGTTAGCAGGCCGATGTAACCATCGTGTTACGCTCGGAGCAGCCCGGCGCGATCCGCCGAGGAGGGGCCCGGCGCCTCACACCCGCACGTCAACGTGCCGGGTGTCGCTCGGTCGGTGGCGCAGGACCTCTGACACGAAGTTGCGGATGTAGAGGCCGAACACGGCGCGCTTGCCCATGACCTGGTAGCGTCGCGCCGATGTCCACGTGTAGCACCGCCACGAGAGCGAGATGTCTCCGACCGCCGTGAGGCGGCGGCCGAGATTGGTGTCCTCACCATGGAATTCGATCGTGGTATCGAATCCGCCGATGGCATCGAGGGCCTCGCGTCTGACGCAGAACGCCCCGCCATAGAAGACCGCTCCGATGCCGAGCACCTGGTGCACCAGCAGGTGGGTCAGCGGCGCCAGCGTCACGTCGTACAGGCCGAGGAGGAGCGTCCCGAGGCGGTCCCAGTCGTAGAACCGGTAGCGCCCGGACAGGCCGACCAGCCGCGGGGCCCGGTCGAACCTCCGCACGACCAACTCGATCCAGGTCAGCGGCAGCCGCGAGTCCGCGTCCAGGTAGACCAGCAGGTCGCCGGAGGCGTACCGTCGTCCGGCTTCCCGAGCCTTGACGAGGCCCCGTCTCGGCTCGTCGACGATGTCGACCATCGGGAGCCGCATGGCGATCTCGCGTGTGCCATCCTCGCTGCGATTGTTGACGACGATCACCTCGTCCGGGGGCCGCGTCTGAGCGAGAATCGAGTGCAGGCACCCGCCCAGGTACCGCTCTTCGTTGTACGCGCAAACGATCACGCTGATGCGGGTGCGGGGGGGGGCGGCGGCACTCACAGCAGCCCTCCGTCCTCGACCGCGAGGCCGAACCGGAGCGCGGAACGCGCGGTCCCGCTGCCGAGCAGCGACGCCGTCCTGACGCACGCGCGCACCGCGAGGGGCCCGCGCGGCGCCCACACCTCCGCCAGCGGCACGTGGCTCCCGTCGTCGAGGATGACGAACACTCGTTGCGCCCAGTGGCGCTGGCCCGGTTCGGCGTCCCGATCCGTGCGCAGGACGTCGGCCACGACCTCAAGCGTCCGCGTCACCGGGTGCTCCCGATACTCGGGCATGACCACCATGTCCGATCGGCCGTCGTCGCGCACTTCGGCCACGAACTCGTCGAACGTCGCCGATGCCGTCAGGTTGACCATCGCATTGGGCGCGCGCCCGTGGCGATCGCCGCCGGCCAGCACCGGCATGTCCCAGTCACGGCCGAGGGCGATGACGGCCTTGTTCTCCGCGTGGCTGCGGTAGCCGTTGACCTCCGTGGCATGCAGGAACGGACGATAGGCGCGCACGAACTGCGCGAGCGCCGTTTCGTCCTGGTGCAGATCGAAGTGGGCGTTCCACAGTGGGTGGTTGAGGACGATGAGCGTCGCCGGCGTCTCGCTGACGCCGGCCAGGATGTCCATCAACCGATCCTCGACCGGGTTGGCCGTGAAGTGCCCGAAGTCGCGCATCCATGCCGGCGCGCAATCTGGTGATAAGTTGTGCACGCCGAGGTGGAAGACGCTGCCCCGGTAGGGCACCGTCCATTCCACGGAGATCGGGCACACGCCGCCGAACCCGGCCGCCGCGAGGCCGACGTTGGCGGCGATCGTGTCGTGATCGGTGATGGACACCAGCGCCAGCGCGCCGAACCGCTCGTCGATCTGCTTCTGCTCGGACGCGAGGACGCCGGCCGGCGACATCGGCGGGCACCAATAGGCACGCGAGAAGTCGACCGTGCCCTGCCGGCGCGATCGAACCCCGTCCATCTCGTGCCGCAGCATGTGGCGCACAACCGGAATCCGTGAGACCCAGCCGGGCAGGAATTCCAGGACTTCCCTGGAATGGTGTGTGTGGCTGTGCAGCGACACTGCCGTCGCCACGTGCCTCGCCGCAGCGGGATCGTACTGCGCAATCCGTGTGAGAGCCATGTCTCGCTCCTTGTTGCGGGGATGGCGTCCGTGCGTGCGACCCCACCAGCGTAGGCACCGCGCGTGTAGGCGGCGTATCGGACGAGTCACATCTGCGTTAATTCAACGCCAGCGGGGAACAGATCGCGCCAGGCGTGCGCGGACCCTGGGGCCCGGGCTCGCGTCGATCCGGCTGGTACGTTGCGTCCAGGTTAACTCTCGACATGCACCCGATCCGACTGCCCCGCCCGGCCCTCAACTCCGTAGGATCAGGAGAGAGGAGGTCCCGTGCAGCACATCGCCGACGTCATCAGGCGCCCCCTCCGCTGGTCGCAGCCGGGCATGCTCGAGCGCAAGTACGAGCTCCGCTCGGGCGCTGATCTGGTGGCGACGCTCTCGTTCCGCAGCGCCTTCGGCAGTCTCGCAAGCGCGCGCAGCGCCGATGGCGCGTGGACGTTCAAGCGCACCGGCTTCTGGCAGACCAGAGCCACGGTCCGCGCCGAGGGAACCGCTGCGGATCTCGCGCACTTCGAGCACAACACGTGGGCGGGCGGCGGGACGCTGCACCTCGTGGGCGGCCGCGCGCTGCTGGTCACGACGAACCTCTGGCAGACGAAGATCGAGTTCCGGCAGTCCGAAGATCACGTGCTGTTCAGGTACAGGACCGAGGGAGCCTTCCGGCAAGCGGGAGAGCTGGAGGCCTTGCCCAGTCTTGAAGGCCTGCGCGAGATGCCATGGCTCGTGCTCTTCGGCTGGTACTTGGTCGTGATGATGCACCAGGACGCCATGAGCACGGTCGTCATGGTGTGCTGATGAACGGCGAGGACTTCCGCCTCGTGCCGGACGGCGAGGAATACCGGGCGCGGCGCATCGGTCTCGGCGGGAGCGCTGACGGTCTCGGGGCTACAGCCCGTCACCGGGCGGCGCTGAGTTCATGGCGCCCGTCCCAGTGCAGGACGAGCGCCTGCCGCTCGGCCAGCTCTGCGCGCAGCGCTTCGCCGGTGGCCTCGTCGAGGCGCCACCGCACGGCCAATTCGGACGCACGGGTACTGCCGCCGGGAATCTCGATACAGCAGTCGGCGATGTACTGCATGAGATCCGGGCGAAGTGCACGCCTTGGAACAAGGCAAATCACGGAGTCCGTTGGTGCCATGCTGCCTCCTCGCGATGAACCCGAGTCTGTCAGCCGCGTTTTGCCGTCACATTGCAGGGCGGTTAATTCGGTGTAATCTGTCACTCGGCCTGTCGGTGCGCAGTCCGCAGCAGAGCAGCCATCGCCGCGCCAATCGTGCGCCGCGTATCGGCAGCTCCCGTCAGCACGCCGTGCAACTCGAACAGTGACGATTCCTGAGCGTCCTGCTTCTCGTCAACTGACACCGAGCCTGAGACACCCTTCCTGCGGGACTGGGACTGAACTGGGAGTCCGCCTGAGCGCCGTCGGATCGCCCCGGAACGTCGACCGCTACTGACTCTCTCACACACGGCCCGTGAGTCGCGGTTCGGCCGGCCTGCGCAAGCTGCGATGGGCCGGTCCAGGCATTGGCAGACGCGGCGGGCTCAGGGTGATCTGCTACTGGGCGCCAGCGGAAGCGGCGTTCTACATGTCGTACGTCTACAGCAAGCACGAACAGGGCGACTTGACTCCGGTGCAGGTCCGGATGCTCGCCGGCCTCGTGCGGGAGGAGTTCAAATGAAGGACGCCGCGTTTCAGGAGTTGATGGCGAGTGTGCGACAGGCCGGTCGGATTCGTCGGGGTGACCTCAAGCCGACTCGGACGACGGCGTTTCATCCCGCCGACGTACGGGAGATTCGGACGAAGCTCAAGATGTCGCAGGGGGAGTTCGCTCTCATGATTGGGGTGAGCGTGGCCACCCTGCGCAACTGGGAGCAGGGCCGCCGTGTGCCGGATGGCCCGGCACTGACGTTGCTCCGCGTGGCGGCCACAAACCCGAAGGCGGTGGCGGAGGCCCTCCACGTCGTGGGTAAGCGGAACGCGGCATGACCACCAACTGGAGCCACAGATCAGCCGAGCGGGCCTGGGCCTGATCAAGCCCACTATCGGCGCCAGAGCCTCTCGATCCTTCGGTGTATTATTCGACCGACCGGATTTCCAGCCGGCCTGTTGAGACCACGGTCTGCGGAGGATACCCATGAAGAAGACTGTTGCCCTTTGCGTTCTTCTGGCGTGCTGGTTGATCCGGTCGATGCCTGCGCACGCTCAAGTCCCAATCCAGTACCGCGTACTAGCCACGAACAAGACGTCAACAATGCAGAAGGAGCTGAACGAGGCAGGCGACGCAGGGTTCCGATTCAGAACCGCGATGGGAGGCCAAACGTCGTTTGGAGGCTCCGAGGTCGTGGTGATCAC
>Ga0031656_10000738_pt1 | contig 11752 bp, 9 predicted proteins | sample FrelakmetDIP11DI_FD_55080 | JGI IMG/M metagenome (GOLD analysis project Ga0031656, IMG submission 55080) | Freshwater lake sediment microbial communities from the University of Notre Dame, USA, for methane emissions studies - DIP11 DI | ecosystem: Environmental > Aquatic > Freshwater > Lake >... | reverse complement strand
TTCCTATTTTAGCGGATGGGTCTTCCGAATATTCCCAGGCGAGAGCAGCAAAATCCTCTCCCACCCTTAATCTCTGAACGATCATGGCACCTTTCTCTTCGAGCTCTTTTCTGCTGCTCTCATCCTTTGGCTTCCTGAAAAATATCTGCCTCAGCCTGAACTCTTCTTCACCCGCAAGGTTCATCTGATGCGATTCTATATATTTCTTCACCTGCTCATCAGTGATCACAACCTTGTTTCTAATCTGATGGCTCATTCCCTGGCTGATAAGAATCTGATCGGACAGCCTTTTCTTGTATTCTTCAAAGGTCAGCCCTTCTTTTTTCAGGGACTCCTCAAGTGCCGCATCAGTCATTTGGTATTTCTTTTTGATGTTTTCAATAGCCTCCTTCACCTCTTCTTCACGTACCTGAAGACCGAGTCTGCCGGCCTCCTGGATCTGGAGTTTCATATCGATGAGCTTTTCGAGAAAAACAGCCTCATTGTTTTTAAAAACCCTGCTTCTTTCCTGATCGTTCAAAGCCTTGACCTGCTCGGACGCTTCAGATTCCATGATCCGGTAAAGCTCGCTCCAGGTGATCACCTCTTTATTCACCACCGCAACGACACGGTCAAGCAATATGGCTGCATGTACTGCATGGTGAAAGAGAAGCAATGCACATACACTGATGAGCAAAGCTGCTATATGCCGTTGTACCATCGAGTGAATTTAGCTCCTTTCTCTGATAATCATACTTTTCATCGACTATTTATATACCACAATAAACTGGGCAAACTCAAACTGTGCGTTTGCTTGTTTTCCCGTAAGAGTTATTCTATTATACTAAACAGACCCCTGGTGAAGGTGGATTTCGGAACAGTAGTTCCGCCTCCTCTGAAAAAGCAGGAGAAACGCTCAGTCTCTTGAGTATACAAAAAATGAGATAAGTTCAGGATGGAAGAAATCCTTCAGAAGATACTCGGTGCGTACAGGAAAAATGAGGGAAATATTATATCCATCCTTCAGGATATAGAAAAAACATTCGGTTTTATCCCTGAAGAAGCGGTAACCTGGTTTTCAAAAAAACTTGATATCCCTGCAAGCCGTTTTTTCGGAACAGCCACCTTCTACTCCCAGTTTCATCTCAAACCAAGGGGCAAAAATATCATTACCGTCTGCCGCGGCACTGCCTGCCATGTAAAGGGTTCTGAAAAATTGCTCAACAGGCTTTTCCTGGAACTCGATATCCCGCTGGATGAAGAAACAAGCACAGATTCGAAATTCACGATTGAAAAGGTTAATTGTATTGGTGCCTGTGGTATTGCTCCCGTCACAATTCTGAACAAAGAAGTGCTCGGCAAAATGACCCTCGATAAACTGATGAAGGAAGTAAAAAAGATCAAAGCACGCGAATAATGGACAAGGATATTCTCATAAAGGTATGCACCGGAACAGGCGGAGTCGCTTCAGGCAGCAAAGAGGTTCTGGAAACCTTCAAAGAAACAATCTCATCAGCCGGCATTGCAGCATCTTTCTCCGAGAAGTGTTCAGCACAGAGAGTCGGCTGCAGGGGATTCTGCGCACAGGATGTTCTCGTGGATGTCATCATTAATGGAGACAAAACAACGTACAAGCATGTCAAGCCGGATATGGTAGCAAAAATATTTACTGAACATATCCTCAACGGGATACCTGTCGCAGAATGGATTGTAGATAAAGACTATCACACCTTTCATCAAAAACAGACCAAGGTGGTTCTCTCCCATTGCGGCGAGATAGACCCTGAAGACATTCACGCGTATCAAGCTGTAGACGGTTACAAAGCAGCAAAAATGGCTCTTACCTCGATGGGTTCTCAGGAAATTGTCGACATCGTAAAAAATTCCAATCTGAGGGGGAGAGGCGGCGCAGGCTTTCCGACGGGACTGAAATGGGAACTCGGATTACGGATTGCTTCAGACATCAAATACGTAATCTGTAATGGTGATGAAGGTGATCCGGGTGCGTTCATGGACAGGTCTGTCATGGAAGGTGATCCTCATGCTGTTATTGAAGGCATGATTATCTGTGCAAAGGCAACTGAATCCCATCACGGATATATCTATGTAAGGGCTGAGTACCCGTTGGCAGTCAAACGTCTTCAGATGGCCATAGAACAGTGCTACGAGGCAGGATTTCTCGGCAAAAATATTTTTGGTTCANACTTTGATTTTGCTCTCAAGATTTTTCAGGGTGCCGGTGCTTTTGTATGCGGTGAGGCTACAGCATTGATGCGCTCAATCGAAGGGAAACGGGGGATGCCGACTCCCAAGTTATGGCGCTCAGCCGAAAAGGGCTTATGGGACAGACCGACGGTCTTGAACAATGTCGAGACCTTTGCAAATATCCCTATGATCATTCTTCATGGAGCGGCCTGGTACAGTCGCCTTGGTACAGAGAGGAGCGGTGGCACCAAAGTCTTTTCACTCTCGGGAAAGGTAAAAAATACCGGTTTGATTGAGGTACCCTTGGGTGTCACTCTCAGGGAGATTGTTTATGAGATAGGCGGAGGCATCGAAGGTGGCAAGTCCTTCAAGGCATTGCAGACGGGCGGACCTTCAGGCGGATGCATACCGGAGGAATTGCTTGATACCGAAGTAGACTATGAATCCCTTGCGCAGGCCGGCTCTATTATGGGTTCAGGCGGAATGGTTGTATTGGATGAGACAAGCTGTATGGTGAATACCGCAAAATTCTTCCTTGAATTCACGCAGTCCGAATCATGCGGCAAGTGTACACCGTGCAGGATCGGCACGAAGAGGATGCTCGAAATTCTGGAAAGGATCACAACCGGAAAAGGCAAAGAAGGCGACCTGGAACTGCTCGAAGAACTCGGACATTACATACGCGCAACTTCATTATGCGGATTGGGCATGACTGCTCCCAATCCCGTACTCAGCACCCTTAGATATTTCAGAGCCGAGTACGAACAACATATCAGGAATAAAAAATGTCCTGCTGCTGTTTGCAGGGATCTGATCACCTATTCGATACTCGAAGCTGTCTGTACCGGTTGCGGGGCATGTAAGCGCATCTGCCCTGCAGATGCAATAAGAGGTGTCAGAAAGAAACCGCACCGTATTAACACAGAATTATGCGTAAAATGCGGGACATGCTTTGATGCATGCAAGTTCAAGGCAATTACAAAATCGTGAATGAAAAAGACAGGGTTCAAATGGTCAAGGATTCAAGGATACACGTGAACGAATGTAAACCCTTGAATCCTCGAACCCTTGAATCCTCGAACCCTTAAAATATGGTAACCCTCAAAATAGACGGACAAAAAGTTACAGTAAGAAAATTATCCACAATCCTCGATGCTGCGAGAAAACTGGATATTCCTATACCGACACTATGCCACCATCCTGAACTTTCATCATTCGGCGGATGCAGGCTCTGTCTGGTAGAAATCAACGGATCGCCGAAACCTGTTGCATCATGTACCACGTTCGCCCGGAACGGAATGGACGTGACAACAACAAGCCCCCGTTTAGAGAAACTGAGAAAGACAACATTGGAACTTATCCTTTCTGACCATCCAAAAGATTGTATGGTTTGTGAAAGGGCAGGTGATTGCAAGCTTCAGGAACTGGCATATTTTTATGGTATCAGAGAAAACCGTTTCGGGGGGGAACAGAGGGTTTACGAGAAAAAGGATTCTAATCCATTTATCGCGAGGGATATGGAGAAATGTATTCTCTGCGGACAGTGTGTTCGTATATGTGATGAGATCCAGGGAGTCGGAGCAATAGACTTTGCTTATAGAGGACTAAGAACAAAGATATGTCCACCATTCGAAAATGACCTTAACTGCGAGTTCTGTGGTCAATGTGTTGCAGTATGCCCGACAGGAGCTCTCACCGGTAAGATGTGGGACCAAAAGGGAAGACAGAATTTCAAAGAAGTTGATACAGTCTGCCCGTATTGTGGATGCGGCTGCAACATAACACTCCATATATGGCGCAATGAGGTGAGAAGGGTTTCTTCAAAAGAGGAGACATTGAACGAAGGCTGGCTCTGTGCGAAGGGCAGGTTCGGCTACGGATTCATCCACAGCCCTGATCGCCTGAAAAAACCTTTGATTCGCACTGCACCGAAAGATATCCCGGCTTTTACTCTTCACCAGACAAAGCCCCCCTTACCCCCCTTTACTAAAGGGGGGCATGGGGGGATTAATAATTCATCCTTCATCCTTCATCCTTCATCCTTATTTAAAGAGGTTTCCTGGGAAGAAGCTTTTGATTATATTGCAAACCGTCTCAAGCAGATCAAAGAGAACTACGGACCGGACGCCATCGGCGGTCTTTCTTCAGCGCGGTGCACCAGTGAGGAAAATTATCTCTTCCAGAAATTCTTCCGTGTAGTAATAGGCACGAACAACATCGACCATTGTGCGAGATACTGACACAGTTCATCCCTGGCCGGTCTGGCCACTGTGTTTGGCTCGGGTGCCATGACAAATTCGATACCGGAAATCGAAAACCATGACATTATTTTTGTTATCGGCTCGAATACAACAGAGACTCACCCGATCATCGGACTGAAAATGAAAAAAGCGGTCAGAAGAGGAGCCGAACTCATTGTTGCTGATCCAAGGAAAATTGATCTGGTGAGATTTTCCNGTGTATGGCTACAGCACAGGCCCGGAACTGACGCAGCCCTTCTGAATTCCATCATGCATGTAATCGTGAAAGAAGATTTAATCGACAAGAAATTTATCATGGAGCGTACAGAGGGGTTTGCATCTTTCAAGGAGTCTCTCCTTGCATATACTCCCGAGGAAGGCGAACGGATTACAGGGGTCTCAAGGGAGGATATTATAAAGGCGGCATTTCTTTACGGGAATGCTGTCCGTCCGGGGATCTANTACACTATGGGGATTACCCAGCATACTCACGGCACAGAGAACGTCTATGCGATAGCAAATCTGGCNCTGATGACAGGCAACCTGGGNAGGGAGAGCACCGGAGTAAATCCGTTGAGGGGNCAGAACAATGTTCAGGGNGCTACAGATATGGGCTGCATACCGGATTTTTATTTAGGGTATCAGAAGGTAACCATGCCAGGTATCAGGCAAAAGTTCGAGAAGGCATGGGGTATTCACTTATCAGATACTCCCGGCCTTACCGCAACCGAAATGACCAGGGCAGCCCTTGAAGGGAAGATCAAAGCGCTCTATATTATGGGAGAAAACCCTGTCCTGAGCGACCCTGATATGAACCATACCATACAAGCGCTGAAAAAACTTGATTTCCTTGTCGTGCAGGATATCTTTCCGACAGAAACCGCGGAACTGGCAGATGTAATACTTCCTGCTGCATGCTTTGCCGAAAAAGACGGAACATTCACAAACACCGCACGAATGGTTCAGCGAGTGAGAAAAGCTGTGGAACCGCCCGGTGATGCAAAGGAGGATTCTCTCATCATCGTTGAACTTNCGAAGCGGTTTGGAGTTGATATGACGTATGACATAATCGAAGATGTTTTCCGGGAAGCAGGAAAACTCTGGCCTGCACTGGCCGGTATAAATTACCGGAGAATAGCAAAGAACGGTCTCCAATGGCCATGTCCAACCCATGATCACCCCGGGACTCCCTATCTGTTCAAAGGTGGTTTCCCACGGGGAAAAGCTACCTTTACCCCAGTACAATTCCGTCCTTCTGATGAATTACCCGATCATGAATATCCCTTTTTGCTATCGACAGGAAGACATCTTTTTCATTATCATACAGGGTCAATGACGAGAAGGGTTGACCCAATAAACCGTGTATCACCTTGTGCGTACATTGAGATTCACCCGGAGGATGCACAAACACTGAATGTTCGCGAGGGAGATGCAGTGCGCGTATCCTCTCGAAGGGGGACCATAGAGATAATGGTTCTTGTTTCCGGTCGGCCTGCAAAAGGCGTTGTCTTTATCCCCTTTCATTACCGGGAAGCAGCAGCAAATGTACTCACCAATACTGCTCTCGACCCGATCTCGAAGATTCCCGAGCTGAAGGCGTGTGCAGTAAGAATTGAACGGGTAGAAACTTCCCCGAAATAAATACCGTGAAGAGGAGGCATGTGCCATGATCACTACAGATATATTAAAGCAGCAGGTTCTTTTGGAGGGCATCGAAGAGTCAGGTTTGAGCAAGATAGCCATGATAACAAAACAGTTTTCTGTGAAAAAAGGCGACCAGCTTTTTAAAGAAAAGGATGAGACCAAAGGACTCTGGCTCGTCCACGCAGGGAAAATCGAAATATCAAGGATAACTGCTGATGGCTGGAGGCAGACCCTTGTTGTCCTTCCCGCAGGTCATTTCTTTGGAGAGCTCTCAATNCTTGAGAACAGAAAACACGTAGCTTCTGCTACTGCNCTTGAAGACACTGAGCTTCTGCTGATTCCAAAGGAGGATTTTGATGATTTGGTTCAGAAAGATTGTGTTCTTGCACTGAAGCTCGTAATGAAACTCGCCATTGCCATGAGCAAAAATCTCAGGCGGATGAATGATAAATTCCTGAGTGCGCTGATAAGCTATTGAAAACCAGTAGACAGTAGACGGTAGGCAGTAGACAGGAAGTGAAAATAACTAAAGATGATAAACAGTAGATAGCAGACAGAGAATAGGATAAACGGAAAAGAATTTTCCTGTGTGCTGTCTACTGTCTACTACCTACTAAACAAAAGGAGGGTGTTATGACGTCTCTTGATCCGACGAAACATGCTGACTGGGAGATAGCGGAAGCATCAGAAGCATATATGAAAACCGTTCACCAGTTGGCCGGGGAGCTGGGTTTGGAAAAACATGAACTCCTTCCTCACGGGCATTATGTAGCCAAGCTTGATTTCAAGAGCCTCCTGAACCGCCTGCATACAAAACCCGATGGCAANTATATCAACGTAACTGCAATTACGCCAACTCCCCTCGGGGAAGGCAAGTCCACGACAACCATTGGACTTACGCAGGGACTCGGCAAAAGAGGGAAAAGAGTCATCGCTGCCATACGTCAGCCATCCGGCGGCCCGACGATGAATATCAAAGGATCAGCAGCAGGTGGCGGTCTATCCCAGTGCATTCCGCTGACTCCATTCTCTCTCGGACTGACGGGCGATATCAATGCCATCATGAACGCACATAATCTCGCCATGGTTGCCCTCACGTCGAGGATGCAGCACGAGTTCAATTATACCGACGAACAGCTCGCCAGAAGAAACTTGAGGAGACTGAATATTGATCCGCGCACTATTGAAATGAAATGGATCATGGATTTTTGCGCTCAGTCTCTCCGGGAAATCATAATCGGCATCGGCGGGAAGAATGATGGTTTCATGATGACTTCCGGTTTTGCAATCGCCGTCTCTTCAGAAATCATGGCCATCCTGGCGGTTTCAACAGATCTGAAGGACATGCGTGAGAGAATGGGAAAAATTGTCGTTGCATATGATAAGAGCGGGAAGCCTGTGACAACAGAGGATCTTGAAGTAGCGGGTGCAATGACGGCATGGATGGTCGAGGCACTCAATCCGAACCTCATGCAGACGATCGAAGGTCAGCCTGTCCTTGTTCATGCCGGACCATTCGCTAATATTGCTATCGGACAGTCTTCCATTATCGCTGACCGGATCGGCCTCAAGCTTGGGGATTATCATATCACTGAATCAGGGTTCGGAGCAGACATAGGGTTTGAAAAATTCTGGAACCTGAAGTGCAGATTCTCCGGGTTGAAACCCCATGCAGCTGTTATTGTTTCAACAATACGGGCTCTGAAATGCCACGGTGGAGCTCCCATTCCGGTCCCCGGAAGACCCATGCCCGCGGAATACAGTACGGAAAATATCGGATGGGTTGAAAAAGGATGTGAAAACCTTATCCATCATATTCTCACGGTCAAGAAAGCCGGCACCAATCCCGTTGTCTGCATAAACGCATTTTTCACAGATACGGAAAATGAAATTAATACCGTAAGAAGGCTTGCAGAAACTGCCGGGGCACGGGTTGCCCTTTCAAAACACTGGCAATTCGGCGGCACCGGAGCATTGGAACTTGCCGATGCGGTTATCGATGCATGTAATGAACCGAATGATTTCCATTTTCTCTATGAACTCTCCACTCCCCTGCGCGCGCGCATTGAGCTTATCGCACGAGAAGTCTATGGTGCTGAAGGNGTTGAGTATTCACCTGAAGCTCTTTCAAAGGCTAAGAGAATGGAAGANGATCCTGAAATTGCAAAACTCGGAACATGCATGGTCAAGACCCACCTGAGCCTCTCGGACAATCCCAATGTGAAGGGTGTCCCAAAAGGATGGAAGCTCTTTGTGCGTGATATNCTTACCTATAAAGGTGCAGGCTTTGTCGTGCCTGTTGCNGGAGCGATAAAACTCATGCCAGGAACTGCTTCTAACCCTGCATTCAGACGTGTCGATGTAGATGTCGCGACAGGAAAAGTGAAAGGATTGTTTTAAGAACAAGTCTTTATGAAAAAAGTCGGTTTTATCTACGATGACATATTTCTGAAGCACGAGATGCCGCCCGGTCATCCCGAGTCTCCCCAGAGACTGATACAGATACTTGAAACCCTGCGAGAATCAGAATGCTGGAACCAGCTCACCCATATCAAGCCGGGACGGGCAGGCGATGAAGAGATCCTCGCTGTGCATACCAGAGAGTATTTCGACAAAATAAAGACCTTCACCGGGTTCTATGACGGAGATACATATGTCTCTGAGCACTCCTTTGAGGCTGCCCTGTTTGCTTCGGGTGCTGTTATCGAGGCAATAGACTGGTGCAAAAGCGGTAAGATTGAAAGGGCGTTCTGTGCTGTAAGGCCCCCCGGTCATCATGCAGAAGCAGACTCGGCTATGGGCTTTTGCATATTCAATAATATTGCAGTCGGAGCGCGCTATGCACAGAAGGTTGGTTATAAGAAAGTGTTCATCATAGACTTTGACGTCCATCACGGGAACGGTACGCAGCATATTTTTGAAGAAGATGAATCAGTCTTCTATTTTAGTACGCACCAGTACCCTCATTACCCAGGGACGGGCGGGGATTCAGAAAGAGGTCGCGGAAAGGGAGAAGGGTATACCTATAATATTCCGATGCCCTATGGCACAGGAGATAAGGATTACTTTTACGCGTATCGTGATATTCTGCCCCGGCTTATAAAAAACTTCCGTCCTGACATCATACTGGTATCAGCCGGTTATGATATCCATCTGAACGATCCCCTTTCAGGGTTTAAAGTGACAAATGAAGGAATGCGAAGTATCGTGAGGGGGATACTCTTGCGTTCAACAACAACATACCTGCCGCCAATGCCCTATGTCTTTGCCCTTGAGGGCGGATATGACCTCAAGGCGCTCGGCGACTCGGTCCTGCGTACCGTTAGAGAATTACTGGAAATATAGCATCTGCCTCCCGCTTCCGCAGGTCTGGTTGCTTTTTCCCAACTAAAAAGCTATAATTCTTTTTAATTATGAGGGATAAGAAGACATTCTTAAAGAATAAGTTTATCTCTATTGCAATTTTAGCGGCCTGTTTTGTCACTTTTTTCTTCAGTACAAAAGGCTTCACGAACGAAAAGAAAAGCGAAGTGATGGTAATAACCATCAATGGCGTCATCAATCCGGTCTCAGCCGAATTCATCGGAAAAAGCATCAGAAAAGCACAGGAAAAACGGGTTGAGGCGCTTGTGATAGAACTCGATACTCCCGGCGGTTTGGACACTTCGATGAGAACCAGTGTGAAAGACATAATCGGAAGCGATGTGCCTGTCGTTGTCTTCGTTTCGCCAAGCGGAAGCAGGGCTGCCTCTGCAGGGGTTTTTCTGACCCTTGCCGCACACATCGCAGCAATGGCTCCCGGTACCAATATCGGCGCAGCTCATCCTGTAGGAATTGGTGAAAAGATGGACAAAACAATGGCCGAGAAAGCTACAAATGACGCAGCAGCGTATATCAAATCCCTGGCTGAAAGACGGGGGAAAAATGCCCAATGGGCGGAAGATGCGGTCAGGAAAAGCATATCCGCAACTGAGAGCGAGGCGCTCAAGGAACATGTCATAGACCTTGTCACGAAAGACATCAATTCCCTCCTCTCAGACATCGACGGCATGAACGTTCAGACAGCTCTTGACAAAAAGGTTCTCAGGACAAAAAACTCGTCAATAATCCGGGAGGAGCTGGGAATCAGACACAAGATCCTGAATCTTATTTCTGATCCGAATGTTGCCTANATCCTCATGCTTTTAGGTTTCTACGGCCTCTTCTTTGAACTCACAAACCCGGGGGCACTCTTTCCAGGAGTGATAGGCGGTATTTGCCTTATCCTTGCATTTTATGCCTTTCAAACGCTCCCGGTAAATTATGCAGGACTTCTCTTAATCATCCTCGCAATTATTCTTTTCATACTTGAGGTCAAGATAGTTTCCCACGGGATATTAATGATCGGCGGTATTATTGCAATGATTATCGGCTCACTGATGCTTTTCGAATCTCCTGCTCCTTTTGTGAAACTCTCACTCTCTATCGTCCTCCCGGCTGTTTTGATAACCGCCCTATTCTTTTCTCTAACCCTCGGCCTTGCATTTAAGGCATTAAAGAGAAAGCCGATAACCGGCGCTGAGGGTCTCATAGGGTTGAAGGGCGTTGCAGATACTGATATTAACAGAGAAGGAGGCATGGTATCGTTGCATGGTGAGAGATGGTCTGCATACTCTGATGCGCCTGTTGCGAAAGGTGAAAGGATTATGGTTGAGGCAGTTTCAGATCTGAAGGTTAAGGTAAGGAAATCCAATTAACCGGATTGATTGACTTGATTACTCATACAGTATTTGTTTATTGGAGTATCANGTGACGTTAATGCATTACACCTAAAAAGGAGGTACATATGCCGTTTATAGCACCGTCTTTTNTGAGTTTTCTCTTCATAATATTTCTCGTTGTATATTTCCTTTCAAGCGCTATAAAGATCCTCAAGGAATATGAGAGGGGCGTGGTATTTCGTCTCGGAAGGATTATCCCGGTAAAAGGACCNGGACTGGTTCTCATCTGGCCTATCATTGACAAGCTTGTTAAGGTCAGCCTCCGCACCATCACAATGGATGTTCCTGCACAGGACATTATAACGAAAGACAATATCTCCGTGAAGGTCAATGCAGTTGTCTATTTCAGGGTCATGGATCCTACTAAGGCTATTACTGAGATTGAAGACTTTTACTTCGCAACATCACAGATAGCACAGACAACTCTCAGAAGTATCCTTGGACAGAGCCAGCTTGATGAACTGTTGACTAACAGAGAAGAACTTAATGCCGAACTGCAGAAGGTTATTGACTTTCAGACAGAGCCGTGGGGAATCAAAGTTTCAGTAGTCGAGGTTAAGAATGTCGATCTGCCTCCGGAGATGCTGAGGGCTATAGCAAAACAGGCCGAGGCAGAGCGCGAGAGAAGGGCAAAGATTATTCATGCTGAAGGAGAATTCCAGGCTTCACAGAAACTTGCAGATGCGGCAAAGATTATCGCAACAGAAAGTGGAGCATTACAGCTCAGGTTCCTTCAGACCCTTACAGAGATTGCAACCGAGAAGAATTCTACAATTATATTCCCGGTACCCATAGACCTGATAAAACCGTTCCTTGAAAAATATCAAAAACAGCAATAACGTCTCATAAAACGGGTGATGAGCAAATGGCATACATTAACAGACAGAGCATCCTTAAAAAAAGACAAAATATAGCTCTCATGCA
>Ga0031656_10000737_pt1 | contig 11762 bp, 10 predicted proteins | sample FrelakmetDIP11DI_FD_55080 | JGI IMG/M metagenome (GOLD analysis project Ga0031656, IMG submission 55080) | Freshwater lake sediment microbial communities from the University of Notre Dame, USA, for methane emissions studies - DIP11 DI | ecosystem: Environmental > Aquatic > Freshwater > Lake >... | reverse complement strand
ACTTCGGGACCATCATTCCGCACACGGACAACAAGTTTGCCGCGCTGAATGGCGCCGTGTGGTCCGGCGGCTCCTTCATCTACGTACCGCCCGGGGTGAAGGTCGATCTGCCGCTGCAGGCCTACTTCCGATTGAACACGCCCAATATCGGGCAATTCGAAAGGACTCTTATCATCGTCGATGAGGGTGCTCAGGTCCACTACGTCGAAGGCTGCACCGCGCCGACGTACACCACCGACTCGTTCCACAGCGGCGTGATCGAGATCGTGGTGAAGAAGGGCGCCCGCTGCCGCTACACCACGATCCAGAACTGGTCGGTCAATGTGTACAACCTGGTCACCCAGCGGGCAATCGTCCATGAGGGCGCGACCATGGAGTGGGTGGATGCCAATCTGGGCAGCAAGCTGACGATGAAGTACCCGTCGTGCTTCCTGGTGGGCAAGGGCGCTCACGGTGAGATCCTTTCGATGGCCTTCGCCGGCGCCGGCCAGCACCAGGACGCCGGCGGCAAGGTGGTGCACGCCGCCCCCAACACGTCGAGCAAGGTGACCTCGAAGTCGATCAGCCAGGGAGGGGGACGGGCCTCGTACCGCGGGCTGCTCAAGGTGCACAAAGGCGCCACCGGCTCCAAGTCGAACGTAGTGTGCGACGCCCTGCTGCTGGATCCCAACTCCCGCTCCGATACCTACCCGTATATCGAGATCGACGAGGAGGATGTGACGATCGGGCATGAGGCGTCCGTCAGCAAGGTGGGCGAGGAGCAGCTGTTCTATTTGATGAGCCGCGGGTTGAGCCAGGAGAACGCTACCACCATGGTCGTCTCAGGCTTCATCGAGCCACTGGTCAAGGAGCTGCCGATGGAGTACGCCGTCGAAATGAACCGGCTGATCCAGCTGCAGATGGAAGGTTCGATTGGCTGATCCGCCCGGCCGGCGGATTTGCAGGCAGAAGGAAGGCGAATGAGCACACGCACCATCGTCCGGCGTCCGCCGGAATCCCAGGGCGCAGCCACGCCCGAATTTCGCCTGGGCGAGGACGATATTCGTCGACGCTCGGCGCAGACTGGCGAGCCCGGCTGGATGCTCGGGGCCCGCTTGCGCGCCTGGCAGCACTACCAGGCGCTACCCATGCCGAGCACGCTCGACGAGGCGTGGCGGCGCACCGACCTGAGCAGCATGCCAGCCGGCCAGGTCGAGTGGCAACCGGTCGATGAGCTGCCGGTCGACCCGGCGNTGTTGCAGCCGATCACTGACGCCAGCCAGGCCGGCCTGCTGATCCTGCGTCCAGGCCTGCCTCCGCTGGCCAATGTCGATCCTGGGCTGCCGTCACAGGGCGTGGTCTTCACCGACTGGGCGTCCGCCGTGCGCGAGCAGAAGAGCCTGCTGCAGAAGTACCTTGGGACGCTGGTCGAGCCGTCGAGCTCGAAGTTTGCCGCGCTGGCGGCGGCGGTTGCCGACACCGGCGTGGTGCTTTTCGTCCCACCCGGCGTCAAGCTCGAACAGCCGGTGCACTCGGTGATCTGGGCGCCCGGAGCCGGGCGCGCCTTCGCCACTCGAGTGCTGGTCGTGCTGGGGAAGGGCGCCTCGGCGACCTTTGTCCACGAGTTTGCCTCACCCACCGAACCGGAGAAGGCCGGCTTTCACACCGGGACGCTGGAGGTGATCGTCGACGACGAGGCTCAGTTGACGCTGGTCGAGCTGCAGACCTGGGGTGAGCATGTGTGGACGGTCACCCACGAGAAAGCCCAGGTTGGGGCGCGCGCCCGGGTCGACTGGATCTTCGGCGCCGTCGGCAGCCACCTCACCAAGAACTTCAGCGAGCTGACCCTGGCCGGTGAAGGCGCCGAAGGCAGGATGTCCGGGTTCTACTTCGCCGACGGCGTCCAGCACCTGGATCACGACACCCAGCAGAACCACCTCGCTCCGCACACCTCCAGCGACTTGCTGTTCAAGGGCGCGCTGACCGGGAAAAGCCGCTCGGTCTGGCAGGGGATGATCTACGTGGCGCCCGGCGCCCAGCGGACAGATGGGTACCAGGCCAATCGCAACCTGCTGCTGAGCCGGCAGGCACGCGCCGATTCGATCCCCGGCCTGGAGATCCTGGCCGATGACGTGCGCTGCACCCACGGCGCCACGGTTGGCCGCCTGGAAGAAGAACCCCTATACTATCTGATGACGCGCGGCATCCCCCGGGCGGACGCCGAGCGCCTGGTGGTGCACGGGTTCTTTGCCCCGATCATGTCCCGCATCCCGTTCGAGGGCGTGCGTGAGCGTTTCCAGCGCATGATCGACGAGAAGATGCGGCAGGCAATCCGATGACCGGCGGCAGTGTGCGACAGGCAGGGACAAGGATGCCAAGGCAGGAGCCNAAGCCCAGCCGAGCGCCGGCAGTGGCCGGGCGCTANGAGGTCGGGCAGCTGGTGGATGTGCTGTGCGACCACACGGATCGCGGCAACCGGGTCCGCTCGTGGNTGCAGGGGGTGGTGGTGCANGCCGACTACAAGATGGTGGCCATCCAGTTCAACCAGGACGTGTATCTCACCGAAGGCTGGATGGTGCCCGACAGGGTGCTGTGGTGTCAGCAGGGCGGCGAGAACATCCGTCCCTCCATAAGCCGACGGCGAGCCCCTCCGCCCAAGGGGCGGAAGCGGAAGTAGACCGTATGCCGTCTGTCTCGACCCCGGCGTCTCACGGGATTTCTCTCCGGGCCGAGTTCCCCGTGCTCTCACGCGAGACCAGGCCCGGCGTGCCGTTGGTCTACTTGGACTCGGCGGCCACCTCGCAGAAGCCGCGCCTGGTGATCGAGGCGATGACGAGCTACTACGAGCGCCAGAACGCCAACATCCATCGCGGCGTGCATCAGTTGGCCGAAGAGGCCACTCAGGCCTACGAAGATGCGCGGCAGCGCATCGCTCGCTTCATCCATTCGCCCTCCAGCCGGCAGGTGGTGTTCACGCGCAATGCCACTGAGTCGATCAACCTCGTGGCGCACGCATGGGGCCGCACGCGGGTGCAGGCCGGGGACATGCTGCTGCTGACGGAGATGGAGCACCATTCGAACCTGGTGCCCTGGCAGATGTTGGCCGCCGAGCGCGGCGCCGTGCTCGAGTTCATCCCTGTGCAGGATGACGGCCGGTTGGATCTGACGGCCCTGGGCAAGCTGCTCGAGCGACGGCCGGTCCTCGTTGCTCTGACTCACATGTCGAACGTTCTGGGAACCATCAACCCCGTGGCGGAGATCACCGCCCAGGCGCATCAGGCCGGGGCCACGGTGTTGATTGACGCCGCCCAGTCCGTGCCGCACTTCCCGGTGGACGTGCAGGCGATCGACGCCGATTTCGTCGTCTTCTCCGGGCACAAGATGTGCGGCCCGACGGGGATCGGTGTGCTGTATGGCCGCGAGGCATTGCTGCAATCCATGCCGCCCTTCCTGGGTGGCGGCGACATGATCAAGCGCGTCCGGCTGCGGGAGTTCACCCCTAACGAGTTGCCGCACAAATTCGAGGCGGGCACACCGCCTATCGCCGAAGTGATCGGCCTGGGTGCGGCGGTCGATTTCTTGGAGCAGGTGGGGATGGACGCCGTCCGCAGGCATGAGCAGCAGCTGGCGGCCTATGCGTTGGAGCGCCTGGAAGAGGTTCCCGACCTGCACCACTACGGCCCGCACGGCGAGGACAAGGGCGGGGTGATTGCCTTTACCTTCGGCGATGTGCACCCCCATGACGTCGCCCAGATCCTCGATCGCGACGGGATCGCCGTGCGCGCCGGACACCACTGCGCCATGCCCTTGCATGAGCGCTTCGGTCTCCCGGCCACCACNCGCGCCTCCCTGTACCTGTACAACGACGAGAGCGACATTGACAAGTTGGTCGACGGCCTGTACAAGGTGCGCTCGATCTTCCACTAGGGACGCCGATGGACGACATGTACCGCGAGCAGATCATTGACCGCTACAAGAACCCGCTCATGCACGGCGAGCTCGATCCGCACGACTACTCCTATGAGGACGATAACCCGTTGTGCGGCGATCGCCTGCGGATCGACCTGCGGGTGGATGGGGACGGGCGCATCACCGAGGCGGCATTCTCGGGAACCGGGTGCGCTATCTCACAGGCCTCGGCTGATCTGTTGGTCGAGTCGGTCGTTGGCAAGTCGCTGGACGAGGTCAAGGGGCTGGGCAAGCAAGACATCCTTTCCATGCTGGGGATCGAGCTGGGTCCGGTGCGGTTGAAGTGCGCCCTGCTGTCGCTCAAGGTGCTCAAGGCCGGCGTTTACGGCGTTGACCAACTGGAGGCGGAGCTGGCTGACGCCTGAGCCCAGGCTGAGGTCGCTCGCTGGATGTTCAACTACCGATTTCCCGAGCACGACAATCTCGAGTACGTGACGGTCGCCTTGCGCCAGGAGCTTCCAGAAGGCGCCCGGCTGCGCCTGGTGATCGATCGTCAGGGGATTGCCCTGTTCAACGTGGCTGGCGGCTTGTACGCCATTGCCGATGTGTGTTCGCATGATGACGGCCCGCTGGCTGATGGTCCCCTCGATGGCCTGGAGATCGAGTGCCCCCGCCACGGCGCTCGGTTCGACTTAGCGAGCGGGAAGGCGCTCAGCCTGCCAGCGGTGGTCGACATCCCCGCTTACCCTGTGCGGCTGGTGGGGGACGAGGTGCAGATCGGGCTGCCGCCGGCCTGACCCTCGGGGCCGCCGCCTGACCCCCGCCGTCCTACATGTCCCCATAGGATGTTCATCACCAAGGCCGTTGCCGACCCTGGAAGTGATGTATCATGGCGTGAGGGCCCCCCCTGGGGACAGGGTGGCGGCCCGACTTGCAGACTGCTCTGAGCAGCAATTCCAAGGAGAGAGTGATGCCTGATCGTAGCAAGAAGAAGCCGACGCGGTCGTCGGCCAAGTCCGCTGCCAAGAAGACGGCAAAGACCGCCAAGCCGAAATCCGGCGGCACCAAGACCGCCGCCAAGAAGGGCGCCGCCCGCGCCAAGTGGGTGTACCGTTTCGATGAGGTCAAAGCCGCCGAGCGCAAAGCCGGCTCGTGGGACAAGGTGCGGGCCCTGCTGGGCGGCAAGGGCGCCAATCTGGCTGAGATGACCCGCATCGGTGTGCCCGTGCCCCCCGGGTTCACCATCACCACCGAGGCCTGCAATGCCTACCTTGCGCGCNGGGAGAAGTTCCCGNCGGGGATGTGGGAGCAGACCCTGTTGGCGCTCAAGGCAACCGAGAANGCCACCGGTAAGAAGTTCGGCGACCCNAAGAATCCGCTGCTGGTTTCCTGCCGCTCCGGCGCCAAGTTCTCCATGCCGGGCATGATGGACACCGTGCTCAACATTGGCCTGAACGAGCAGACTGCGGCTGGGATGGTCCAGTTGACCTCCGACCCGCGCTTCGTCTACGACTCCTTCCGCCGGCTGGTGCAGATGTTCGGCTCGGTCGTGATGGGCGTGGACGATGAGCCCTTCGAAGAGGTGCTGACCGAGTTGCGTGCCAAGCGCGGCGTGGCCACCGATTCGGAGCTCAGTGCCGAGGACTTCAAGGCCATTGTGCAGGAGTTCCGCAGCATCGTTTCCAAGAAGACCGGGCGCGAATTCCCGCTCGATCCGATGGAACAACTGCGGCTGGCGATCGAGGCGGTGTTCAAGTCCTGGAATGGCAAGCGCGCCACGGACTACCGCAATGCGGCCAAGATCCCGCATGACCTGGGGACGGCGGTCAACATTGTCACCATGGTCTTCGGCAACATGGGCTCGGACTCGGCCACCGGAGTCGCCATGACCCGCAGCGGCAATACCGGCGAGAAGGAGATCGAGGGCGATTACCTGACCAACGCTCAGGGCGAGGACGTGGTCGCCGGGATCCGGCTCACCAAGCCGATCTCCGATCTAGCCAAGGAGATGCCGAAGTCTTACGCCGAGTTCGCCAAGATCTGCGCCCGGCTGGAGAAGCACTACCGCAACATGCAGGATGTCGAGTTCACCGTTGAGCGCGGCAAGCTGTGGATGCTGCAAACCCGCGACGGCAAACGCACCGCCCAGGCGGAAGTGCGTATCGCGGTCGATATGGTCGAAGAGCGCCTGATCACCAAGAAGGAAGCCGTCACCCGCGTCAAGCCAGAGCAGGTGGACTTCTACCTGCATCCGCAGTTCGACGCCGCTGCCGTGAAGTCGGCGCAGAAGATCGCAGCTGGGCTGAACGTCTCGCCAGGGGCAGCCGTGGGCATGATCGCCTTCGACGCCAATACCGCCGAGCGCTGGGCGAAGGAGGAGAAGAAGCAGGTCATCATGGTCCGGCCGGAGACCAAGCCGGACGACGTGCACGGAATGCTGGCTGCCAATGGGATCCTCACCAGCAGGGCGGCCGCACGTCTCACGCTGCGCTGGTGGCGCGTCAGTTCGGCAAGCCGGCCGTGGTCGGTGTGTCGACTCTGGACATCGACCTCGACGCTCGCAAGATGCTCGTCGGGGGCAAGACCTACAAGGAAGGCGATTGGCTTTCCATCGATGGCACCACGGGCAATGTCTTCGCCGGACAGGTGGCGACGGTCATGCCCGACGTCAGCGATCCCTACCTGATCAAGTTGCTGTCGTGGGCCGACGGCTTCCGGCGACTTCAGGTGTGGGCCAATGCGGACTACCCGCGCGATGCNGAGCGCGCCCGGCGTTTCGGTGCGCAGGGCATCGGGCTGTGCCGCACCGAGCACATGTTCTTCGAGACCGAGCGGCTGCCCCAAGTGCAGAAGATGATCCTGGCCAAATCCTCCGGGGAACGCGAGGAGGCGTTGGCCAAGCTCCTGCCGTTCCAGCGCTCCGACTTCGCCGGTCTGTTCCGTGCGATGGACGGCNTGCCGGTGATCATCCGCCTGATCGATCCGCCGATGCACGAGTTCCTGCCGTCGCACGACACGCTGCTCGAGGAGGTGACCGAACTCCGCGTGCGTGGCAACGACCCAGCGAAGCTGGCCGAGAAGGAAGGCATGCTGGCGGCCGTCGAGTCGATGCGCGAGGCNAACCCGATGCTCGGGCTGCGTGGTGTGCGGCTCGGCATTCACATCCCCGAGCTGACGCGCATGCAGGTGCGGGCGATCTTCGAGGCCGCCTGCCAGTGTGCCAAGGACGGGGTCGACGTTCACCCNGAAGTGATGATCCCACTCACCTCGCACGTCAACGAGCTCAAGGTTCAGCAGACNGCGCTGGAGGCCGTGGCGCTCGAGGTGATGAAGGAGCAGGGCGTCAAGATCGACTACAAGTTCGGCACGATGATCGAGATCCCGCGTGCTGCTCTGACGGCGAGCGAGATCGCCCAGTATGCTCAGTTCTTCTCCTTCGGCACCAACGATCTGACGCAGACGACCTTTGGCATCTCGCGCGATGACGCCGAATCCGGCTTCCTGATGGAGTACCTGGAAAAGGGAATCCTGACCGAGAATCCGTTCGCCAGCATCGACGAGAGCGGAGTAGGGCGGCTGATGGAGTGGTCGGTGCAGGAAGGTCGCAAGACCCGGCCCGGGCTGGAGGTCGGGATCTGCGGTGAACATGGTGGCGATCCACAGTCGGTGTGGTTCTGCCACAAGATCGGGCTGGACTACGTGTCGTGTTCGCCGTTCCGAGTCCCGATCGCCCGGCTGGCAGCGGCCCAGGCGGCGCTGGGCAAAGGCAACGAGGACAAGTAGCCCGCCGCGGCCCCGAGGGCCAGCGTGTGTCTGAACGGCCGCGAGGGGTCGGGCAACGTCGCCCGGCCCCTCGCTTGCTTCTCCTCTGACCCACTGCACCCCGCTTTGCCCGGCCCCTGAAGGCTACGGTTGGGCTTGGTCGGATAGGCCGTGACCCGAACCGCCGCATGAGTGCTGGGTCGCCGTTCGCGGGAACATCTCTTCGCAGGGGACCGGGGGGCGGGGATTGACACCCCCGCCTCCCATTTCCCCTGCAACCCCATTTCCCCTCACCCCCTCAAGCGGCGGTTGGTGCAGTCCTTCGATCGGCGGCATGATCCGCCGCGCGAGTGCCGGATCGCTACTGGCGGCCTTGCGCTCCCGAGGACTGCGGCTGCAGTAGCCGGCACTTGGAGGGGTGCATCCTTGCGCCATCGGACGCACTTCTCCGCCAGAGGATGAGCCAACGGCGCCCGGGGCCACGAGCCGGGGGCTGCGCGGCGGTGCGTTCCATGGGGCCGAGTTCCTGGGCGGGGACCGGGGGGCGGGGATTGACACCCCCGCCTCCCATTTCCCCTGCAACCCCATTCCCCTCACCCCCTCAAGCGGCGGTTGGTGCAGTCCTTCGATCGGCGGCATGATCCGCCGCGCGAGTGCCGGATCGCTACTGGCGGCCAGACGCGACTCGCTCTCTCAGCCGCTGGAGCCCGCACCTGGCGAGGTGCATGTCAACTTCAGGTCACGAGCCGCGGGTTGCGCGGCGGTAGGCTGCGCAATCGGAGGACGTCATGACCGCCGCTTGCGGGGGGCTTGGGGGAGGCACTCCCCCGGCGCCCGCTCCCCAGGAGGGGGAGCGGGAAGGCGTGAGGGGGGAAAAGAAGCAGGCTGAGTGGGCACTCAGAGCCTGCCTAGCAGGCGACTCGGGATAGGCACTACCGTGGCGCCTGGCTCCGCGCGGGGGCTGCGGGTAGCAGGCGTGGGCGCAAGCGTTTGCCGTTGGCGAGAGTCGAGAGGCTGGGAGGAGAGCGGGGGTCGTCCCCGAGTAGCCTATTCGCGGATGAAGCGGGTCAGGTCGGGGAAGATCAGGGAGCCGCGGTCGCCACGCGTGAGAGGCGTGCGGTTGGCGGTCTCGAAGTTGCGATGGACCTCGCGCAGGGCTCGCACCTGCCAGCCCGGTGGCTGCTGCGAGAACACCACCAAAGCGGCGGTGAACATGCCCGGGATCAGCAGCAGCGCCGAGCCATCTTCGGCCTGCGTGGCCAGCATCCGGCCAGCAGAGGCTTCGGTGCCGATCGGCCCGAAGGTGCGCAGCAGCGCCATGGCTTCCTCGGCTGCAGGAGGCAGTTTGCCCTCGATGGAGATCCGCTCACGGGTTGACATGTCGTACAGCGCGAATCCCAGGCAAACCGCCTCGTTGAGTTGCATCAAGAAGGTGGTCTTGCCCTCCTCCAGCACAACTCGCCAGCGGTCGCTTTCCGGATACGCCTGGCGCAGCCGCAGGGCAACCTCCCGCTGTTCAACGTAGTGGCGATGGATGGCGCGATATTGGGAAGCGTTAATGCGGCCAAGCTGGAGATCCTGCTCGAGGCGGGTGATCTTCTCGTCGAGTGTCGTCAGCATTTGCGACAGATCGTCGGCAGGGTCAAGGGTGAAGACGATCGGGGCGGGGGTGGCTTCGGGCTCCGGCTCGGGTGCGGGCGGGGCGGCCTCGGCCGGCGCCAACTCGGGTTCGGCCGATTTGACAAACGGCGCCGCATGCAGCGGTCCGGTCTCGCCCCCNAGTTGGCTGAGGCGCTCNTCCTGCCCGCGCANCAGCTCGCGGACGGCGCGCAGTTGGCCTTCGCTGATCGAGCCGTCGCAGAATGCCACTGCCGCCGAATAGAAGCGGCGGCGAGCCAGGTCCAGGCGCTGGCGGGCGTTCTCCAACTCCTCGGCCGGATCCGGCTTCCCGTTTCGCTGAAGCGCTGCGCTGGGGGGCCGGGACTCCGCCCGCTGNGTTTGCACGGCGGGCTCCTCCCGCATGGGCTGCATACTGTCATCTTACCGGGTGGGGTGCGTTCCGCTGAGATGACCGTTGTACCAACCTGCGGCCGCAGTCGGCCCGACCCGCCGGGGGGTATACTAGGCCGAGTTGCCCGAACGAGCGGCGCATGACGCAACTCGAGGGATTGCAGGATGAATGCCGCACAGCGCATAGCCATCACGGTTGCTTCCTTGGGGGTCCTTGCAGCTTGCCAGACTGCGGCGAGTCCCGGCTCCTCAACCCCGTCGCCCGAGCAGGTGATTGCCACCGCCGGAGCCATCGCCGAAATGACGCGATCGGCGGTCACCCCAACCCCCACGCTGCCCGCATTCACCGCGACGCCTGAGCCGCCGACGGCCACGGCGACNCTCGCCGCCACGGAGACACCGGACACCCCGATTGCGACGGCGCTGTTTAACGCCTATGTCCGCTCAGGCCCGGATGATGCTCACCCCTATGTGGACTTCATCCTGCAGGGCCAGACTGCCGAGATCATCGGCCAATACAACAACTTCACCTCCGAAACCTCAGCCGGAACGTGGTGGCAGATCCGCCGCATTGGCGGCGGCCTGGANGGATGGGTGTACGGCGGGGCGGTGAGCGTTGCGGGCAACACCAACCTCGTACCACCGATCGATCTGGTGCCCACGCCGGGCGATTGACCTCGGCTCCCCAGCATCCTTCATGGGCCGGTNGGGAGGCTGATTCGCTTCACCTGCATCAGGTTGCCTGCGTCAGCGGGGAAGCATCTGGCAGCTCTGGCCTCCGGGCACGGATNAGTGTCCGGGCGCAGGCAAGNCGGGCTACCCNTCAAGCGGTCCCAGGTCGCACGGCTGGTGCGTGCCCTCACGACGAAGCGGGCCTGAGGNCATTCCGGTGCGCATCGGGCAGGGACAGGGCAAGCCCGGAGCCGGAGGCGTTCGGGCGAGAATGGCCTTTGGCCGGTGTGGGCATTGAGAAGCCGTTGACGGATCACAGGCATGCTGGCGGGACAGCCAGGAGCAGTACTCCAGGCGTCACTGCAACCTCAGTGTAAGGTACCTGACTACTACTCCTGTGGTAATCTCATATCAGAGAAGCGCCAGATCGTCGGGCGGGGGCTGTGGCCCAAGCCTTGCATCCTCCCTGACCTGGGAGGGCGTGGATCGGGGTGGGCGGCCGACGTGCACATCAACTTGTCTCGCCGGGAAATGAACCTGAAGGTTGTCTACTACGGACCGCCCTTGAGCGGCAAGACAACCAACCTGGTCCGGATTCACGAGTTCGCCGACCCCTCAGTGCGCGGCGAGCTGATCTCGCTGGCCACCGCCGAAGACCGCACCCTGTACTTCGACTTTCTCAGGGTCGACCTGCGCCGGATCAACGGACTGACGCCGCGCGTACACCTGTACACCGTGCCGGGGCAGCCGCAATATGAGGCCAGCCGGCGCATGGTCCTGCGCGGCGCCGATGGCATTGTGTTCGTGGCCGACAGCGCCGCCGACCGTTTGGATGAGAACCTTCGGGCGTGGAGCGACCTCAAGCGCCAACTCGAGGAACTCGACGCAGCAAACTGCACCCTGCCGATGGTGATCCAGTTCAACAAGCAGGACGTGGCGAATGCGCTGCCGTCCTCNACCATGCGCTACTTGATGCACTTGAACGGCATGCCGGCCTTCGAGGCTGTGGCAACCCAGGGCAAAGGCGTTCGCAACACNNTGCGCTGCATTCTGCAGGAGCTGATCAGCCGGGTNGAGGCCGAAGCCGCCTGAGCTGGTGATTGCGGGGGCGCTGNACGGATGCAAGGCAACCTGACCGACATGGGCGTGGCCGACCTGATTCAGCACGCNTGCCAGGANGGCAAGCGAGCCCGNCTTTGGCTNGAGCGCGATGGNAGGCAAGCTGAGATCTACTTCCAGTCCGGCCAGGTCACGCATGCCGCCTGCGGGGAGTTGACGGGCGAGCCGGCGCTGTTTGCGCTGCTGGAATGGGACGACGGGCAATTCCGCCTCGATGAAGGTCCCGAGGTGGGCGAGCGCACGATCGAGCGAAGCTACACCGGGCTGCTGCTTGAGGGCGCCCGTCTGCAGGATGAACGCCGGTCAGCCGA
>Ga0031656_10000734_pt1 | contig 11772 bp, 9 predicted proteins | sample FrelakmetDIP11DI_FD_55080 | JGI IMG/M metagenome (GOLD analysis project Ga0031656, IMG submission 55080) | Freshwater lake sediment microbial communities from the University of Notre Dame, USA, for methane emissions studies - DIP11 DI | ecosystem: Environmental > Aquatic > Freshwater > Lake >... | reverse complement strand
AAAACCGATTCTATCTCCATGACATAGTCCCTCGTAACGCCATACTTCAGGGCCCTCGGCCCACCGGCATTTTCCGCCACATTCCCGCCGATAGTGCAGAAGTGCATACTTGCCGGGTCAGGCGGGTAAAAGAGTCCCTTCCATTCGAGATCCCGCTGCAACCGTCCATTGATAACCCCGGGTTCGCAGAGGACCTGAAGATTTTCGGAATCGATATCGAGGATTCTCTTCATCTTCTCGAAACTGAGGATGATGGAGCCTTTTGATGGAACAGCTCCGGCTGTTACGCCCGTGCCGGCCCCCCTGGGCACCACAGGGATGCTGTGCTCATACGCGTATTTCATCACTTTTACCACATCTTCTGTGCTTCGGGGCCAAACCACAGCAGCGGGCGACATTTCAACGCCGGACGCATCAAAACCGTAACATATAAGGTCTTCCGGAGCCGTTGAAATTATTATGTCTGAGAATGAATCGATTAACTGCTTCAATGACAGCCCTTTCTTAACTATTCATGCTATCCAACCCACTACTTATAACTTAACAAATTACAAAACACTTTTTAAATATCTGCATTCGTCCTGAATGAGGATTTTTTGCATCGAAATTTTTGTTTCAGACAGCCCGGATTATTCATGAATACTCATGAGACAAGTCGGGCAATACGTATTGGAGCGGATTTTTTGCTGCTAGTCAACTACCCCCCTTCTGCATCGTGGCCGAGAATGAGCGAGAAGACGTATTGCCCGATTTATCTGCGCGAAATATTCTGGGCTAGGGAGCAGCGACTTCAGAGGAACGTTACGCCTCGACAAGCTGCATGGATATGACCTTGGAGACGCCGGCTTCTTCAGTGGTTATGCCGTATATATAATCAGCTACGCTCATGGTATTCCGGTTATGTGTGACAACAATAAACTGTGTTTCTTTGGAAAAATCCTTTACCATGTTGGCAAATTTTTCGGTGTTCATCTCATCAAGCGCAGAATCCGCCTCGTCCAAAATACAGAGCGGGGTCGGCTTGATTAAAAAGCTTGCAAAGAGTAATGACAGTGCCGTCAATGTCTTCTCGCCGCCTGAAAGTAGATTGATATTCTGAAGTCGTTTCCCCGGAGGCTGGGCAATGATGTCGATCCCTGTTTCAAGAATATTGTGCTCATCCGTCATGACCAGCTCGGCCCGTCCTCCGCCGAATAATGTTATGAAGACTTCCGAGAATTTGATTTTCAGCAAATCGAAGGCATCCCTCAATTTCTTTCGTGTCGTGGTATTGATTTTTCCTATCGCCTCTTCAAGCTCGGCAATGGATCTGTTAAGATCATCCTGCTGGTTGGTCAGGAATTCATAGCGTGTGCGCAGTTCTTCATATTCTTCCAACGTCCCGAGATTGACGGGTCCCAGTTCCTGAATTCTTTCTCTCAGTTCAATAAGCCTTTTTTCATCCTCTTCTGTTAGGGGCTCTACGTCTAACCCATTGATTTCCAAGCCGTAATTTTGTCTGATGTTGTCCGAGAGATTCTCTATCTTCACCTTGTGCTCGGCCCTCCTTATATCAAGTTCCGAGGTCCTCTGCGAAATGGCTTCAATCTGTTGCCTGAGCTGTTTGAGCCCATGTTCAGTGGAAAGCAGCTCCTGTTGAACGGAATCTATCACTTCTTTTCTTTCCGTTATTTCTTTCCGAAATCCATCCGCAACAGAGACAACTGACCGTATTTTTTCTTCGTTTTCCCCGGTCTCTTGAGTACGCTGCTGAATGCGTGCCTGTATTGACGATATTTCTTCTGTCAGAAACTCATTTTTCTGTTTATATTCAGTAAGTTCCCTCGCGATAGCCTCTTTTTCCTTGCCAATCGACTCAATCTTCTCTCGCCGGGAGGTGATCAACAATCGGATCTCTGTCACCTCTGCCCTGAATTCTTCGAGGTGCAGCCGTTTTTGGGAAATCTCTTCCTGAAGTGAAGCCCCACGTTGTTCGGACTCTGATTTCTTTCCCTCTGCTATCTGNATCTCGGCATCCTTTTCAATAAGCATCTTTTCTATCGATTCCTTTTCTCTTACAATCTGCTCGACTTCCAGCGCAAGGTAGGCGAGCTTTCTGCTTCTCCGTTCCTTGTCCTCCCGGTAGTTCTCCGCAGTAAGATTAAGTAAAGACACCTCTTTTTCTTTTTCGTTGATTGCAGTTTCTACGACTTTCAAATCAGCCTCTTTGCTTTCGATAAACTGCTGGATTGACTGCAGCTCAGTCTGTATTCGATCTATCGACGCCTTGTTATCTTCAACGGCAGACTCCAGTTCCCGCATTTCTCTCTTCCGCTTGAATATACCCTTAACCTCACCCGCAATCACGGCACCGGAAGGTTCGATGACCTCTCCATCCAGGGTGACGAAAAGGCAGCTGCGACCTGCAGAAATAGCTTCAAATGCGGCCTTGAGATCCTTTACGACAAAGATATTTTTAAACAGTCGTTCCGCAATAGAAGAAAACTCTTCATTTGTCCTGACAAAATCCAGAGCCCTGCCGATAGCTCCTTCGGGAACATCAATCGGCTCGACAGCTATATCCGGTTTAAAGGGAATAAATGCCGTTCTTCCTGATTCCTTATCTCTTATGGCAGACAACGCTGTTTCGATATCACCCGGTGCCGGGAGAATGAAGGAATTCACCTTTTCAGAAAGCACGCTTTCTATCGCCTTTTCAAATTCGTCGTTGACTTCAATGATATCGGAGACCGATGCGAGGACATGAATGCTCGGGTCCCCGGATAAAAGCTCTTTCGTGACGTTATCGAACAGCAGTTCCTTCACGGATTCAATTCTTGATACGTTTGAGGCAAGCTCTTCTTTACTCCTTGAGAGTGTTTCCCGCAAATTCTCAAACCTGTTTTTATGAGCGATGAGTTCGTTGCCGATGATTCCTGTCTGCTCCCGGAGAAGCATAAGGTTATTCTTTTTGTCCATGAGGCCCATTTCAACGTCCTTTAAAGACTCGTCCGCCTCCGCAAGCATCTTTTTTAGTCCGTCGGCATCTTTTATTGACGATTCCTCCCGATGCGTAAGGCCATCCAACGATGATTGGAACTTGCTCTGGGCATTTCTCAGGGTGCTGAGTTCATCAGATATCCGGAATAGCTCACGCCTTTTCTCCTCAAGCAACTCTTCGTATTCTGACAATTCTTCTTCCAGAGACCTGAAAAAATCCGCTTTTTCACCGAGCAGTTCTTTTTGCCCCTCCATTTCAGATATCAGTTCTGTCTCTGTTTTTCCGAGTTCGACCTGCCGTTGCAGCGCCTCTGTTTCTTTCTGTCGAAATTCCTCCTCCTGCTGATGAAGCTTCATGAGGTATTCGTTATAGTTATCACATTCTGTTTTTGCCACCGCTATGCTCTTTTCGAGTTCAGCGATATCTTTCTCAAGGGCCTGAAATTTTATCTGAACCTGCTCTAAACTCTTTTCCTTTTCGAGAAGTTCAAGACGTTTTGTTTCGGTTTCATTCTCAATTTTCGAGAAATCCGCCCTTTTTAGGGATTCCTCTTCTTTTAAGACAGTATATTCAGCAAAAATTGTTTCATACGACTTTTTCAAAGCCTGATAATCTCTTTGCGCAATCTTCAATTCAATTGCATGCATTTCTGTCGTAAGTTTTTTATATCTCTCGGCTTTTTTCGCAAGCCTGTCAAGGAAATTGATCTGTTTTTTTACTTCTATGACAATATCGTTAATCCTCTGGAGATTCATCCTCGATGATTCAAGCTTGGATAATGCCTCTTTCTTTCGGACATTATATTTCATTACCCCTGCCACTTCCTCGATCAGGAACCGCCTGTCCTGGGGCTTTGAATTCAATATCTCTGCAATTCTGTCCTGCTCAAGGATTGAATAGCTCTTTACCTCGAGCCCTGTATCGAGGAAGAGGTCTTTAATGTCCTTTAACCTGCATTGCGTTTTGTTCATCATGTATTCGCTGTCGCCGGACCGGTAAAGTCTTCGCGTCACCGAAGCGGTATCAGAGACCTTTTCTTCATTTTCTCCCTGGACAGGTTGTTCCGCTCCGATAAGCCCGGAAAGAACCATCGTGACCTCAGCCATTCCCTTGGGTTTCTTGGTCGTAGAGCCATTGAAAATTAATTCTTCCATCTTTTCACCCCTAAGGCTTTTTGCGCTCTGTTCGCCCAAAACCCATTTAAACGCATCGACGATATTGCTTTTCCCGCAACCATTCGGGCCAACAATACAGGTAATGCCGGGATGGAAGTTAAACATAGTTCGCTCTCCGAAGGATTTGAAGCCATTTAATTCGATCTTGTCAATGCGCATCGCCTAATAATATACCTCATACATAAGACTCTGACAAGAGCTATTTATGGATCTATCCTTCATTGGTGTTCCACGTGGAACATCCTTACGTCTTTTCGACGCTGTATACCCAAATGTTCCACGTGGAACATGGCAGTGCTCGCTGATAGTGCGATATATATTGAACTGAGAAACCATATGCTTTACAATAAATACGCAGGTAGCAAACCGCCATCGAACAAGTTTACAAAGAACAACAGAAAAGAGGCTATGGATATGGACAAGGAAGAAAGAGAAAAGAAAATAAAAGAGAAGATAGAGCAAGAGGACTGTATCGAGATGATGCAGTTACAGGGCGTCAGGCGAAGCATATGGGAGTTCCTGACGCACCAAAAAGGATTTGACCCAAAAGAGATAGAAATAGATTCGCAATTTAAAATTGTATTGAGTAATTGCGAGGCTTCTGTCAGTATCGATTTCATTATTACTATATCTTCCTTAAGCTTTATGGTAATACGGTGTGTCCAGTCAGCAATAGAGTCATGGGAAAGATATGTTATTGCATTTGCAAGGGCTGTAAAGGACTATCAGATTCCCTATGCTGTTGTAACGGATGGAGAAAATGCGCGAATATATAATATGCTGACTGGTTCTCTGGTGAGCGATACAATCAATGGTCTCCCGACCCATCAGGAAGCAGTAGAACAAATGAAGNCTTTCACAAAGGTACCCTGTCCGCCAAAACGGCTTGAAAAGGAAAAAAGAATTATCTATGCATTTGAAGGCATTAAATGTCCAACTACAAAGCAGGATGCCTGATAAAATTCATTTTTATTATTTATTATCAATAAGTTACATACTTTGGCTATTCAGTTAAATCAGCCTCGGCATCAAGAATAATCAGCACTTCTTTCCCTACCATAACGCCGCCACTTTCAAGGAGCACATTCCAGGTCATTCCATAATCTCCACGGTTAATATGGGTAGTTGCAGTAAATCCCATACTTGTTTCGCCATAAGGGCTCTTTTCCGGGCCGTTATATTCAGCATCGAGAGTGACCGGACGGCTGATCCCTCGGATAGAGAGGTCCCCCGTAACTCTGAAGCCGTCTTCCCGTGTTGTTTCAACATTGGTGCTTTTAAAGGTAATCTGAGGATAGCTCTCAACATCAAGGAAATCGGGGCTGCGGAGGTGGTCGTCACGTTTTTGAATGCCGGTATAAATGCCCGATGCATCAATAATGACCTCCACAGAAGAATTGGCCATATCATCAGGATCGAAGTGAATTGCTCCGCTGATCCTGTTAAACTGGCCGCGCACATTCGCAACCATCATGTGGCGGATAACGAATGATGCCACCGAGTGGTCCGGATCAATTATCCATTTCGCCATATACGACCTCCGAAATATGATTTATTCAATTATCTCATATTCTGTCTGAAATTATAATAGGTGGGGCGGCAAACACCACTGGGAAAGAATCAGGAAATTGATTGAGGCGCACGTCAGACAATTCATCCTTGATCCTTACGCAGCGGTATGGACGAATTAATCTTTTAATGCAAATTAAATATGGTGAGCCGTGCAGGATTCGAACCTGCGACCCGCTGATTAAGAGTCAGCTGCTCTACCAACTGAGCTAACGGCCCATTGTATGGGAAAAGCGCGCCTGAGAGGATTCGAACCTCCGACCCCCAGCTCCGGAGGCTGATGCTCTATCCAACTGAGCTACAGGCGCAATNATCAACAATCAAAAATGATGCGTTAAAAATGTATACCCGAAAAAAATTCTTCTCAATTTCAACTGTTCACTTATCACTATTAACTGCAAATTTGCAGAGCAAAATTTGCTGGGGTGAGTGAGGGGACTTGAACCCCCAACCACTGGAGCCACAGTCCAGTGCTCTAACCGTTGAGCTACACTCACCACGGAACGACAGTACTTAGTAAAACAAAAACCTGTGCTTTTAATCAAATGTCAGCAGTCTCGGCGTATATGAATCACCTTGAACAGAACACTTTCAACTGCACGGTTCATGCAGACATATGCTTGGCGCGCCTGGCAGGATTCGAACCTGCGGCCTACTACTTAGAAGGCAGTTGCTCTATCCAACTGAGCTACAGGCGCAATAAAACAACCGGTAAACCAGTAATTCTCTGAATTTACTCAAACTCAAATTATATGAATTTAGAGGAAGCGATGTCAAGGATACCGGGCAGATCACGAAAGCTGTCTATTATGTAATCTGCGGCGGCGAGAAGGCTTCTTTCCTGATAGCCATATGTAACAGCAACTGTTTTTACCCCTGCGTTATGCCCTGCCTCTATATCATACCGGCTGTCCCCTACCATCAAAGCTTCCAGGGGGCTGATATGAAGTTTTGAAAATACGTAAAGGAGAGGGCCTGCCGAGGGTTTCCTTTCGGGGGTGGTGTCGCTGCCGACGATGAGCTCAAAATACCTGTCAAGATCAAGTTGTTTCAACAGATTGACTGAGAGATATTCTCTTTTATTGGATATTACTGCTTTTCTATATCCGGAGAGCATATCGAGTGTTTCCTTCACGCCTGGGTAAATCATTGAGTTATCGACGAGGTGTGCAGAATAATAATCAAGGAACCGTTTGGAAACCGCTTCCTTCAGGTGGTATCTTTCCTCTCCGAGCACCTTTTCGATAAGCCTGGTCAGGCCTTCCCCCACGACCTTTATCGTTGCTTCAACCGAAATGCCATCCAGCCCGTAGGGGCTTAATGAGTAGTTCAGGGCATTGGTAATATCCCTGCTGGTGTCTACAAGCGTGCCGTCGAGGTCGAAGAGTATAAACTGAATTGACATACGAAATTATATCATAAGCGTTCCATGCCTCTTTTATTCATAGTACGAAAAGCAGAGAGAGTATTTTCGCTCATTCTCGGTCGTTCCTCCCTGCGAGGCTTTTGCCTCCTTATTTCAGAATGTATAGGCGACTATCGGCAAAAAAATCCGCTCAAATACTCTCTCTGCTTCTCTTTCAAGAATACATTCTGAATCTCGCCAGACCTGCGATTTACAAATGAATCCGGCAGATGCTATGGTTAAAAGAGAAGAGGGGCGGCGCCTATGAAAGGGAAGCACATCGCGGTTTTGTTCGTTTCAATACTCATCGCCTGCTTAAGAATGAGCGGGGACCATGCTGATTGTTTTGCCTTTGAGAAAGCCCTCAGAACCGAAGAAGCAAAACCTGAAGAGATGAAAGGCACTTTCACCTTAATCTTTTACGGAGGCAGCTATCTGGATGATCTGGAAACAATTGCGATTCTTGATTCCGAGGGAGACCAATATGTACTTGAGCCTTTTGCGCCTGATTTCGATTACCGGATGAAAAAAGGAGTGCCGGCGGAAAAAGCGTTCAAGGAAGCNGNGAAGTTCGTNAATTTTCACCCTTCGTTCTGGCGGTCTCAACTGAGCAGAATNCTCGATAAAGAAGGGAAGGCCATCGGTTATGAGGTACGACCGCTCTACCGGCCNTTTACCTTTGGCATCAGCGATGTCCTTGATGTCAACTATTGGCTGAAGGAAAAGGGGAGGGTAAAGGTAACGATTAGGCTCATTCCATCAATCGAAAAAAACAAGCTGCCGGGAAGAGACGCTGGTTCCGCAGGCGGTGATTAAAAGTCTACAGGAAAAGGTAATAAGCAGAGGTTCCCTCTCCAGGGAAGAAGCATTGTCTCTTGCTGAAATGCCCGGATCAAAGATCTTCAGCCTCATTGCATCGGCCAACACCATACGGGACCGTTTCAGAGGAAAAACCGTTGGTCTCTGTGCTATCGTCAGCGCTAAATCGGGTGCCTGTTCTGAAGACTGCTCTTTCTGTGCCCAGTCATCGAAAAGCAGGGCAGCAATAGACGTCTATCCTTTGTTACAGAAGGAAAAAATAATTGAACGGGCTTTGGAGGCAAAAAAATCAGGAGTAAAACGCTTCTCAGTGGTAACCAGCGGGAGAACGCTTTCGGGAAAGGATTTAGCGTCGGTTGCAGATATCGTTTCAGCTGTTAAAAAGCTCGGCCTCCTTCCCTGCGCAAGCCTGGGACTCTTGAAGAAAGAAGCATTATTGTTATTAAAGGCAGCCGGCCTCGACCGCTACCATCATAATCTTGAAACCTCTGAAGGGTTTTTCCCCCGGATATGCACCACGCATAGTTATAACGATAAAATAAAAACTATCCGGGCAGCAAAGGCGGCAGGGCTTTCTGTCTGTTCCGGAGGGATATTCGGCATGGGAGAGACCTGGCTTGACAGGATTGACATGGCGTTTGCTCTCAAGGAACTCGGGGTCGAATCCGTTCCCATCAATTTCCTGGTGCCGATTAAAGGAACTGCCCTGGGGGATAAAGGTCTGCTTCATCCCTTCGATGCATTGAAGATCATAAGCCTCTATCGATATATCTTGCCTGAAAGGGAGGTCAGGGTCTGCGGCGGAAGGTTACAGGTGCTTGGCGAATTTCATTCTCTTGTGTTTGCTGCAGGGGCTGATGGAATGATCACCGGCAATTATCTGACTATCTCGGGAAGGATTCCTGAAGACGACCTGAAACTGATAGCCATGCATGGATTTGATTATTAGGTTACCGTCTTGGATTCAGCGACAATAAACTTTAAAAACGCATCGTATAACCTGGGGAGAGTCCTTTTCTTGTGGGTAACAATAAAAAATTTTCGTTTCATCTCAATATCAGTAAGTTTTATTTCATGGAGTATCTTATGCTTCAATTCATCTGCAACGGAGAATTTTGACAGGATGGCGACTCCCAGTCCTGCCTTCACCGCCTGTTTCACCGCATCGGTAGAACCGAATATACCTGCGATCTTGACGCCTTCGGGAAAAACCCCTTTGCTTTCGAGAAATTTCTCGGTTTCCCTTCTTGTCCCCGAACCCTCTTCCCGAAGTACCATCGGCAGTTTTACCAACTCCTTGAGCGTCATCTGACTTTCTCTTACTAAGGATGACGAAGAAACGGCAATCAATTCATCCTCGATAAAGGGCACATAGTGTATCTGCTCGTTTCCGATTTTTGCTCCGACAATGCCGAGAAGCACTTCGTGCCTGGATATGCTGTCGATAATCCCTCTGGAATCGGAGATAGGGATCTGAAAGGAAATAGAAGAATATTTTTTCTGAAATTCAGTCATAATGCGGGGCATCAAATAGACACCTGGAATCGAGCTCGCGCCGATGATAAGCTTTCCTGTCAGGTCTTTCTTCATTTCTCCGACAGCCTCTTTCAGAACAGCCGCCTTTTCAATAACTTCAAGGGAATGGCTATAGAGCACCTCAGCCTCTTTTGTCGGGAGAATAGTCCTGCCTAACCGGTCGAACAGTTTGCAGTCAAATTCGTCTTCCAGTGATTTGATATGGTTGCTGATGGTCGGCTGCGTGAGATGGAGTTCCTCGGACGCCTTTGAAAAGCTCTTATTTTTGAAAACCGATGTGAATACTTTTAGCTGATGTATATCCATAATGAGAAATCTGATAATGCACGGCCTGCCTTAATACAGAACCATAATGCATACCTGTTTANAATATAGTTTTTAACAATGCCTTTTCAAGTTTTTATAAATACTATCAATGCCTGGGGCTCTGGGATTTTCCTATTGTACCGTTGTTTTTATTTCAAATGTCGGCGGATGCATGATGGTTTTTTTAACCGCGCACTGGTCGGCAACCTTAACGAGAGCGTTACGGTACTTCTCCGGAAAGTCAGGAGGAACTCCGATTTCGATGACAATCTTTTCGATAAATGTTTTGCCGTCCTGGGTTTTTCCGTATTCAAGCCGCTGGACGAGAGAGATNTGTTCAGTAGGTATTTTCCGCTCTTCNCAAAAACCGAGCACATAAATACCGGCACATGTCCCGATAGATGCGAGGAAGTGATCGAACGGGGAAGGGGCGGAGCCGTCTCCTCCGTATTTTGGCGGCTGGTCGGTTGTAATGACGAAACCGTTGAACTCGGCATTCACTCTTTTCTTTCCCGGAAAGGATATTTTGATTTCCATGTCGGCCCCTTTTTCATTTGAAATGGTTTTTAATCGATTTTTTTATCCATGCTCTCAATTGATCGGCAAGAAACGTTCTTTGATTCTTTCAATAATGCCTTTGCTTTTTTCCGTGTCTCTTTCGCTCCTTTTTCCCTGAGCAACCTTATCATTCCTGCAGAGGCAAGTGATTTCAATAAAGCTCCCCTTTGCTTTTGATCGGCAATTACGTTCATGGCCTCGGCGCGGATCCCCTGCAGCGCTTTCAGATATTCTGAAAACTCCGTGCCATAGCTGTCTTCGATTTCCTTTCGTATCGACCGGGAGAGGGCCGGACTGACACCGCTCGTTGATATCGCGATCGTTAAAAGCCCCCGTTGCATTACCGATGGTACGATAAAATTGCACAGAAAGGGCATATCTACTGCATTGACAAGACAGGAAGCTTTATCGGAAACCTGCTTGTTGAGACGCGGTGAATCGGTAGCGGCAATCACGAGAAAAGCTGACGTTATATCACCGTTCCGATAGCGGCGGTTCATATGTTTTATGGTGCCTTTTTGTTTCTCCCTTGCTATCCTTGCAGTAATGTCCGGACTGATGACGGTTATATCAGCTTTCGCCTTGAGCAGAGACAGGATTTTCCTTTCCGCTACCTTCCCCCCTCCTATGACAACAGCTTGTTTGTTCTCCAGGTTAAGAAAGACAGGATAATAAGCTACCGATGAAGCAGGGGTCGAGGCGCTATGATCGGATTTTTGCACAACATCTGCATTACTTGCGGTTGATCGAAGAGAGTTCTTTTTTTGCATCGTTCACCAGTTTGTTATTCGGATGCTTTTCGATGAGGCGGGCGAAAAAGTCCGAAGCCTTTTCCTTTTGTCCGAGATTCTTATAGGACATGCCGCTATAGAACAGGACGTCGGCTTCTCCTCTGTATTCAGGATACTTCTTCATCAGGCCGTCAAACCGTCCGACTGCGGCCATGAACGAACCCTTCTTGTAATAGAACGCTCCGACGAGGTATTCGTATTCAGCCATCGTGTTCCTGCACTTCTCGATCTTGATGTCTATGATGTCTTTATAAGGGTTTCTGGGAAACATTTGTTTTAGCTTTTCAAATTCAACAAGGGCCTTTGCCGCTCCGCTATACCCCCTTTCCGGGCTCTCTATCTGATTGAAATATACCATGGCTATCTGGTATTGGGCATACGATGCGTATTGATGATCAGGATAGGTCTCAAAAAACCGCTGATACTCGGCAACAGCCCGTTCCGGCTCATCCTCCTGAACATAGGAATCGGCAATCTTCAGTTGAGCCAGAGGAGCGAACTTTCTAAACAGGTCCCGGTTTTTTACCTCGAGAAAGGCTGCCCGTGCCTCTTCATAGTTCTTTTTCTCAAACTGGACATTGGCCTTTTCGAATGACTTTTCGACATCATATTTTTCCTGCGGGTTTACCGCCT
>Ga0031656_10000733_pt1 | contig 11775 bp, 10 predicted proteins | sample FrelakmetDIP11DI_FD_55080 | JGI IMG/M metagenome (GOLD analysis project Ga0031656, IMG submission 55080) | Freshwater lake sediment microbial communities from the University of Notre Dame, USA, for methane emissions studies - DIP11 DI | ecosystem: Environmental > Aquatic > Freshwater > Lake >... | reverse complement strand
GGGTAATTCATTAATAAAAATTTATCAGATTATTTGACTAATTGCAAGCTTATGTCGACTGCAGCAGCGGAATGGGTAAGCGCGCCAACGGAAATAATATCTACACCGGTGCCGGCAATCTCCCGCACATTATCGAGATTGATCCCGCCTGACGCTTCGATCAAAAGCCTTCCCTGTATAATCTGCACAGCCTCTTTCATATCGCTGACAGACATGTTATCGAGCATGATGATATCTGCACCGGCCTCGACAGCCTGGACAAGATCGCGAAGGCTTTCTACTTCGACTTCAATTTTTGCCAGATGATGAGATGCCTTTGCGCGTTTGACAGCTTCTGATACACTGCCCACCGCCTTTATATGATTATTTTTAATGAGAATTCCGTCAAAGAGTCCGAATCTGTGGTTATGGCCGCCACCTTTTCTCACGGCATATTTTTCCATAAAACGCATGCCGGGAACTGTTTTTCTCGTATCCACAATTCGTGCTTTCAGCCCGCGAATTCTCTCCACATATGCGCTCGTGAGGGTTGCTATCCCTGAAAGCCTCTGAAGGATATTGAGGCTTACCCTCTCACCGGTAAGAATGATGCGAGTTTTTCCTGAAAGCTCAGCGAGCACATCGCCCTTCACGATTTTGTCACCATCAGTGAAAAAAGATGTCCATTTTATGGAAGGATGCAGGATATGAAAAACCTCTTGTGCGAAAGGAATGCCTGCAAGGGTGAAGGTATCTTTTGCAATGTAGCGTGCTTTGGATACGTCCTCTTCTGGTATCAGAAGTGAAGTTGTAATGTCACCGGAACCGATATCCTCTTCGAGTGCCCGGCGTATGCTTTCAACAGCACTTGGAGGAATTTCAGATGAGATCATTTCCGTCTGAGTAAAACGGAGAAAAGGCCCCACAAGCCACCAAATATGGCACCCAGGGCAAGTGAAGCACGCCAGTCGAGAAGCGTTGTGATGTTTCCTTCCACTTTGTTTGCAACAACGAGAAAGGCGGACGTATTGTCGGATTTTATTTCACGGGCGGCCATCACACCGACAGCTGACCGGTTTGCGATTATCTGTTCACGTGAAATGGTAACGGGGGAGAAGGAAAAATTTACCGATACATTGTCGGCAGCAGTAACAGCGCTTATGCTTTGGTTAAGACTCACATCGGTTCCCTTAAGTATGCCAGAGGCTCCCTGGGTTACTTCGATTCTTTCACCGTCTATACTGAAGGCTCCAACCTGCTGAAGCTCTATATGGCCTCCTTCAACAGTCCGTACCGTGCTCTGTTTGATGGTAACAAATTCGCCTTCGATAAACTCTATAGTACTTTTCTCGAGCTCCATCCCTTCCTTCTGCATTATTTTACCTCCGCTTCTTTGAGCAATTTTATGCTGTCTGTAATCNTGTCTCTTATACTCATCNATTCTTCGTGTTTCGCCTTTTCCTTTTCGATGATGTCTTTTGGCGCNTTCTGGAGAAAATCTTCATTAAAGAGTTTCCTGTTCAGAGCGACAAGGGCTGTGTCAACTTTAGCTTTTTCCTTCTTAAGTCTATCGATTTCAGATGCAATATTCAAGACACCCTTCAGATTAACATAGATCTCCATGGACCCCTTAATGGCCGTTGCGGCACCGTCCGGTTTCCTGATGTCCGGCCCGACCGCTATTTCATCTGCCTTTGCAAGAGTCTTGATGTAATGGATATTGTCCTGTAAGACGGTTTCTGCTGCACGGGAATTAGTCTTGATTGATGCAGTAAGTTTGACGGACGGTGATATGTTCAGTTCTCCCCTGATAGTCCTGATTCCCATGACTGCGTCGATGATGTATGACATTTCCTCTTCGGCCTGATGATCGCGCGGCAGGGCCTTCGGATATGCTGAGATCATGATGCTCTCCTGTATTTCTGAATCAGGGGATATTCCCTGTAATCCGAATGCCCTGATCTTCTGCCAGATTTCCTCTGTGACAAAAGGCATGAAAGGATGGAGCAGCCTCAGGCATGTATCGAGGACCGAAAGGAGACACCATCTGGTTCCCTGGCCCAACTGTTCATCCGGGAATTCAATTTTGGTCATCTCAATATACCAGTCACAGAGTTCATGCCATATAAACTGGTATATACTGCTTGCCGCATCGTTAAATCTGTANTCCGGAAGCGCTGCGTCCATGCTTTCAGCCGTNGCAGCAAGCCTGCTCAATATCCATTTGCCGGGAAGCGAGAGGGACAGCGCATCTTTCCTCAGCGGTTCAGAATGAGGAATTTGCTGGGTATTCATCATGATAAACCGTGAAGCATTCCAGAGCTTATTCACGAAATGGCGGTAGCCTTCGACCCTGTCCTCGGAAAATTTAATATCCCTCCCCTGGGCGGCAAAAGCGGCGAGAGAAAACCTGAATGCATCCGTGCCGTACCTGTCTATCATGATCAGGGGGTCAACAACATTGCCTTTTGACTTTGACATCTTCTGGCCTTTGATATCCCTGATAATAGCGTGGATGTAAACGTCCCTGAACGGCACATCATGCATGAATTTCATCCCCATCATGATCATGCGTGCGACCCAGAAAAAAATGATATCAAAGGCGGTTACAAGGACACTTGTCGGATAGAAAGTTCTCAGATCGTCAGTCTTGTCAGGCCATCCGAGCGTGGAAAATGGCCAGAGTGCGGAGGAGAACCATGTATCAAGAACATCCTCATCCTGGATCAATGTGTCTGAACCGCAATGGGGACATGTCTGCGGCTCAACACGCGATATGATAACCCCGTGCTGCGCCTGGCAGCGGTCATTCAGCATCTTCTGACAGTACCAGACGGGCATCCGGTGCCCCCACCATATCTGGCGGGAAATGCACCAGTCTTTTATATCTTCCATCCATGCAAAATAGGTATTTTCCCATGTGTCCGGAATGATCCTGATTTTACCTTCCTTTACCGCTTTTATTGCATCCTGTGCCATGGATTGAACATTGACATACCACTGCGGTGTTGAAAGGGGTTCGGTTATTGTTTTGCACCGGTAACAGTGACCGACAGCATATCGATGCGCTTCTTCTTTTTCGATCAGGTGCAGTTGCTTGAGATCACTATAAACGAGCTTTCTGCATTCATATCTGTCCATCCCGGCGTATCTTTTACCGGCGTCTGCCGTCATGCGGCCATCGTTTCCAATAACTGATATAAAGTGCAGGGGCGGGTTCTGGCGTCTGGCGATCGCCTCATCATTGAAATCATGGGCAGGAGTTACCTTTACCGCGCCGGTGCCAAACGAGGGATCAACTGCGGTGTCGGCAATAACCGGGATTAGTCTATTCGTGAGGGGGAGGGTTACGGTTTTACCGATTACGTCCCTGTATCTGTCGTCTGCCGGATTGACTGCCACAGCAGTATCCCCAAGCATCGTCTCCGGTCTTGTCGTAGCAACGGTTATGTGTCTGCCGCTTTCATCCGAAAGGGGATACTGTATATACGTCAGTTTCCCCCCGAGTTCCTCATGCTCAACCTCAAGGTCCGAGAGGGCTGTATGACATCGCGGACACCAGTTGATAAGACGGTTATCCCGGTAAATCAGGCCTTGCTCGTACAGCAGGACAAATACTTCCCGTACAGCTTTTGACAGCCCGTCGTCGAGGGTGAACCGTTCTCTTGACCAGTCACACGAGGCGCCAAGCCTCTTCAACTGGTGGAATATTTTCCCGCCTGATTCAGCTTTCCATTTCCAAACCTGTTCGATAAAGGCATCACGGCCAAGTTGGTGACGATTAAGGCCTTGGGCTGTAAGCTGTTTTTCTACAACATTTTGCGTGGCGATTCCCGCATGATCCATACCGGGAAGCCATAGCACTCTGTACCCGGACATACGCTTCCAGCGGGAAAGAATATCCTGCAAGACAGAATTGAGGGCATGCCCCATGTGGAGTGAACCGGTTACGTTCGGAGGTGGGATGACGAGGGAATAAGGAGAACCCTTGGAGACCGGATCCGGTTTGAAATATCCTTTTGAGACCCAGTACTCATACCACTTCTCTTCGATGCCTGCCGGATTAAAACCCTTGTCTAAAATGCTGACCTAATCCTCTCTATTTCCTGAGAAATCATTGTCTCNGCGAGTTCAGGCACCGTTTCCCAGATGACTTTTTCGACCTCTGTTGTCAATGATTCAATCGAACCTTTCAGGATCTCTTTNAGCATTCTCTCAATAAGGTCAGGAGTGATGTCCCAAAGGATCTTATCGACGGAATCTTTCATGAAAGGAGTCATTGAGACGATTAAGGTTTCTTTCAGATCAGCCGAAGATAAAAGTGACGATATTTTTTCCTGTATTGCTTTTTCGTATAATGCTTGTATTTCATCCTTTGACAGAAGTTCCACCACGGGAAGATCAGGTTTCTTTTCGACAGGAAGCATTATTTCGATTGCCGGCTCTTTTAAAATTCCTTCACCAGCCTGACTTTCTTCTGCAATTCCGATCAGTTCTTCAGTGCTTGCTCCTGCTTCATCTTCCTCTGTTACGGCAGATACCGCTGGTGTTTCCGGGGCCTCTTCCGCAGTCCAGATGTCTTCCTCCCCCAACTCTTCTGAAAAGTTGAGAGGTTCTCCTCCATGCATTGTTCCCGTGTCAACAGGAATAGCTTTCGCTGCTAATGCCGAATTGATTTTGTTTATGAGTTCCTGCGCCTCGAAGGGTTTTATCAGGTAATCATCGGCTTTCACCTGTCTTGCACGCTCTTCATCAAGCGGTTCGAAGGCACCGGTAAGAAGGATTACGGGAATAGTGCTTGTTGATGGTTCCTGCTTTATCTGCTCGCAGAGTTCATACCCGTTCATTGCGGGCATCTCTGTATCAGCAAGCACGATATCAGGATTGAAGGACGTGAGAACGGCGAGAGCCTCTTTCCCGTTAGGCGTGGATATGATTTCACAGTCCTCTTCAGCGAGAATAAGTTCAACAACCTTCTGTATGGTTATGCTGTCATCTGCAAGCAGGAGCCTAAATGACACAATACACCTCTCCAATTATAATAGAAAATTTTATTGTTCTGTACTGAGAAAAGTCAAGGAGTTTCATCCGGCACTTTCGTCCAGACTTTTCTTATAGAGTTCCTTTTTGCTTAATCCGAATGTTTCAGCAATGCGCTTGACAGCTTCCTTTCTCCCAAGACCTTTCCTCATGCACGTATGGAGCTCCGAGAGAACATCTTCAGTAATCGATTTGTTCATTCCTGACCATCCTTCCACAATAATCACATACTCACCTGCTATTGTCGTTTTTTGCACTTCTTCGATGATTTCTGTAATGCTGCCACGCACTACATCCTCATGAAATTTGGTGATTTCCTTAATAAGTGCGGCTTTTCTCTCTCCGAATATGTGGGACACGTCAAGAAGGGTGTCAACAATCCTGTGAGGCGCCTCGTAAAAGATGAGAGTTCTCTGTTCGAGAGATACCTCCCTGAGGAATTTTTGACGCTGACCCGTTCTGGAAGGCAGGAATCCCATGAATGTGAACTGGTCTGTCGGAAGTCCTGACACGGACAGGGCTGCGACAAATGCAGATGGTCCCGGGATTGAGAGAATCTGAATATTCTCCTCGATGGCTCTTTTTATAAGAACTGCGCCCGGGTCTGATATGCCGGGGGTACCGGCATCAGAGATAAGGGCAATGGATTGACCTGCATGCAGCCTTTTTATGATTTCATCCGATCTGATCTGCTCTTTTTCCCGCCAGTAGCTGATCATGGGTTTTCTGATACCAAGGTGATTGAGCAGTTTTACCGAATGACGGGTATCCTCTGCTGCAATGATATCGACTTCTCCCAGTATCCGTATGGCACGAAGGGTAATGTCTTCCAGATTCCCGACCGGCGTTGAGACAATGTAGAGCGTGCCCTTCACTCTGTGTTCAGGAGCTTTTTCAGCCGGTTATCGGCTTTTACAATTTCATCAACATCGTCACCCGAAAGTTCCCACGTATATTTGCCTTCAGCGGAACGTTTCAGTTTAATCTTTACCGGTTTCTTCGGTTTGACCTGCTGAATTTCAGGGTGCTTCTTGATTTGGATATTTTTATTTTCAACGGAAAACGCGAAGCTCGATAGAAAAACTACAGCAAACACTATGATGAACGACATTATGAACGACTGTATAAACAGTTTTTTCAAGGGTGCCCTGTGAAGTCATACCGGTGAAAACCGGTATCCAGCGACTTGAGTTTTATAAATTGGTGATTCATAATTCTTTGTTTTTATATCATAAAAAATGCAACGTCACTGGATTCCGGGTCAAGCCCGGAATGACAACAAATCTATGTTGAGATAGGTTTTCATTATCCATATTTGCCATTCAGAACCCCCGGTATCTGTTTGTTATCGGAAAACGCCTGTCCCGTCCGAATGCTTTCTGCGTGATTTTGATTCCGGGAGGCGACTGACGCCTTTTGTACTCACTCGAATCGATCATCCGGATAACCTTCCTGGACCCTTCAACGTCATACCCGAAGGATAATATTTCTTCAAACGTTCTGTCCTCTTCGATATAGGCCTTAAGTATCGGATCAAGAACAGAATATGGCGGAAGCGTATCCGAGTCTTTTTGCCCAGGCCTGAGTTCCGCCGTCGGCTCCTTGGTGAACATTCTCTCTGGAATGATAACANGACCTGCATGATCGTTCTTCCATCTGCAGAGCTGGTAAACCATGGTTTTTGGCACATCCTTGATGACGGCGAATCCTCCTGCCATATCACCGTAGAGGGTAGCATAGCCGACGCTCATTTCGGATTTGTTNCCTGTTGTCAGAACAAGCCATCCGAATTTATTCGAGAAAGCCATCAGGATATTCCCGCGTATCCTGGCCTGGAGGTTTTCCTCGGTTACGTCAGATGGTTTGCCGCTGAAATCTTTTTTCAATGCATTACGATAACTCTTCATGATGGTGTCAATCGGAACCTCTCTTACCCTTATTCCCAGATTGTCTGCAAGGGCATAGGCATCCTCCCTGCTCCCTTTGGATGTATAGGGGGAGGGCATAAATAATCCGTTTACATTCTGTGCGTTCAGGGCATCGGCAGCAATGGATGCTACAAGCGATGAATCGATGCCGCCGCTCAAACCGATGACAACGCCTTTGAATCCATTTTTATTGACATAGTCAGATGTACCGAGAATGAGCGCAGTATACACCTCTTCCATAGTATCAAACGCACGATAACCTGATTTGGGACGGACCGGACACCGTTTTTCTTTGTGAGACAATTTTTTTCTTGAGACAGTGATTTTTTCGACGGTTCCCTTCTCGGGATTCATCACTTCCTGTCTTCGCCGGGGAGTATGGAGGCGTTTCTTCATAATGCTCTCAAAGTTGAGGTCGGCAATAATCAGATCTTCCTCAAACTGCTTGCCCCGGATGATAACATTCCCTTCCTGGTCAAGGATCAAACTGTGGCCGTCGAATACGAGTTCGTCCTGTCCGCCGACGGTATTAAGATAGGCCAGGATCACTCTGTTGTCGAACGCCCTTGTTGAGAGCATTTCCTCCCTGAGTCTTCCCTTGCCGATATGGTACGGTGATGCATTGATGTTGAGAATCAACTCAGCACCTGCAAGGGACTGAATCCGTGCCGGACCTTCGGGATACCAGATGTCTTCACAGATATTTATACCAATCCAGGCATCGCCAATTCGGTATATGGGGTACCGCACCCCGGCCCGGAAATAACGATATTCATCAAATACCCCATAGTTTGGGAGATACACCTTGTGGTATACATCAATGATTTCCTTGTTGTGTATCAGGGCAGCTGCATTGTAAATATCATTTTTTCTGTCAACGAAGCCGATGATGGCTGTGATGTCAGAGACACTCTCCTGTATCCTTTTCAGTGCCTGCAGATTATCATCAATAAACTGTGATTTCAAAAGGAGGTCTTCCGGGGGATACCCGGTGACCGCAAGCTCAGGAAATGCAATGAGATCAGCATCAACCCGCTTCGCCCTTTGCAGGTAATCGATAATCCTGGAAACGTTGCCTTCGAGATCTCCAACAGTAGGGTTGATCTGGGCAAGCGCAATTCTCATTGATCTCATCTCTTTGCTCTCTTGAGGTTATTCAGCGTATTCTTGGTTATTATAGCATTTGCATAAAAAATCGACAAAANGAGTCTGTTTANCATAAGAGATACAGTATAGTAATATGGATATGAAACGCAGGATATTTTTTCTTTTTCTGTCCTTGTTCCTTTTNCCTTTCTTTATACATTCCCTGTCNGCTGCTCCCGAATCGTTCCAAACACGTGACCTTGAAGTCTTNTACGANAAAAACTCCTTATATATGGCTGAAGAAGTGGTTAAGATGTATCCGGACATCAGGGAGGAACTCGAAAAATCTCTCCCATGGAAAACCGATTTTCAGCCAAGGATACTCCTGGTCAAAGACAGACATGCCTTTATACAGGCTGCAGGCAGTGATATCTTTCTTGCGTATGCCGTCCCCCGAAGGTACCTGATCGTACTTGATGCATCAAGGGTGTACTCCAAACCATTTACCCTTGAGACAACGCTCAAGCATGAATTATGTCACCTGCTTTTGCATCGCCATATTGCAGATGCCGGCCTGCCCCGATGGCTTGACGAAGGGGTCTGCCAGTGGGCAAGCGGCGGCATCTCAGAGTTACTTGCGACTTACGGCGGCAACGCACTTGCGAAGGCTATCATGGCTGATACGATCATGAGGATAAAGGACCTCGAAACGTTCCCTAAGGATGAGGCATCACTTGTTCTTGCATACGAACAGAGCAAGAATTTTATTGAATATATCGCTGGTCAATACGGGCAGGATAGTATTGTCCGCATACTCAATTATATGCGGGAAGGAGATACCGCAGATGAATCGATACAGAAAAGCCTTTCGATCAGTCTTCCCGAGCTGGAACACACGTGGCATGCACATCTCAGAGGAAAGCATGTATGGTTTTCCTACCTGAGCAGCAACCTCTATACAATACTTTTTCTCCTTAGCGGGCTCATAACGATATACGGTTTCATACGCTTCCTGAAAAAGAAAAGGGAGTACGTGGACGAAGAGGAGGGCGATGGATTATAAATGCAAATTTATGGGATAATAAACAATCCGCAATATTTGTAGGCCAGACGGCGGATGTGGTATTTGAGCGGATTTGAAGACTGTCGAAGACAGAATTCACCTCGGAGGTCCCGATGGATATCGGGACCGAGAATGAGCGAAAATACTGTATCTGCCGGCATGAACAAAATATATGAATAAAGCAGGTTAGCTATAATGAACAACGAACGAATGGCGGAATAAGCTTACGATGACATATTTGATTTTACGAATCATGATTAATGCACTATCCATAGCTGTTGCGGTAAAGGTTGTGGATGGCATAGCCTTTACGGGTGAATGGTGGAAAATGATTCTNGTCGGGGCGGTCTTTGGAATCGTCAATTCTTTTCTGAAGCCGCTCATAACGTTCTTTACGNTGCCGCTGATTATTCTTTCCCTGGGACTGTTTACCCTTATAGTCAACACGCTGATGCTTCTCATTACGGTTTCTCTCTCCGGGCCCCTNNAGCTTGGTCTTCAGATACATGGTTTCTGGCCGGCGTTCAAGGGGGCGTTNATTATCAGTGTTGTGAGCATGGTGCTCTCATGGCTTACCGGACTGAAAAAGATCAAATATAACAGAAGTAACTGATTATGCCGGTCAATACGGCATTTGATTTTTTCATACAGATGCATATCACAGAGCGCTGCAACCTTTCGTGCAGACACTGCTACCAGACAGGAAGATACGTTGATGAGATGTCTCTCCCGGAAATCAGGGATGCTGTCAGTGAAATAGCGGATACCGTGAATGACTGGAAAGACACATACGGCATGCATTTTTCCCCAAGTTTCACGGTAACCGGCGGGGAGCCTTTTTTGCGAGCGGATCTCTTTGATATCCTCTCTTCCATACGCAATCAGGGATTTGATATCTCCCTCCTTACCAATGGTATTCTTGCCGATGATACAAGGGCAAAGTCCTTGTCTGCCATCGGGGTAAAAAGTGTTCAGGTCAGCATCGAAGGTCCCGAACAGATACACGATTCGATCAGGGGGAAAGGGAGCTTCTCAGGTTCCCGCAGGGGAATCATGAATCTCCTTGACGCAGGACTCACGGTAACACTGAATGTTACACTTTCAGCTCTCAATGCAGGGTATTTTACGGACAGTATTGAACTTGCTCAGGCCTGGAATGTACAGAGGCTTGGATTTTCGAGACTCGTGCCTTCCGGAAGGGGTGAAGGGCTGCTGAAAGAAACGCTGAGCATGGAGAGCGTGAAAGATCTGTACAGGAAGATATTCGCCCTGGATACAGGCGCACTCGAGATTGTTACCGGTGATCCTGTCGCCTCACAGGTTACCGGGGGTAATTCCGATGATCAGGGAGATATTCCTCTGGGAGGGTGCGCTGCAGGTGTATCAGGGCTCACCATTATGCCTGATGGCACGATGGTGCCATGCAGAAGGTTGCATATTCCCATCGGCAACATCCGGCAGGATTCTTTTCGCGAGGTCTGGGCAACATCCGGAATTCTGGAAGACCTCCGCAGCAGAAGCAGATACCGGGGGAAATGCGGAGTCTGCACCAGATGGGCGCAATGCAGGGGGTGCAGGGCAATAGCATATGCTTTTTCCCGGGCGCAGGGGGAAAATGATTTTCTTGCCGAAGATCCTCAGTGTTTCATTGAACCNGGAGGATGATTGAATGAAAAAAGACCTTGTTGCTATCATTGAGGAATCATTAAAGAAGATAGGGATCAATGCAATCCCTCCTCTTGACGTGGAGGTACCGCCAGGCGAGGATTTCGGGGATCTTTCGACTCCCGTTGCGATGTCTCTCTCAAAGCTGTTAAAGAAACCGCCGAAAAAAATTGCAGACGAACTTGCCTCCTGCATGCGTGAGAAAACGATTCTTGAGAGGATAGATATTGCCGGACCTGGTTTTATCAACATTACCTTCACAAAGGAATACCTCTATGCGGAGTTGAAAAAATTGCTGGAGTCATGCAGCGTGTTTCTCCGGGAGAATATTGGTCAGGGGAGACGGGTTCAGATTGAATTTATCAGCGCGAACCCGACCGGCCCCTTACATCTTGGACACGGGCGGGGCGGTGCAACTGGCGATGCGCTTGCGAATCTTCTCAAGGCTGCCGGTTATCATGTTGAGCGGGAATACTATATCAATGATGCAGGGAAACAGATCCGGCTTCTCGGGCAGTCTGTTTTTGCCCGGTACCAGCAATTGCTCGGCGTTGAATACCCTGCTCCCGAAGAAGGATATAAAGGGGGATATATTGAAGACATTGCCCATGAAATTGTTTTCAAGGTAGGGTCGCACTATATCCAGAAGAGATTCGATGAAGCAGGCGATTTTTTCATTGAGTATTCCTATAAGAAGATCCTGTCAGGCATCAAAGAAGATGTTAACGCTTTTGGCATAGCATTTGATACATGGCAAAGCGAGCGGGAGCTTTTCGAGAGCGGGGAAGTCAGCAGGGCTATTGAAGATCTCCGGTCGAGAGGGGTTGTCTATGAAAAGGAAGAGGCGACATGGTTCAGGGCAACTGCCTTTGGAGATGATAAAGACAGAGTGATCATAAAACAGGACGGGGAAAATACCTATTTTACTTCGGACATCGCATATCACCGGAAAAAGATAGAGAAAAAATATGATGAACTGATTGATATCTGGGGTGCCGACCATCATGGTTACAT
>Ga0031656_10000731_pt1 | contig 11800 bp, 11 predicted proteins | sample FrelakmetDIP11DI_FD_55080 | JGI IMG/M metagenome (GOLD analysis project Ga0031656, IMG submission 55080) | Freshwater lake sediment microbial communities from the University of Notre Dame, USA, for methane emissions studies - DIP11 DI | ecosystem: Environmental > Aquatic > Freshwater > Lake >... | reverse complement strand
CCTATTATGAGTGATGAAACCCTGATGGTGGAAGGCAACGGATCAATTTTCCTGGCGGGTCCATACCTGGTAAAAGCTGCTATTGGTGAAGACACGGACCAGGAGACCCTGGGCGGTGCCGTTACCCATACCGAACTATCTGGCATAGCCGATTATAAATTCAAGACGGAAGAAGAATGCCTCGACCAGGTAAAGAAAATTATGGACAAAACGGGCCGTCCCGCTGATGCGGGATTTAACAGGGCTGAAGCCAAAGCCCCGGGTAAAAATCCAGCCGAGATCTACGGTATTTTTCCAGCCGACCAGACCAAAACATATGACATGCAGGAAATCATTGACCGAATGGTTGACGATGCATCCTTTACTGCGTTTAAGGAAGACTATGGAAAAACAATTATTTGCGGTTATGCCAGAATTGATGGCTGGGCCGTTGGAATCGTTGCCAATCAGCGAAAGATAGTAAAAAGCAAAAAAGGAGAAATGCAAATGGGTGGTGTTATTTATAACGACAGCGCCGACAAAGCAGCGCGGTTTATCCTCAATTGCAACCAGAAAAAAATTCCACTTGTTTTTTTACAGGATGTTAANGGATTTATGGTGGGAAGTCGCAGCGAGCACTCAGGTATTATTAAAGACGGCGCCAAAATGGTGAATGCCGTTGCCAATTCGATAGTGCCCAAGATCACTATCATTGTGGGCAATTCTTACGGAGCAGGTAATTATGCCATGTGTGGTAAAGCCTACGACCCAAGATTCATCTATGCCTGGCCTACAGCCAGGATTGCAGTTATGGGTGGGGAACAGGCAGCCAAAACCCTGTTACAAATTCAGGTATCTGCTATGAAAGCAAAAGGAATGGATGTGCCNGCGGAAGAAGAGCAAAAATTACTGAAAGATATTACTCAAAAATATCTCAGCCAGACATCTCCTTATTATGCAGCAGCAAGACTATGGGTTGATGCGATAATTGATCCCATGGACACCCGGATGGTAATTTCCGAAAGCATTGCAGCAGCCAGTCAAAGCCCGGTAACTGGTCAAATGAAACTCGGTGTATTCCAGGTTTAAATAAGATAAGTATCAAGCTTATTTGCAAGGGGGCAATTTTTCTTTAATTTTATGATTGTACCAACAGTACGAGAATTATTTAATACCCCTATCCAATCCATGAAAAAATATTTCTTTCTGGTTTTTATCTGTTTATTATCCCTGGCCTGTTCCAAAGATGAGAATGGAAACAATGAAAATATTCCCGACAATAGTTTCTACGAATCATTTGATGATGCTAAAGCCTCAGAAAAGGAGGGTTGGTCATTTATCAACAATAGTGTTGACCTCGGTGCTACCCAATGGAGTAATCCATCTTTGCCTCCGTTCAATGCATTTGCATCTATGACTGGTCCGGCAGGATATCTCTGGGCAGATTACAAATCCACTTCGTCTGCAGCCGGGATCATCAGTAACTGGGCAGTCTCCCCAATACTTACCATTCAAAACGGAGACAAGATATCTTTCTATACCCGCTCGGAACTTTATTATTTCAATAAAGATTCAACTGATTTCGGCAATCGGCTCCAGGTCAGAATGAACCCAAAGAATACCGGCATAAACACTGGAAGCGGAGCATTACCCGGAGACTTTAATGTATTGCTGCTGGACATTAACCCAACCTACCTGGAATTTTTATATACTCCTTTTGTAAACCGCGATCCGGATGCCCGACTGGCTTATCCGCATCGCTGGACAAAATTTGAAGCAGTTGTCAAAGACCTCAGTAACCCGGTCGAAGGCCGTTTCGCCTTTCGCTATTTTGTTGAAGATGCAGGAAATAATGGCCGTAGTACATCTATCGGAATCGATGAAGTAAAATATGAGTCAGTTAAGAAATAATATTTCAATAAAATAGCAGCGTTTACTTAATAGTTTAAGACAAATTAGGACAAAACACAGATCTAAAAATCAAGCGATGACCATTCCCGTTTACCAGGTTGATGCCTTTACGAAACAGTTATACTCAGGCAACCCGGCAGCTATCTGTCCCATACCCGCATGGATACCCGATGAACAAATGCAAATGATCGCTTTTGAAAATAACCTGGCGGAAACGGCATTCGTTGTACCGGAAGGAAATGATTTCCACATTCGATGGTTCACGCCAACCATTGAAGTGGCACTTTGCGGGCATGCAACACTTGCAGCTGCATTTGTTTTTTACAATCAGTTGGGATACANGGGAGAAAATATTCGATTTAACTCCCTGAGTGGTTGGCTTACAGTAACTCCCGAAGTAAACGGAGGCTTNACNCTTGATTTTCCCGCTGACCCGCCGATTTCTATCAGCAACATTCCGGATGGTTTATTTGAAGGACTGGGTATTGAAAAAAGAACAGTATACAAAGGTAAATTCGACTATATGGTGGAAGTTGGTGACCAGGAAATGCTTGCCAACCTTAAACCCGACTTTAAAAAACTTTCCACTATCCCTTCACGCGGCATCCTCGTTACGGCAGAAGGAAATGACGTTGACTTTGTATCGAGGTGCTTTTTCCCACAATCAGGTATAGACGAAGATCCGGTAACGGGTTCCGCACACTGTCTGCTCACTCCTTTTTGGGCAGCAAAAAAAGGTAAAGATAATTTGAAAGCGATTCAATTGTCGCAGCGTAAAGGCTGGATCGAATGCCGGTTGAAAAACGACCGGGTACTGATGAGTGGGCATGCAGTTCTATTTCTGAAAGGAGAAATCTTCACCTGATGATAAATGAAAATGGCCTGACCATATACACTGATGGATCATCACGCGGAAATCCCGGCAATGGAGGCTATGGCGCCATCCTTATCTGGAAGGGGATAAAAAAAGAATTATCCAAGGGTTTCAGGCGGACAACCAATAACCGCATGGAGCTGCTTTCGGTAATAGCTGCGCTGGAATCACTTAATAGAACCGGTTTGAATATTGTAATCTATTCAGACAGCCAGTATGTTGTGAAAGCAGTAAATGAAGGCTGGTTGAATAATTGGATGCGAACCAATTTTAAAGGTGGGAAAAAGAACAGTGATCTTTGGCGCAGGTATCATGAATTGGCGCAAAAACAACATATTAAATTTATTTGGGTTAAAGGCCACGATTCAAATCCATTTAATAACCGATGCGATATTTTAGCAACAGAAGCTGCTGATGGAAATCACCTCGAAGTAGATGAAGGATATGAAGAAAGTCAATAGGATTTCTAAAAAACCCTTGTTTCTTAAGCGGCAGGAACTGAAGATTTGAAAATATATCTCTTTACAAAAAACAGGCCGCCAAAAAGCATCCCACTAAAGAATAATGTCCCATATAAACTAGTCTGGAAGAAAGGAAATCCATCTGCATAACACTGAATCAATCCTTCAAATGTTTTCGGCCTGCCAAATCCACCGCCACCAATCCAAACCATAAAATTTGAAGCAAGGAAATACATTACAGGACCTGCAACCGCACCAGCAAGGATTTGTGCAACATTTGTTTCCCTGATACGAAAACCAATGATGGTGAGTAGAGCAAAAAGAATATAGTTACCAATCATCCCGTCGTAAAAACCGGCTATTGGCGTCAACCCGTTCAGAAAAAGAACATGGTAAATAAGGTCTGATAAGAAAAGAGAGAGTACCGGCAGTAAAAATGCCAGTTTACGATCCTTTATCACAGAACCCCCAAAGATGGCCATGGCTATATGTGGTGCAAAGCCCCAAATCCTTCCTGGCATAGCTCTGTACAAAGCAGCCATAATGATCAGTAAAACAAAGGATACCAGGATATTCTTATCAAGTTTCATATAGAATTCTGTTTGAGTTGCAAAAATAAGTAAATATCCAACCCTTTTTAGAAATAAGCCCTTCAGTTTTCCTCATTCTGTAGACAGATTAGGGTACAATGGCCCTGAAAAGTTGAGAATCATCATGAGCCTGGATGGTATAATATTCATCGGGTACGACATAAACCGCTTCCCCCTGATGGGTTTTTAACGTTCTGAAACCAGACCAATCGGCCTGCCCCTTCATCATAATCCATATTTCCGGTCCCTTTGCATGCAGTGAAAGAGAATCCCCGGCTTTCAGACTAATGGCATCTACCTGGAAATCTGGAACAGGGCAAATATAATGCACCAATTTACCGCTAGCTTCCCCCTTCATCACAATCGGCTGGATATATTCAAAACGGGTATGGGCCAACAGTTCCGGGATATCCAGATGTTTTGGCGTCAAACCGGCGCGTAACACATTATCAGAATTTGACATCAGTTCAATATTCTGCCCTTCCAGGTAAGCATGGGGCACTCCGGCATCCTGAAAAATGGCCTCACCCGGATCTAACTTAAGGATATTAAAAAAGTAAATAGAGAAAATGCCCCTGTCCAGGTCATGAAAGCCGGGTTTGGCATCCTTCATCACCCTTGCGGCCCAAAAATCAGGATTGAATTTAGAAAGCAAATTATTTTCATACTGCGGTACGATTTTTTCTGCCAGGGGGCGAAGCATTGCGTCAACACCATCCTGTGGTAAATCCATAACATAACGATAGAGTCCTTTTAAACCTTTTGCTTCCAACAAAGGCAGTAAGGGCCTGAAAACATCATGGAGATCAAGGATTTGTGGCAGGCTGGAATTGAAACCATGAAGTAACCAGAATTCGCTCAAAGCAACCATCACTTCGGGCTTATGATTCGGGTCTTTGTAATTCCGGTGAGGTGCATCAAGGGGGATGCCCGCTTCATTTTCACGGTCGAAACCTTTTTTGGCTTCCTCTTTGTTTGGATGGACCTGGATTGAAAGCATGCCTTTTACGTCCAGTACCTTTAGCAGGAAGGGCAATTCACCAAATTGTTCCAACACTTCCTTTCCAAGGTACCGACGTGGTTCAGAACGAATCAGGTCGGCGAGGCCCGTAGTTGCATTTTCGCTTAGCCATACGCGTGACTGCCCGCCGGAATGGGTCCCCAGCCAATATTCCGCATAGGTTTTGGACTCCAGGTTATGTAAGGACAATAAATGAGGGATATAGTGCGTGCCTCCCCAGGCATAATGTTTGATGCTACCAGATAAAAGATACATAGATAGTGAATTACGAATTACGGATTACGGATTATGAATTACGGATTTGATGGCAAAATACAAATGAACTGGCAAAAAATTACCTTCGAAGATAGTTAATCGCATTAGATATGGCATCTAACCAACAAAAGGGGAAAAAAGGGGAAGATATGGCGGAAACCTGGCTACTGGACAGAGGCTATTTTATTATCCACCGGAACTGGCGTCATTCCCGGTTTGAAATTGACATTGTGGCCAGCAAGGACAATATTTTACATTTCATAGAGGTCAAAACAAGGACTTCACCAAGGTTCGGCAACCCGGAAGACCAGGTTGATAAAAGGAAACTGCGCAAGATGATTGATGCAGGGGAGGAATTCATTTACCAGAACCCCGGCTGGAAAAAGATTCGTTTTGATATCCTTGCTATAAAATTATTTAAGGATCTGGAGCCGGAGTTTTACCTTATTGAAGATGTATATCATTAACCAATTCGGCAAAAAGAACAACTGCAAGAATTCATTTTATTTTTTTTCTGTATTCACCCGGTCCATCATCTTTTCCACCAGTTTGAAAGTGGCGGGACAGTATTCAACATTCTGCTTATGCCATTGCATATATTCCGTCATTTTCTTCCGGGTAAGGTGTGGAAAGCCTGCACAGTCTGAGGGGCGCACTTCATAAATGCCACACATATTGGTTTTTTTATCCAGGAACTGGCAGGGGTTGCTGGTATTGAGCCAGTCGCCATTATTGTCTTTGTACAACCATTTTTCCTTAAAGGCAGCTGGCGTCATGCCCAGGTGGTTGGAAATTCTAACGATGTCTGCTTTTTTAAATGTTGGTGTCATTTTTTTACAGCAGTTGGCACAGGTAAGGCAATCCACTTCCTGCCAAACCTCTTTATCCAGTTCCTCAGCCAGCGCATCCAGTTTTCTGGGCGGATTTTTATCCAGGCGGGTAAGAAAACCCCTCATTTTACGCTTAGACTTTAACACTTGCTGTTTGAAGGTACGGAGGTTAACTGCTTTCATGAACGTGTTGGATTGTTTGTTTTATTGTTAATATTGGTCTGCGAAAATAGAGGTTTAAATTTTAATTCAGCCGGCTGAAAAAATAATTCACCCTTTTACTTTACTATGTGGGATTCATATAAAAAAGGCTTCAGGGCTTATCTGCAACTGGAAAAATCGCTTTCACGCAATTCAATTGAAGCTTATCAGCGCGATCTGGACAAACTCACACAGTTTATTCAACNAAGCGGACAAATGATGAACCCCAATGATATCAACCTTTCTTTGCTCCAGCAATTCATCAGATGGGTAGCTGAACTTGGCATGAGCGACAGCAGNCAGTCNCGTNTGATATCAGGCCTTAGGTCATTTTACGCTTACTGCCTAATGGAAAAAATTGTTGCAGCTGATCCAACCGAACTGCTCGAAGCACCTAAATTAAGACGTTCACTCCCAGATGTACTCAGTTTTGAAGAAATTGAATCCATGATAGAGCAGATTGACATGAGTAAACCGGAAGGCGGCAGGAACAGGGCGATTCTGGAAACCCTCTATAGTTGCGGCCTGCGGGTGAGTGAATTGGTAAATCTACGCCGCTCGCAGCTTTACCTTGATATAGGCTTCATNAGGGTGGTAGGCAAGGGCGATAAAGAAAGGCTTATCCCGATTGGCACTGAAGCAATAAAATACATCCTTGTTTATCTGAAAGATATTCGGGTACACCTTCCTGTTATACAGGGTTTCGAGGACATTCTTTTCCTGAACCGGCGCGGCCGTAAACTGAGCAGGGTGATGATCTTCTACATCATCCGCGATCTTGCTAAGATGGCGGATATCAAAAAAGATATTTCACCGCATACACTCCGCCATTCCTTTGCAACTCACCTGGTGGAAGGTGGAGCAGATCTCCGGGCAGTTCAGGAAATGCTGGGGCATGAAAGCATAACCACAACAGAAATCTACACCCACCTGGACAGGGAGTATTTACGGGAAACATTGCAACGATATCATCCTGGCTTTACCAAAACATAATCGCCTTGAGATATTGGTGTTAATGAAATTTCCCAATACTTAAATCTTCGTCATTATCTTCTTTTATATCCAGTTTCGCAGTATTTTTTACCATTGCAAGGAACTCCTTACGGTAACCTTCTTTATCGATACCCAGGGATGTTTTAGCCATTTGCTGTATTGTCTGATAATTAAGGTTGCCTTTGAATTCAGACTGACGCAGCATCATGCCATAACCCGCCACTGCAGCGGCAAACCGAAAGTCTTCTGACGCTTCCTGCCAGCTTTTCCGGGAATCAGCAACGGGATGTTCCAGCATTTTACTGCTATCCGAATCTGGCTTTTTGTAACGCAGTTTAATGTTCATCAATTCTGTGCCGGATGGAGTATCTTTTGCAGCGACGACCTGCTGGTATTTCAAAGGATCAACCTTATCCAGTAACCTGGTTTTAACACCTGCCGGAATTATTTCATACAATGCGGTAACGGTATGCCCGCTGCCCAAATCGCCGGCATCTTTTTTATCGTTATTAAAATCTTCTTTGGCAAGCATCCGGTTCTCATAACCAATAAGCCTATAGCCCTGGACCCTAGTCGGGTTGAATTCAACTTGCAATTTGACGTCTTTGGCAATCGTAAATAAAGTGCCACCGAATTCATTCACCAGTACTTTTCTTGCTTCACTTTCCTGGTCTATATATGCATGATTACCATTCCCCTTGTCGGCCAGCTTCTGCATTTTGGCATCCTGGTAATTACCCATTCCATAACCCAATACTGTGAGGAACACTCCGGATTGCCTTTCCTTTTCTATTAGCCGCTCCATGGCATCATCACTGCTGGCTCCGATATTGAAATCACCATCGGTACAAAGGATCACCCGGTTATTGCCTTCTTTATTGAAATGTTCTTTTGCAGTTTCATAAGCCAGTTTAATTCCGGCACCACCTGCGGTAGACCCGCCTGCCTCGAGAGATTCAATGGCTTCTTTGATTTTAATTTTGTCACTGCCCGGTGTTGCTGGCAAAACAAGTCCGGCCGCACCTGCATATACCACTATAGCAACATGGTCCTGCTCGCGTAACTCATCCACCAGCATTTTCAGGGATTTTTTTACCAGCGGCAGTTTATTCATATCCATCATGGAACCCGATACATCGATCAGAAACACAAGGTTTGAAGGAGGGAGATTAATTGTTGGGATTTTTTTCCCCTGCAGCCCGACCAGTACCAGGCGGTGGTCCTTGTTCCAGGGACAGTCTGCAATTTCTGTTTGAATTGCAAACGGATCTTCGTTTACGGGTTGGGGATAGTTATAGCTGAAATAATTAACCATCTCTTCAATACGCACGGCACCTGCCGGAGGCAGTTGGCCGGCCTGAATAAAACGACGAANGTTGCTGTAAGAAGCCACATCCACATCTATTGAAAAAGTAGAGANCGGGTTTTCGGNCACTTTTAGAAAANGGTTTTCATTGGTATGATCATATCCTTCCCTTTCAAATACATCCTCTCTGATTTTAATTGAATGACTTCGGCTACCATAAATTTTTGCATCCGCATTCATTGAAGATAATCCCCTGATAAGAATTCGGCGGCCAGCTCCTGCGCTTCCTGAAATATCAACACCAGCGGCTTTACCTTGCAATGACAAAGCAGGCTGTTGATTGGCATTCAAATTAGAAGGGTTGATAGTAACTACAGAACCAGTCATGTCTTTTTTTCTATGACTCGAATATCCCACCACGACAACCTCTTCCAAAGCAGAAGAGGCAATCTTTAATTTGATCTCCAGGTTTTTAGCAGATTTCAATTTGATTTCCCTGCGCTCATAACCAACAAAGTCGACAATAAGGATGCTGTTAGTACCTGCCACTTCAAGCGTGAACTTGCCCTGTGCATCGGTGATCGTTGAATAGTTTGTGCCCTTTATGGATACGGTTGCACTAACGAGTGGATTCCCACTTTCATCCATTACTGTACCTGAGATGAAAAAAGGATCTTTTTGCGTAAATGAATAAAACAATGCAACTGCCCCCAGTATTAAGAAAATAAAGTACCGCATAAAATTGTATTTTGACTTATGATGCAGCAATTTTTATCTTTACATAATCTCTCCTTAAAAATCTTTGTAATCATATTTCAAAGCTGCTAAATATTGGAATTGTATTAATTTACCGGGTAATTGATGTCATTTCTCCAAACTATACAGAATCCCGGCAGTTCAGATGCTGAACTTGTAAAACAATTCAAACAAAGTGGAGATTTGAAGGTACTTGCGGCATTGTACCAGCGTTATATGGACCTGGTTTATGGTGTTAGTCTGAAATACCTGAAAGATCCCGAAATGGCAAAAGATGCTGTGATGCAGATATTTGAGGAACTGGTAACTAAGTTGAGAAAGCACGAAGTGGCCAATTTCCGCGGCTGGCTGCATGTGCTGACTAAAAACCATTGCCTGATGGTACTCAGATCAACTAAAAACTTCAAGACCGAAGAATGGACCCCAGGGATTATGCAATCAGATGAAAATCCGCATCTGAATGGCATACTGAGCAGGGAAGAAAACCTGGGCAGACTGGAGGATTGTGTTCAGGATCTTCCATTGGATCAGAAAATGGCAGTGTCTCTTTTCTACCTGGAAGAGAAATGCTATAATGATATTGTTGCTGCAACTGGTCTGGAATGGAATACAGTGAGGAGCCTTATTCAGAACGGGCGCCGAAACCTGAAGATCTGTATGGAAAAAAAAATGTCAAGAGAGAATCAATAATTACTAACGAAATTGGATAACCGACAAAAAGATGCATCTATCTCCCGGTAATTTTTCAGGCTATAACAGGGAAGACCTGCTCCGCTACATTTCCGGTCAAATGCCGGCGGCAGAGATGCATAGCCTGGAAAAAGCCGCGATGGAAGATCCTTTCCTGGCAGATGCGTTGGAAGGAATGCAGCAGGAAAAAGCGTCTCAGGTAAAAACCGACCTTGAAACACTTGAACATAAGTTATCCTACAGGGTAGATCCAAAAGTGGTTCGGATGCCATTCAGGCCCAATTGGTGGCGGGCGGCCATTGTCGCATCATTTTTAAGCATGATGGGCCTGTCCTATTATTTATTTATAAAAAAAGATGACCAGGAACCGGTGATCGCACAGAATTCAATAGCTGAAAATATGGATTCAGTGCAAGAAAAAGTTGACCTAACCACATCCGCCAAAGTAACTCCAGGATCCCTGGGCATTGTTGAAAGAGCCGATAGCGTTCAAAAAGAAAGGGCCCAACAGGAAAAACAAATAGTCGAAAAGGCGGAAAGCCAGGGTTTTGCGAAAGCTGACAACAAAACTCCGGAAACGATTAATCCTGCCCCCGCGGTTACCAATACAGGTGCTAAAAAACTTCAGGAGGTTGAAGCCAGCCGGAGTTCTCAGCTATTGGCAGTACAGGAAGAAAATTTGCAAAACAAGGAGAGAATTCCCGAAAAAATGACAAAATCAAAGGCACAAAACCAAGGGCTTTCCGAAAAAGGAATTAACCTATTTTATTTCACCGGCCAGGTAACCGATATGCAGCATAAACCTGTAGCCTATGCTAATATAGCAATCCAGCAGTCGCAAAGAAGCTATTATACAGATGCCAATGGAAATTTTAGGATAGTCGGAGCTGATAGCTCTCTTCAGGTATATATTAAATCAGTAGGATTCCAGTCCCGTACAGTAAGACTTGGCCTTTCACAGACCATGCACCAGGTGATGCTCCAACCCTCGCCCGCTTCATTGAAAAAGAAAAAGGTTGCAGAGATTGCCGAACCTGAATCTGAAAAAGATGATAAAGCTGACCTGGAAAAACCGGATGTTGAACCCAGGGATGGATTTGGTGCATACCAGTTTTACATACTAAATAATATTCGCATCCCAGCTGAGGCCCGAAATAACAGGATTAATGGTCAAGTTGAACTTTCTTTCCTGGTAAATGAAAATGGCCGGCTTTCAGACTTCAAAATCGAAAAATCTCTTTGCCAGTCATGCGATAAAGAAGCGATCAGGCTGATAAAAGAAGGGCCTCCCTGGATATTATACAATAGTGATGCTCCCATCAGGACGCGAATGACTATTGTTTTTTAATTTTGGCTGTCTTTTTCTGCTTACAACAGAAACCTTAACTTCGCACAAAATTCAGATTATGAAAAAGATCGTCTTACTATCATTATTATCAGGAGCAATGTATTTTTCTGAGGCCCAGCCGCTAAAAATGCCTTCTCCTTCTACAACCCAAAGCATTAAACAAGAATTCGCTCTAACCAGTGTTGAACTCTCCTATTCCCGCCCAAATATAAAAGGCCGGAAAATATTCGGAGACCTGGTACCATATAATGCTGTTTGGCGTACTGGCGCAAACAGTGCTACAACCATCAGTTTTGCTGATGAGGTAATCATTGGTGGTAAAAAAGTTCCCGCTGGTAAATATGGTTTGCTTACTATACCTGGTGCAAGCGAGTGGACCATTATCATCTCCAAGCAACTGGATGTTACCAGTCCGGCAGCTTACAAAGCCGATCAGGATGTTGTACGTGCAACTGTCCCCGTTGTTGCAATGCCTTTCAGCGTAGAAACATTTATGATCATGTTTGGCAACGTGACTTCAAATACTATGGACCTGATGATGATCTGGGATCAGACTTCAGTAGCCCTTCCAATTTCAATGGAAGT
>Ga0031656_10000730_pt1 | contig 11804 bp, 5 predicted proteins | sample FrelakmetDIP11DI_FD_55080 | JGI IMG/M metagenome (GOLD analysis project Ga0031656, IMG submission 55080) | Freshwater lake sediment microbial communities from the University of Notre Dame, USA, for methane emissions studies - DIP11 DI | ecosystem: Environmental > Aquatic > Freshwater > Lake >... | reverse complement strand
GCACCGCGCACAGACCGGCCGCGAGCGCGATCCAGACCAGCGCCCACTGGAACCAGCCGACGATGTCGAGCGCGGGTGAGCTCGGTGCTACCTGCGCTCATGCCGGCACCGCAAACAGGCAAGTGATCAATGCCCAGCAAACAGACTTCGTCGGCATTGCCGATCCCCCCGCTGCGCAGGTCCGGCCCAATTGGACACCACCACCGCCGAACGCGCTACTGGATTGCCGTCACCCCTAAAGGCCCGCCCCGGCATCGTCCGCAGGCCACTGATCGGGCGAGGCCCCGTTGCAGGCGTAGCGCCGGATCAGGCCTGCGCTCGGCGTGAGGTGAAGCTCGCAACTGCGCTGGCACAGCCTGCGGAAACTCTCCGCATCGAGGCCGGTCGTCTCGTGGTACATGCGCGAGAGCCGCTGCCAGTTCGAAGCCGGGATACGCTCGGCGCTGCTCGCAAACGTACTGCAGTCGCGGCTGGCCGCGCAGAACTCGAGCGAGCGCACCACGACCGCGCAGTCCGCGCGCTCGAGCCGTCGGACCGGCTCGGGCACTCGGTCCACCACGATCTCCCCCGTCGCGTTGAGCGTCGCCCGACGATTTGCGCCGTTCCACAAGCCGAGGTCCACCTGTACCCCTTCGCTCGAAGCGGAAACCGCCGTCTTGCCGCCGCCCGCCCAGATGCCGTCGGGCGGTCGTCGCAGCAGGGGCGCCGCACCGGCGCGCAATTCCAGCCAGAAGGGTCGGCGATGGCTGCAGGGTGCAGCCGCGTTCTCGCAGCGAGTGAACCCGACCACGACGTCGCGATCAGAGAACACCGCGCGATGCTCGAGCACGATGACGTCGTCGCAAAGGCCGGCTACGGGTACATCTCGGAGCCGCACCTCCTTGGGACACCGACCTTCGTTGCCGGAAGCGATGCTCAGCGTGCCGCCGAGCGTCTCGATGACGGTGACGCTCGGCCCGATCGCGCGCTGCGCAACGAACTCCAGCTGCGTGGGCACCGCCGGCGTGGGTGCGGGCGCCGGCGGGAGTGGCAGCGCCGCCGGGCGAGAGACCGTCCCGGACCCGGCAACCGCCTCCATCCGCTCGGGCCCCGCATCCGGCCAGAGCAGCGCATACGCCGCGAGCACTACCGCAACGGCGGCNNCCACCCAGGGCAACCAGCGCGATACCCGTGCCCACGGCTTTCGCCGGCGCCGCTCCCCGGCGCGACGCGTGTATCGCAACACCGGTGCTTCAGGAANCGGGAACAGATCGGCCTCGATCTCCAGCGCAGGCACGANCCCGGTCTCGGCCGGCGAGACCGCGACTGCAGACGTCCCAGGCACCGGCACGGCGTTGCCCCGCGGGACGTCGATGACCGCTGCACGCGCCGGAACCACCGGATCGGTCCACACCCAGTCCTCGCTGTCCAGCGAGGGTGTCGATGCCTGGCCCGCAGCGCGCAGCCGGTAAGTCGCCTCCGCTTCCGGCAGCCGCTGCAACTGGCACCAGTCGGTGATGGAGACGGAGACGGACTCCGGACCCTGGCCGCCTTCGACATCGCCAGCCACCGGCTCGATGAGTCCAACGGCGCTGATCCACTGTCCGGCCCAGCTCTCATCCGGCGGCGCGTCGAGCAGCGGTGCCGTGTCCTGCCAGATTCTCAGGCACGTGTCGTGACTCGCGGGCCCGGCAAATTCGATCCGCAGGCACGACGCCGCTGTTTCCGTGTCGCTGCCGCGCGTGACGCGTGCCACCTGGCCAACCACTTCGACACGGTCGCCCACATGCCGGGAGAGCTCCTCGAAATCCGTGGCATCGACGACGCGATACGGCGGCACGTACGCGTGGCGTGCGGTTGCCGCCCTGTGGCGGCCCGGCAGGTCGACCGCGACGACCGGGATCTCGCGGCCCGCCAGGAAATCCTCGAACGAAGGGATCGCCTCGAACGGCGACACGCAGACCGACGCGAGCCTTCTCGTGTGCTCCTCGAGTCCCGCTTCGTGACTCAGCAGCCCGAACGCCTCGGAACTGGCCGGGTCCATGAAGTCCGCGGCGCGCAGCAGGAAGGCGTCGGCACCGCTGCCCGTGCGCTCCCACAGGTCCGGCCGAAGGCAGAGTGCATGCAGCGCGAGGTCGATCACGGCGAACGAGAAGGCATCCAGGTGCTCGTCGAAGTGAATCGCGCGACGCCCTGGATGCTGGAAGTTCCGCTGTCCGAGCTCGGCGCTGGCGAGCCCCGTGAGCTCGGGCACGAACAGTCCGTCGTAGTCGATCAGGCGCAGCATCGTGTCGGGCTGCACGATGATGTTGGATGGCTGGATGTCACCGTGCGCGATGCCGTGCGAGCGCAGGTCCTGCGCGAGGCGGCGCAGCGCCAGGCGCATGAGCTGCAGCGCCACCGGATCCCCGCGGTGATCCGTGACGTACGCCGCCAGGCTCGGGCCCTCGGCCCAGTCCATCCGCACGACCGGGTACGTGCCGGTCCGGGTGGTGATCCCGAGCGGCTGGAACTTGAGATCCACGAAGCGGCGGCTCTGGATCTCCGCGAGGCGCTGCTCGATGGCGCCATAGCGCAGTTGCAGCGCGTCGAGTTCCCTGTGGAAGCAACGGAGCGCGAATCTTCCCGCGTCCGTCATGACCTCGAAGGTGAGTGCAAAGGTGCCGCCGTGCACCACCGGCTGACCGGGGCCGCGCATGCGTACGGTGCCGCGACGGAGCAGGGGATCCGACAGGACCGTGGCCGGGTCGAGCCGCAAGGCATCCGCGTATTCGCCGAAAGACGGGAAATCCATGACGGCAGTAGTGCTCTGTGGCCGGGCGACGCTACCGCACGGGCAGCTCGATGCCCTTCACGAGCTCGTCCACCTCGGCCTGGCTCGTCGCACCCGCGGCTTTCTCGATCACCCGCTTGGTGAGGTGCGGGGCGAAGCGCTGCACGAAGTCGAGCTGGTACTTGCGCAGCAGGCCGCCGCGACGGAAGCCGATCCACGTGGTGTGCGCCGGGAAGAGGTGCGGGGTGCCGATGCGCACGAGGTCGGCGTCCTCCTTCGGGTCGATCGCGACGCCGGCGAGAATGCCGATGCCGAGCCCGAGGCGCACGTAGGTCTTGATGACGTCGGCGTCGCGCGCGGTGAGCGCCACGTCGGGCACGAGACCCTCCTTCGCGAAGATCTCCATCAGCGAGGAGGGGCCCGAGAAGCCGAACACGTAGGTGACGATCGGGTGCGCCGCCAGCTGCTTCAGCGTCGGCGACTTGTGGCGGGCGAGCGGGTGGCCCCTGGGCACCACCACGTCACGATGCCAGCGATAGCAGGGCAGCAGCGCGTAGCCCTCGAACAGCGACTGCGAGCCGGTAGCGATCGCGAAGTCGATGCGGTCGAGCGCGGCCATCTCGGCGATCTGCTCGGAGGTGCCCTGGTGCAGGTGCAGGCGCACCTCCGGGTACTGCTCGCGGAACTTCTGGATCACCTCGGGCAGCACGTAGCGCGCCTGGGTGTGCGTGGTGCCGATCGAGAGCGTGCCGCGCGCCTCGTCCTTGAAGTCGTCGGAGAGGCGCTTGATGTTCTGCACCTCGCGCAGGATGCGCACCGCGCGGTCGATCACCTGCTGGCCCGCGGGCGTGACGCGCGAGAGGTTGCGGCCGTCGCGCACGAACACCTGGAAGCCGAGCTCGTCCTCGAGCAGCTTGATCTGCTTCGACACGCCCGGCTGCGAGGTGTGCAGCTTCTCCGCGGCCGCGGTGATGTTGAGGCCGTTCTGGGCGATCGCGGCGAGGTAGCGGAGCTGGTGGAGCTTCATGGGCGGGGATTCTACTGAAAGGCAATCCGGGGCTTTCCGGCAGTTTGGCGCGTTGACCGCCGGCGGGCGCCCGCACGCATGCTGGCACTCACCCAGCCTCCGGAGCCTGCCGATGAGCTTTGCCACCATCCTGAGCCGCAGCCAGCAGGGGCTCGAGGCGGCACTCGTCCGCGTCGAGGTGCACGTCGGTTCCGGTCTGCCGGCGTTCTCGATCGTGGGTCTGCCCGAGACCGTTGTGAAGGAAAGCAAGGACCGGGTGCGAGCGGCCTTGGCCAACTGCGGTTTCGAGCTGCCGGCAGGTCACATCACGGTCAACCTCGCACCGGCCGACCTCCCGAAGGAGGGCGGGCGGTTCGACCTGCCGATCGCGATCGGAATCCTGGTGGCCTCTGCGCAGCTGCCGCCAGAGCCATTCGACGGCACGGAGCTCTATGGCGAGTTGTCGCTCGGAGGCGAGCTCCACCCAATCCGCGGTGTGCTGCCCACCGCGCTGCAGGGCATGCGAGCCGGTCACACGCTCCTGGTTCCCGCCATGAACCTCGGCGAGGCCGCGCTGGCGCGTCACGCACGTGTGCTGGGTGCGGCGACCCTCCTGGATGTCTGCAGCTACGCCCGCGGCCTGCGGCCGCTGACGACAGCAACGGCACCCGCCGACGACACGTTCGCCCGGTCGAGTCCCGACCTTGCCGACGTCCGCGGCCAGTCGCGTGCACGCCGCGCGCTCGAAATCGCCGCCGCAGGCGGCCACAGCCTGCTGATGATCGGTCCACCCGGTTCGGGCAAGAGCATGCTCGCGCAGCGGCTCCCCGGACTGCTGCCGATGATGAGCGAGGAAGAGGCGCTCGAGACCGCGGCAGTAAGCTCGTTGGCCGGGCGTGGATTCCGCGCCGAGGAGTGGCGACGGCGTCCGTTTCGCAACCCGCATCACACGGCCTCGGCCATGGCGCTGGTCGGTGGCGGCGCGCGGCCGAGGCCGGGGGAGATCTCGCTTGCTCACAACGGCGTGCTGTTTCTCGACGAGCTGCCGGAGTTCGATCGCGCCGTCCTCGAGGTGCTGCGCGAGCCGATGGAGTCCGGACACATCCTGATCTCCCGCGCGGCGCGGCAGTCGGAGTTCCCGGCACGTTTCCAGCTCGTCGCAGCGATGAACCCCTGCCCGTGCGGGCACCTGGGCGATGCCACGGTCACCTGCCGCTGCACGCCCGAGCGCGTTGCAGCGTACCGCGGACGCATCTCGGGCCCGCTGCTCGATCGCATCGACCTGCATGTCGAGGTACCGCGTGTCACGCATGTGGAGCTCGCACGCAGCTCCTCCGCAGAGTCTTCATCGGTCGTGGCCAGGCGCGTCGCGGATGCGCGCGATGTCCAGGTTCGCCGCCAGGACTGTGCGAACCATCGTCTCGAAGGCGCGGCCGTTATCGAACGGGTACGAGCGGACGCAGCATCCCTCGAACTGCTTGGCGCAGCGATGCAACGGCTCGCCTTGTCCGCGCGCGCGTTCCATCGCGTGCTGCGCGTGGCACGCACGATCGCCGATCTGGGGACCAGCCAGGAGGTTCGTGTCGCGCACGTGGCCGAGGCGATCACGTTCAGGCAGCTCGACCGCCGGGCGGGTGGCGCCGCGGCTTCGTTCATTTCCGTCTGAACGTGCAAATTTCTTCACGGGCCCGCTTCGCTGGACGCGCGTATCAATAGCAACTGCGAAGCCCGCAGCGGGCGGGCACATTCCACGGAAGGAAGTCGCCATGCATCTGAGCACGGACGCCGGGAGCGATGCGGCTCGAAGGTTCACTGCTGACAGGAGTCGCTCGGTGCGGGCTTCGCGCCTTTGGAGAATCGCCTGGGGGCTGGTTCTCTCTCTCGTCGCAGTGACTACGGCGCCGGCTGCGACGGCCAGTTATGAATACGACGCCCTCGGGCGACTCACGCGAATCGTACTGTCCGATGGCAAGCGGGTGAGCTATCGGCTCGACGCAGCAGGCAACCGCACTCAGCTCGTCAGCGGCACGCTGCCAGGAGTTCCATCTTCGATCACTGTTCCGTCGGGCAGCACGACAGGGTCGTATGCCATCAGCTGGGGACCCGCGACCGGCACGGTGTCGGCCTACAGCCTCTACGAAGCGACCAGCACGAGCTTTGCGGGGCAGCAACTCGTCTACACCGGCGCGGCGCTCAACACCACGCTCGCGGGCCGGGGGAATGGGACCTACTACTACCGGGTGCAAGCGTGCTTCGTCGGAGAATGCAGCGGTTACCGGACCGGGTCGAACGGCGTGACCGTCACTATTGCCTCGCCGCCCGGCATCCAGGTGCTCAACCCGTCGATCCAGGTCGGAGCGAGCGGTGAGGTTACGCAAATCACGACGCTCGCCAACCTGAACAACCACGCGGCCACCATCCACAGCTTCTCGGAGACATGCACGAAGGCCAGTGCCGCCATCCAAAGCGGCGCGCAGGGCGTCCAGTGGACCAACAGCAATACCTACCTGCTCGGCTGTGACGTGGGCGACAACGAGCAGTGCAGCGCGACCTACGTCATTCGCAACTCGAGTAGTGGCGCGCTCCACAACGGCGCCGCGTCGATCACCGTGGTCGCACGAGGCGTGCGTCCACCAACCGGCACGAAGTGCCCGTGACGCCCTCTGGGAGCTGACCATGACAAGCAGGATCCTCCGCGCCGCGCAGATTCGAATGGCTCCATCCCTCTTCCTGAGGTGCCTGCTGGCATCGGCCGCGCTATCTGGCGCGACCATTGCCATGGCCCAGGAAGAAGTCCCGAGCGTCATTTCACCGCTGCGGATCGAAAGCGACTCCAATGGCGTCAATCTCGTGAGCGGGAAGGTCGAGATTCAGTTGCCCGTGCTCTCCGTGCCGGGCGCTCCAAACCTGCGGTTCGACCGCGTTCAGAACGCCGCGCCCTATGTCAGTGGCAGACAGTCGGGTGCGGGCGGAGAAATCGTTCAATCCAGTTACTCGGTCCACACGAACACGGGGAGTTCGGAGTCGTTCCAATGCCGGGATTTCGACTGCGAGAGCGTGACCGGCACGGGATCGTCGTTCATTCCGAACGCGAACGTCTTCATGAGAGGCGGAAGCGGCGAGACGTACGTCTTCGATCTGCAGTTCGTCCAAACAACCGCCACGAATCTGGTGACGATGCAGTATTACGCGTCCTCCGTGAGCTACCCGAATGGCGAGGTCATCTCATACACGTATGACACGGCGGCGCTCGCGGGCGACCCGCTACGGCGGACCTTCTACCGACCGACCACGGTCTCCAGCAGTCTCGGGTTCTTCATCACCATTGCCTACCACCCTGGCGCCGTCGGCAGTGCGGGGTGGGACGCTCCTGCCGAGGCGGCGATCTACAACAGTTCGGCTCCGACGACGCCCCTTGGACGACTCACCTACAGCGCGGATGGAACCACCATCACGGACCTTGGGGGGCGCATCTACACCTGTCAGGCATGTCGGAACTCCCTGGGGACCAGCATCGAGACGCACACCGGATCGCTTCGGCTGCCCGGAGAGGCGTCCCCGGCTCTGCAGGCAACATCGCATCCCAGCCACGCCATCGTCGGGTCAGTCACCAGCGACGGGGTCCAGTGGAACTACGGCTACGCGAACCTGCGTTACGACTCTCAGACCCAAAGCTACTGGTACGACCGGATAACCGTCACGGGTCCGAATGGCTACAACATGGCGTACGACATGCGCGTCTCGAATCGGCGCAACGTCATGACACGCATCACCGATTCGCTCGGTCGCGTTGCGACGGTGGAGTTCGATCGGGCTTACCGACCGACCCGCATCGTCTATCCGGAGGGCAACGAGACCGCTGTCGTCTACGACCAGCTTGGTAACGTCGTCTCGAAGACGACCCGACCAAAGCCAAGTTCGGGGTTGTCACCGATCAGCGAGACCGCAGGCTATCCATCGAGCGGATGTGCCGGCGATGTAGACGACATCCGGTGTTTCCGGCCACTCTGGCTCCGCGATGGACTGGGGCGGCAGACCGACTACGCCTACAACGCGAAGGGCCAGCTGACGCAGCGCAATGATCCGGCCGACGCCGATGGCGTGCGTCGCAGGACATACATCACGTACAGGACAAGTGTGGGTCTGAGCCGCCCGAGCGTCACTCGCGTCTGCGGTGACAGCACGACCTGCGGCACCGCTGATGAGATTCGCACCGAGTACACCGCGTACTGGGGCAAGACGTTTCTCCCTTCGGTCGTGCGGCGGGTCGACGCGGCGCGCGGCGAAGTGCTCGAGACACGATACACGTACGACCTCGCGGGTCGCGTTCTCGTCGAGGACGGTCCGCTTCCCGGGACGAGCGACGCGAGGTTCCAGCGGTACGACGTGCACGGGCGGCGGACCTGGGAGATCGGGCCCGCCGACCACGCGGGCATGCGGCTGGCCAGGCGGTTCAGCTATCGCGACGCCGATGACGCGGTCCTGAGCATCGAGGAAGGCACGGTGCCCCACGAGACGAGCACTGTGCTGACGGTCCACCGCCGCCTGGACAACACCTACGACTACCGGCGCAATCCTGTGCTCGAAGCGCTGTCAGCGGGCGGCTCGACCTATACGGTCACGCAACGCGATTTCGACGATCGCGGTCAACTGAGTTGCGAGACCCGCCGCATGAACCCGGCAGCGTTCTCGGCGCTGCCGTCGAGCGCGTGTACGTTGGGGCCCCAGGGGTCGTTCGGCCCCGACCGCATCACCCGCAACGTCTACGACGCAGCGGGACAGCTACTTCAGGTGCAGCGCGCCTACGGCACCTCTGTTCAGCAGAATTACTCCACCTATACCTACAGTCCGAATGGGCAGCGCCAGACAGTCAGGGACGCGAACAACAACCTGACAACGCTCGAGTACGATGGATTCGATCGTCTGGCCAGGATGCGTTTTCCGGTGGCGACCACGGGCGCCAACCAGTCGAGCACGACGGACTACGAGCAGTACGGGTACGACGAAGTCGGCAACCGCACGACGCTTCGAAAGCGCGACGGCAAGACGATCACGTACTCGTACGACGCGCTCAACAGGGTACGGCTCAAGACCGTGCCGATCGCCACCAGCGGCGCGCCCGGCTACAGCGTGTTCTACGGCTACGACGTACGCGGCCTGCAGCTCTATGCCCGCTTTGGTTCCTCCACGGGAGCCGGCATCACGAACACGTACGACGGATTCGGACGGCTGCGGGTGTCCAGCACCAATCTCGGCGGCATCACGCGCAGTGTCGCCTCGGACTACGATGCGCTCGGCAACCGCATACGGATCGCGCACCCCGACGGCGCGTTCTTCGAGTATGCCTACGACGCGGCCGGCCGCCTCATGCACCTGTCGGAGAACGGACCCTCCAGCACCCTGGCGTCCGTCTTGTACGACGGACTGGGCCGGCGCTCCCAGATCGCGCGGGACACGCTCGGGACGAGGACGACGTTCGCTTACGACCCCTTCTCGCGGCTCCAGACCCTCGTTCACGACCTGGATGGACCGGCGACGGGCAACGACGTCACGACGGGCTTGGCCTACAACCCGGCCAGCCAGATCGTCACTCGATCGATGTCGAACAACGGGTACGAGTCTCCGGTCGCGAGTTCGAACCGCTCGTACGCGGTGAACGGGCTCAATCAGTACACGCAGGTGACCGGGGATGCGCCCGCGACGTTGAGCTGGGACGCCAACGGCAATCTCACCTCCGACGGTACGACCACGTTCCGCTACGACACCGAGAACCGCCTGACCAGCGCAAGCGGCGCGAAGAACGCGTCGCTGGCCTACGATCCGCTCGGCCGACTCTACGAGGTCTCCAGTTCTTCAGGCACGACCCGCTTCGTCTACGAAGGGGACCGCCTGATCGCCGAGTACGACTCGAGCGGTGCGCTGCTGCGGCGCTACGTGCACGGCGCGGCGGTTGACGAGCCGCTCGTCTGGTACGAAGGTCCGTCCGTGCTGCCTTCGAGCCGCCGCTACCTTCATGCGGACCATCAAGGCTCGATCATCGCGCTGGCGGGAGCGTCGGGCGGCACCCTGCAGGTCAACGCGTACGACGCCTACGGCGTGACGGCGCCGGCGAACACCGGGCGCTTCCAGTTCACCGGTCAGGCGGCGATCCCGCAGCTCGGTCTCTATTACTACAAGGCGCGGTTCTACAACCCCGTCCTTGGGCGATTCATGCAAACGGATCCGATTGGGTATGACGATGACCTGAATCTGTATGCGTACGTCGGCAACGATCCGATAAACAAGAGCGATCCGACAGGGATGTTCGAGAGCCACTGGATGCTGAGGGCATATGTGCCAGGACAAGTAGCATTCGACAGTGCGATGACCGCCTTCGAAAACGGAGTTGATGCGCAAGGCACCGCCTTGATTGGCACGATGGTCGGTGAAATCGTGCTGACCGTTGCATCCTTCGGAAGTGCAAGCGTTGCAGGGCCAGCGGTACGGACGGCTGGGGCAGTAGCCGCAAGCGCGTCTGAACTGAATGCCTCACGCGGATTGTCTGCTCAGTTGGGGGGCATTGTATTTCATGGGCATCATCCGATCCCGAAGGTGCTTGGCGGCCCGAGCCACCAAGCGCTGGAGACCCTCACTGCAGGGATGCACAGCAAGTTTCACTCCATGCTTGCCGCGAACTTGAAGGGTGGGGGTTTCGATCTACCGGTCGGTGGCAAGCGAGGTTCGGCGCAGGCATGGTCAAGATACTTCACGGAGAATCCGGGCTCTCAGAAGAAGGCCCATGACATTGTCCGTCGAACGTCAACGGAGTTCGATAGACAGTACGGCACCAATCTGACACGCTCGACGAAGCGAGTGTGCACCGGTTCACGCATCCCACGAGCGCAATGTTAAGGCATAAGAAAGGCCGCTGGGTCTGGTACGCATCACGGTCCGAACGGCCGGTATGGCTTGATGCGAAGTGTTATCCGTCGATTGCGTTTGACGGTAGGGAGTTGCCGCGCCCCGAATGGACTTGCCAGTCCGAAAATGGCGGCTTGCATGTCGATGCAAGAGTCGGGCGAATAGACGTGCATGTGGCTACGCGGCCGGTCCCGACGATGGAGATCAACTGGACGGAACCGTACGCTCTTAATTTGGTATCAAGAAGTTGGGCAGATCTTTGGCGTGATCTAGTAGATCCCGATCTGGTCTTTCTGGGAACACTACTACTCGATGGTCAGGAAATTGAAGACTGGATGTCGGTTCACGGCATAAGGCAGCCGGCATTAAGGTCCAAGAGTATGACGGAGCAACTTTGCAATCGCTGTGGGAACCGAAGTACGTGGACTCATGGAGGCGAGTTCTTTAACGAGCCGCACGTAGGTGATCAGGTCGTACTGGTTAACGGAAACGGTGTTTACCTTCGAGAAGATGTTGTTCGGGAGCGTGGAATTCGCACGCCCGCAGGAAGCTTTGAGCCGTCGTACGTAGATTGGAGGGTGCCAGCGTAAGCCTTGCTGATCTGGGATCCTGTGATCATCCCCCTTTCGACGGCACGCTCGTGTGATGGTCAGACAAGACCGCCGATAAGACACGCTGTAAGAATCTTCGCAAGTCTCATGATTGCCCGACACCCGTATGCACGGGATGACCTTCGGGTAGGCGCTGGCGACCGCTCGATGATTTCATCGATGGGGTGAATTTCAGTGGTATCCCCAACCGCGGAGTCGTTCCATTGGAGCGTGAACCGGCGAAAGGCTTTCGCCATGGTCCGCTGTCGTTCCGCCAACTCCCGATGCTCTGGCAAGTCGCATACCATGTCCCCTCCCGCCGAGGACGCGACATGCCCATCCGCCAATCCTTCTCCGACACCATCGGCCACACCCCCCTCATCCGCCTGAACTCCTTCAGCGACGAAACGGGCTGCGAGATCCTCGGCAAGGCCGAGTTCCTGAACCCGGGCGGGTCGGTCAAGGACCGCGCCGCGCGCGGCATCCTCGACGACGCGGAGCAGAAGGGGCAGTTGAAGCCCGGCGGCACGCTGGTCGAAGGCACGGCCGGCAACAC
>Ga0031656_10000729_pt1 | contig 11808 bp, 9 predicted proteins | sample FrelakmetDIP11DI_FD_55080 | JGI IMG/M metagenome (GOLD analysis project Ga0031656, IMG submission 55080) | Freshwater lake sediment microbial communities from the University of Notre Dame, USA, for methane emissions studies - DIP11 DI | ecosystem: Environmental > Aquatic > Freshwater > Lake >... | reverse complement strand
TGCCCGAACCGGTAGCGCTCGTAGTAGGCGGTCGCGGTTTCCTCCAGCGACTCGACCGTCGTCAGCGACATCACGAGCACGCCGACACCGGACGCCATCACCAGTGCGATGGCCAGCACCTGGCCACGCAGGCGCCACAGGTCGCGCAGCAGCTTGCGATGCAGCGCCCGACTCACCATGAGATCTCCCGCGCGGGTCGGCGCTGCACGTTGCGGCGTTCCTCGTGGATCGTGCCGTCGCCCATCACGAGCACGCGGTCGGCCATGTCGGCGATCACCGCGTTGTGCGTGATCAGCACCGTCGAGGTGCCGAGTTCTGCGTGGATGCGCTCGATGGCCTCGAGGACCAGTACGCCGGTCTGACTGTCCAGTGCGCCGGTCGGCTCGTCGCACAGCAGCAGGTCGGGCCGCTTGGCGATCGCGCGTGCGATGGCAACGCGCTGCTGCTCGCCACCCGAGAGCTGCGCCGGGAAGTGATGCAGGCGCTCACCCAGGCCGACCAGCCGCAGCGCTTCCTCGGCCGGCATCGGGTTGCGGGCGATCTCCGTCACCAGCGCCACGTTCTCGAGCGCCGTCAGGCTGGGGATCAGATTGTAGAACTGGAACACGAATCCGACGTGCTCACGCCGGTAGCGCGTCAGACCGGCGTCGTCCAGGCTCGACAGCTCGTGGTCGAGGAACCACGCCTCGCCGCTCGACGCGGTGTCGAGGCCGCCGAGAATGTTGAGCAGCGTGGACTTGCCGCTGCCGGACGGTCCCAGCAGCACCACGAGCTCACCTGCCTCGAGCACCAGGTCGAGGCCCCGCAGGGCCCGCACCTCGACCTCGCCGGTCCGGTAGACCTTGCTCAGGCCGCGTGCGCGCAGTGTCGGGGTCCCGCGGGTCATGGAAGGTATGATCGACCCGGCGCACTCCATGCTGTAGTCGCAGTCTTACGGATGCGGGCGGACCGTCGTCGGCGGATGGCCGTCGCGGTCAGTCGGCCATCAGCCGGTCGATGTGTGCCACGGCGCTCGCGGCGAGCGCGGACAATTCGTAGCCACCCTCGAGCGTCGAGACGACGCGATTGTTCGCGTGCCGCGCGGCGACTTCGCAGGCCCGGTCGGTGACCCAGCCGTAATCGGCCGTGGCCAGTCGCAGTTCCGCGAGATCGTCCGCCGCATGGCCATCGAAGCCCGCCGAGATGAAGATCATCTGCGGCGCAAATTGCTCGAGCGCCGGCAGCCAGTGCTGGGTGACCGCCGCGCGAAACGCTTCGCTGCCGCTACCCGGAGGCAGCGGGCAGTTGACGACGTGTCCAGGCACGGAGCCCGGGTTGCTGCCCGGGTAGAGCGGGTACTGGAAGCTCGAGCAGATCAGCACCCGTGGATCGCCGCGAAAGATGTCCTCGGTGCCGTTGCCAAGGTGCACGTCGAAATCCAGGATCGCGATCCGCTCGAGTCCGTGGTGCTCGAGCGCATGCGCGGCGCCGACTGCGACGTTGTTGAAGAAGCAGAAACCCATCGCCTGCGCGCGTTCTGCGTGATGGCCGGGCGGCCGCACGTTGCAGAATGCACGGCGGACCGCGCCGGTCACGACCAGGTCCGTCGCGAGCACGTTCGCGCCGGCGGCCCGCAGTGCGGCTTCAAACGTGTCCGGGCACATTGCCGTATCCGGATCGACGCGCACGAGCCCCTCGGCCGGCGAGAGGGCGCCCAGGCGCTCGACGTGCGCCCGTGGATGCACACGGATGAGCTGTTCGACGCTCGCGCGGGGCGCTTCGTGGTGCACGAGGAAGTCGTGCAGCTGGCGGACGTGCAGCAGTTCCTCGATGGCATCCAGGCGGGCCGGTTGTTCCGGATGGCCATCGCCCATCTGGTGGCGACGGCACGCAGGGTGCGAAATGAACGCCACGGGCATGGTGGATTCTGCTTGCGGTGACTCGGGATGGACTCGGCAGAGTATAAAGCTAGCATGAGCCGGGCGATCGGCGCTCATCCCGGAGCTCTCGTGACTGCCCAGCGCATCTCGGCCCTTTTCAAGCCCGCATCGGTCGCATTGGTTGGTGCCAGCGATACCGTGGGCTCGCTGGGCGATATCGTCCGGCGCAACCTGGTCGACGGGGGCTTCGCCGGGCCGATTCACTTCGTCAATCCGCGGCACGAGTCGATCGCGGGGCAGCCGGTCCATCGCACCATCCTCGACCTCCCCGAGGCAGCCGACCTTGCGGTGATCCTGACGCCGGCGGCGACGGTTCCCGAGATCATNGGCGACTGCGGCCGCAAGGGCATCCGGGCGGCGGTCATCGTCTCGGCCGGCTTCCGCGAAGGGGGGTTGGCGGGCGCCGGGCTCGAGCGACAGTTGCGACTGCAGGCGCGCAAGCACGGCCTGCGCTTCCTGGGTCCGAACAGCCTCGGCGTGATCCGCACGGACATCGACTTGAACGCCTCCTGTGGTCCGGGCCACGCGGAAAAGGGTCGCCTGGCCCTGGTGTCCCAGTCGGGCGCGCTCTGCGCTGCGATCCTCGATTGGGCGCAGTCGCGGCACGTCGGGTTCTCGAGCGTGATCTCGACCGGCATCGGCGCCGACGTCGAGCTCGGCGAGATCCTCGACTACCTGACGCGTGATCCGGGCACCGACAGCATCATGCTGTACATGGAGGGCGTCGACCGGGCGCGCCGCTTCATGAGCGCGCTGCGCGCGGCGGCGAGGGTCAAGCCGGTCGTCGTGATGAAGGCCGGACGACACGGATCGGGACCGAGCGACACGGCGTTTCACACCGGGTCCCTGGTCGGCGTGGACGACGTATTCGACGCTGCGATGCGCCGCGCCGGCGTGCTGCGGATCCGGGATTTTTCCGAGCTGTATACCGCTGCCGCGACGCTGGGCGCGGGAGTGCGCGTGCGCGGGCGGAGGCTGGCCATCGTGTCGAACGCCGGCGGGCCCGGCACGATCGCGGCGGACCGCGCGCAGGATCGCGGGCTCAGGATCGCCGAACTCGGGGCCGCGTCGCTGCAACGTCTCGCGCAGGAACTGCCGCCGGCGGTGCGCCCGGGCAATCCGGTCTACGTGCGCCCGGACGTGGATGGGAGCCAGTTCGCCGCGGCCGCCCGCACCTGCCTCGAGGACCCGGACGTGGACGCGCTGCTCGCGATCCTGGTCCCGCATGCGCTGACCGACGCCGATGCGATCGCGCAGTCGCTGATCCAGATCGCGAGGGACAGTCGGAAGCCGGTGTTCGCGTGCTGGATGGGCGGCGTGTCCGTCGAGGCCAGCCGTCAGCAGTTCGCCACCCACAAGGTGCCCAGCTACGTGCGACCGGAGACCGCGGTGGACGCAATCGCCGCACTGGGGCTGTACGCGTCGAACCAGCAGCAGCTGCTGCAGGTGCCCGAGCCCCTGGCACCGGCTTCGGCGCCGGATCGGGCCCGTGCGCAAGCCGTCATTGACGCGGCGCTGGCCGCGGATCGCGAGTGGCTGAACCCGGCGGAGTCCAAGGAGGTGCTGGGTGCCTTCGGGATCCCGATCGTCCGCAGCCTGCCGGCGCACTCGGCGGACGAGGCTGTGGCGCGGGCCCGGGAAGTGGGAATGCCGGTCGCGATGAAGATCCTGTCGCCCGACATCGCGCACAAGACCGACGTCGACGGCGTGGTCCTCAACCTCGCCGACGAGCAGGGCGTTCGCGACGCGTACGCCAGGATGCTCGCGGACGTGGCGCGCATCCGGCCGGACGCCGAGTTGCAGGGCGTGCTGATCGAGCCGATGTACCGGGAACGGAATCGCCGCGAACTGATGATCGGCGTCGTGCGCGACCCGGTGTTCGGTCCCGCAATCAGCTTCGGCCTGGGCGGCATCCTCGTCGAAGTGATTCGCGATCGAGCGCTCGCGCTGCCGCCGCTGAACCAGTTCCTGGTCCGCGACCTGATCCGCCGCACGCGAGCTGGCCAGGCGCTGCAGCCGCTGCGGGGCGCGCCCGCGGCGGACGAGGAGTCCGTCGAGGAGATCCTGCTGCGCGTCTCCGAGATCGTCTGCGAGTTGCCGTGCGTGGGCGCGATGGACCTGAATCCGCTGGTCGTCACGGAGCAGGGCGCGGTCGTCGTGGATGCGCGCCTCGGCGTGATGCCTGCTCCCCCCGCAGCGCGTCCCTACGACCACATGGCGATTCATCCGTACCCGAGCGGACTGGTCGACGCGATGGAATTGCCCGGCGGCCTCGTCGCGACGATCCGGCCGATCCGTCCCGAGGACGCCGCGATCGAAAGCGCCTTCGTGCACGGCTTGTCCGAGCAGTCCAAGTTCCTGCGCTTCATGTTCGGGCTGCGCGACCTGTCGCCCGGCATGCTGTCGCGCTTCACGCAGATCGACTACGACCGCGAGCTCGCGCTGATTGCCGTCATCGACACGCCGCAGGGCGAGCAGCAGATCGGCGTGGTCCGCTACACGACGCTGCCGGACGAGGAGACCTGCGAGTTTGCGATCGTCGTCGGCGACGACTGGCAGGGCAAGGGCCTCGCCCGGCGCATGTTCACCCGGCTCATCGAGGCGGCGCGCGCCCGCCGCCTCAAGGTCATGACCGGCGTCACGCTGCGCGAGAATACCCGGATGATCGACCTGTCGCGGTCGCTCGGATTCGAAACGCGGACCGACGCCGAGGATCCCGAGCTCGTGCAGATGACGCTGGTGCTGTAGCGCGAGCGGGCCCGGGTGGACGTGGGCATAATGTCACCGTCGAACGACAGATTGGATCACCAGGAGGAGGCTCTCATGCGCAGGACAATCGTCGCATTCGCTGCCGTCGTGCTTGTTCCCGCCGTGGCTTCCGCCGAAGGGCTGCGCGCGTCGGCAGAAATGAAAGGCTGCACCGACCCCAAGGTCTCGGGCNCGGCCACGCTCGTCGAACAGGTCACTCCGGANGGCATCAAGGAAGTCACGGTCGAACTGCGCGTGACGGGGCTGCCCGACGGCAAGCACGCCGTGCACATCCACGAAACCGGCGCCTGCGAGCCGTGTGCGGCGGCGGGCGGTCACCATGATCCGGGCCCGTTCGGGCAGTCCCGGCCGGATACGGCCAGCGATGACGTCCCGGCGGCAGATATCAATCACCCGTTTCACATGGGCGACCTGATCAACCTCGACATCAAGGACGGCGTCGGCACGCTCAAGCACACGACGAATCGCGTGACACTGTCGCCAGGGCGCCTGAGCCTCTTCGACGCGGATGGCAGCTCGATCATCGTGCACGTCCAGGCCGACACCTATTGCGACCAGGAAACCGACCTCAAGAAGGGTTGTGCCGGCGGCGCCCGCGAAGCTTGCGGCATCATCAAGCTCGGGAAATAGGCCGCAGTCTCCGGACGGCTCGTTGGAGTCGTCCGGAGATTATCCCGGATATCGGAATAGACAAATCAGATTATTGCGGTTTATCTCGCCAATATGCAGGCGTAACTTGGCCCCCGTACGCAACGGAGGATCCAACAATGTTCACCTGCAACAACGTCGACCGCTTCACCACCCGCGTCCTGGCCGGTCTCGTCGTCAGCGTGACGATCGTTTTCGGCTCGCTGACCTACGCCGTGAGCAACATCCAGGCCTACGCCTGACATGCCTGCTCGATGCCTGACGGGTGGCGGGGAAGCCGGGATCGTCACGCGACCCGGATGACGAGCTTTCCCGCGACGCGTCCGCTGCGCGAGAGTTCGATCGCCCGAGCGACCTGGTCGAGCGGGAATTCTTCCGCGATCTCGCAACGCAGCTGGCCTGCGCCCCAGCCACGCAGCAGTTCGTCCATCGCCGGCTTGCTCGGTCGCAGCATCACGGCGTGACGAGCCAGGGGCCCGATCCGGTTCAGCAACGGGTCCAGCGTGTAAGTCCAGGCGTTGGGCAACGTGCTCGCGTAGCGACCGCCCCGCTCGAGCAGTCGGCCGTGGCAACCGCGGGGCAGGTTCGGCACGCAGTCGAGCACGGCGTCGTATCCCGCTGGCCACCGATCGACGGGCTCGGTCCGGTAGTCGATGAATGCATCGGCGCCGAGCGAAGTCACGAAATCACGACGCCCCGCGCTCGCCGTCGCTGTGACGTGCGCGCTCCGGGCTTTCGCCACCTGCACGGCGAGGTGACCGACGCCGCCGGAGCCCCCGTTGACCAGCACCCGGGAGCCGTGGCTCACACCTGCGAGATCGCAAAGCGCAACTGCGGTGACTCCGACGCAGGGGAGGGCGGCACCGAGCACTTCATCGAGCGCCGCAGGTCGACGGAACACGAACTCGACCGGCACGGGCACGAACTCGGCGAACGTTCCCAGGACCCGGGCGAATGGATCGATGAACCCCATGACGGGCTCGCCCTGCGTCCAGCCATCGACGCCGGCACCCACGGCCGCGATCTCTCCGGAGAAATCCGAACCCATCGTGCGCGGCAAACCGCCCTTGACGAGGAATCGGAATTTCCCGTCCGCGAGTTTCCAGTCCACCGGATTGAGGCTCGCGCAACGCACGCGTACCAGCACTTCGCCGCGTGCCGGCACTGGGACGGGCACGTCTTCGAATCGTGGCAGGGATTTCCCGGCCGGTGCGTGGTAACGATAGGCGCGCATGGGAGAATCGGGATGCATGAACCGGTTGGAGGAGTGCGGCGATGCTGCCACAAGGGCGCTGGTTTTTCCTGCCGGTGATCGCCGGGGTGTGGCTCGGTGCGAGTGCGATGCTCGGCGGTTGCCAGCAGCGTGGTACGCCCGAGGCGCAGGTGCGCGCCGTCATTGCCGCCGGCGAGCAGGCGGCCGAGGCGCGCGATCTCTCCGGCGTTCTCGAGCACGTTTCACCAGCGTTTCGCGATGAGCACGGCGGCGGCCGCGACGAGTTGAAGCAAACCCTGCGCGGTTACTTCGTCACTCACCAGTCGATCGCGTTGCTGACGCGGATCGACAGCGTCGAGTTTCCCTACCGGGACCTCGCACGGGTGCGCGTCACCGTGGGCACACTCGGCCGCGAGGCAGCCGGGGCGACCGCGCTCGAGTTCGCGACCGACATAAGCGAAATCGTCCTCGAGTTGAAGCTCGAGGACGACGAGTGGAAAGTGGTGCGCGCCGCGTGGCCGTCCACGCGGCGCGGCTGATCAGAACGAGTACTTGGTCGTCAGCTGCAACCGATCGAGGTCGCCGTCCAGCCCGTTCTCGCGCTCGGCGGTCGCCTGCCGATACTCGGCGCCGATGTCGAGCTTCGGGATCGGCGAGTAGAACAGGTTGACGTTCCAGCTGCTGCTCGACTTGTTCGCGGCCGAATTGCCGAGGATCGACTCATTGTCGTACTCCTGCAGCGAGTACGTGAACGTACTGCGCAGCCTGTCCGTCCACATGTGACGGTAGGCGATGAAGCCGGCGTAGCCGTCNAGCGAATCGAGGTTGCCGTTTGCATCGAGGACCGCGTCGGTCGCGAAGTTNAGGCCGACGTAGCGCCCGAGGTTGCCGTAGAGCGCCATCCAGCGGACGTCGTCCTTGCCGAAGTTGAACTTGCCGGAGAGGCTCAGCGAACCTGCCCACGTCGAGTCGTCGATCGTGGCCGTCTCGTGCGTCAGTTCACGCAACAGGCCGGCGAGGGCGACGTGGCCCCAGTCACCCTTCCACGCATACCGTGCCGTGAAGTCCGGAGCATAGCCATCGTCTGACACGATGCGCGTACTCGTCACGCCCGCGACGTCAAACGGCAGGATCGTCGTCTCGCGATTCTCGGCCGACACCGAGAAGCCGCCCGTCGTGTAGCGGACCTGCGGTTGGCGCACGAAGGTCGTGCCGTCCGTCGGACCGATGAAGTCCACCGCCTCGGGCAGTGTCGCGACGTCCATGAAGTTGGACCAGGTCTGGCCAACCAGCCAGTTGCCCCACGTCACGTAGGCATGGCGCACGACCGGGGCGTAGCCGTTGCTGATGCGCTGGTCGCCGAGGCGCGCGTCGCCGCTGCTGTCGACGCGGCCGTAGAAGTCGATCTCGAAGCGCGTGCTGACCTTGCCGCCGCCGTCGAGGATCGTGTCCGTGCCGAAGTTGAAGCGCGACTGCTTGATGTGGGCGTTCAGGTCCGTGCTTTCCTCGTTCTGCGGCGCGCCGATCGGGATCGTGCTCGGCACATAGAAGTCGCGACCGATGGAGCTGTCGGCGAGTTCGCCGTCCGACGTGTCGGTCCAGATCGCGTCAGCCTTGACGAAGCCGGTGACCACGAAGGTGGTTCCGGGAGCGGCGTTCGGCGTGATCGTCGAGGCCTGGATCGGCTTCGCAGCGGGCGCAGCAGCCGGGGCCGCCGCGGGCGCCGGCGCAGCCTTCTTCTCTGCAGCCAGTTGTTGCACCAGCTTCTCGAGCTCGGCGATGCGCGCCTCAAGTTCCTGCTCCTTGGCGGTCTGCGACCACGCGGCGGCAGGAATGCCGACCATGGCAGCGGTGAGCGTGATCGCAACGATCTTGCGAAGACTGGCGCGTCTGGAATTATAAGTGCGCATCGGCCGGGCCCCCCGTGGTGGAACTGCCACGATGCTGCGCCGCACCTCAGAATGCCGGTATTCGCCATTGGTCGAATGTTGGAGGACTGCCACACGGCGCCCGCCGGGTATAGGCTTCCGGCCCATGGTGCGCCAGATCATCGTCGCCGATGACCACCCGCTGTTTCGCGAGGCGCTCAAGGCCGCCGTGGGCCGATTGGAGTCGGGCGCGAAGTTCGTCGAGGCGGACTCCGTCGCCGCGCTGCTCGTTGCGATCGAGTCGGAACCGGACGCCGACCTGTTGCTGCTCGACCTCAACATGCCCGGAGCGCAGGGCTTCAACGCGCTCGTCCACGTGCGCGGCAGCCGGCCGGACCTGCCCGTGGTCGTCGTTTCGGCCGACGACGATGCGCAGACCATCGCGGGGGCGCTGTGCTACGGGGCGCAGGGCTTCATTCCGAAGTCTACCGAGGCCGGGCAGATCGGGCAGGCGGTCGAGACGGTCCTCGCCGGCGAGATCTACACGCCGCCCGGATTCCACGCGCCGCGCGCCACGCCAGCTTCGGAAGAGGACCTGCGGATCGCGCGCCGCGTGGCCGACCTCACGCCGCAGCAGTTCCGCGTGCTCGGCATGCTCTGTTCCGGATTGCTCAACAAGCAGATCGCGTACGAACTCGATGTGTCGGAGGCGACCGTCAAGGCGCACGTGACCGCGATCCTGCGCAAGCTCGGCGTCACGACGCGAACCCAGGCCGTGCTCGCCGCGGGCCGGCTCGCCGTCGATCGCTCGAGCGTCAAGCCGCCTCCGGACGACACCGAGTAGGTCAGGTCGCTGGCATCGTCCGGTGCGACGAAAGCGCACCGAGCAGGGCGCGCAGCGCCGCGGGCTTCAGCGGCTTGCGCAGCACGGGGAAACCGAGGTCGCGCGAGCGGGCCGCCACGGCCGCGGTGTGGTCGGCCGTGATCAGGACCCCGGCGGGCGCAGCCGACGCGTCGTCCCCGCACAGTTCGATCAANAGGTCGATGCCGTCGCATTCCGACTCCGCGAGGCGGTAATCCGCGAGCACGACGGCCGGGTGCTCGCGCAGCGTGAGCCGGCGCGCCTCTTCGGCTCCGGCGGCCGTGATGACGCGGATCCCCCAGCGTGAGAGCAGCGCGCTCATCCCGGCCAGGATCTCGGGCTCATTGTCTACGCACAGCACCGTCAGCTCGACGAGGCTGGACGGTAATCGCGCCACTTCACGCAATCCCGCCGGTTCGGCCGGTGGTGCTACGCCCTTCGGCACGCGCACGCTGAATACCGAGCCATGGCCGGGCCGCGAGCGCAGCCCCAGCCGCAAACCCAGCAGACGCGCGATGCGGTCGCAGATCGACAGGCCGAGGCCGATGCCCTGTTCGCCCCAGGGCGAGGGCCGGTCGAGGCGCTGGAACTCGTCGAAGATCGCGCGCTGGTGCTGGCCTGCGATGCCGGGCCCGGTGTCCCAGACCTCGAGTTCGACGAAATCTCCGCGGCAGCGGCAACCCACCAGCACGCCACCGCGCTGCGTATAACGCAGTGCGTTCGAGATCAGGTTCTGCAGCACGCGCCGCAGCAGCACGCGATCGCTGCGAACGCTGCACGCCGGGCGCGTCACGCGCAGCCGCAGGCCGCGGCGCGCGGCGAGCGGCGCGAACTGGCGCTCGAGGTGCTCGAACGCCTCGGCCAGCGTGAAGTCCGTGATCTCCGCGCGCATCGTGCCGCTCTCGAGTCGCGCGATGTCGAGCATGTCGTCGAGCACGTCCTCGGCCGCCCGCATCGAACTGTCGATGCGACCCGCGATCTCGAGCACGGCGGGGTCGTTGGACTGCTCCTCCAGCGCCGAGGCGAACAGGCGCGCTGCGTTGAGCGGCTGCAACAGGTCGTGGCTCGCTGCCGCGACGAAGCGCGTCTTCGTCGCATTGGTCTCCTCGGCGAGCCGCTTGGCGTCTCGTTGTGCCTCGAGCGCGAGCTGCAGCGCGTGCGTGCGTTCCTCGACGCGCTGCTCGAGCGTCTGCTTCGCCTCGAGCAGCGCCTGCTCGGTCCGCTTGAACTCCGTGATGTCTGTGAACGTCGTGACGTAGCCGCCGTCGGGCATGCCCTGGCCGTGCATCTCGTAGACCCGGCCGTTGAGCCATTCGCGCTGGATCACGTACGAGGTGCCCGCGCGCATGTGCGCCAGCCGCTTGCTGATCTGCACCTCCGGATCCGTGTCGCCGAACACGCCGCGCTCGGCATTCCAGCGGATCAGGTCGGCCACCGGACGACCGACGTAGACCATCCCATCCGGGTATTCGAACATCTCCAGGTAGCGCCGGTTCCACGCGACGATTCGCGCCTCCGCGTCGGCGACCGCGATGCCCTGCGAGACGTTCTCCATCGTGGCCTGCAGCANCTGGCGGCTGAACCGCAGTTCCTGCGAGGTTTCGTCGAGCAGTTCCGCGACTTCCTCGGCCGTGATGCCGCGTCCCCGCAGCGCGTGAGTCAGCATGAGCCGGGCCGAGGAGGCGCCGATCGCGCCGGCGAGCACGCGCTCCATCGACTGCAGCAGGCCGCGGTCGGCGGGCTCGGACGGTCGCGGCATCGGGCGGCCGGCCTGGTGACAGTATTCCTGCAGCGCGGCCTCGGTCGCGTCGGCGCCGAGGATGCGCTCGGTGACCGCAAGCAGGTCGCCCACGCGGGCGCCACCGGCGTCCGCAGTGCCGGGCACCGGTTGCGCACCCCGCAGGAAATCCGTCGCCTTCATCCGTTCCCTGAACGAGACGCCGCCCAGCCGCGAGATGGCGACCATCACGAGCACGTTCGCGGCGGTTGCGAGCATCCAGCCGTTGAGCAGCGAAAGGCCGGCCAGCCCGCCCACGCCGAGTGCTGGCAACAGCAGCCCGTAGATCCAGACGACATAGCCTGCCGCGAGCCCCCAGAAGACGCCTTCGCGCGTGGCGCCGCGCCAGTAGAGGCCCGCCAGGATCGCTGGCGCGAACTGTGAGACAGCGGTGAATGCGAGCAGTCCGATCGAGGCGAGACTGGCCGGCGCGCTGATGCTGCGGTGGTACGCGTAAGCGAGCACGGCCAGCAGCACGATGGCGATGCGGCGCAATCGCAGCACGAGCCGCCCGACGCCGACGTCGGTGGCGACGCCCTGCCAGCGGCTGCGCCACAGCGCCGGCATCACCAGGTCGTTCGTCATCATCGTCGCGAGCGCGATGCTGGCCATGATCACCATCGCGGTGGCGGCCGACAGGCCGCCGAGGAACACGAGGATCGCGAGGCCCGTCTCGCCGTGATGCATTGGCAGCGTCAGCACGAACGAGTCGGGATGGTGTCGTTCGCCGAGCCCCGACCCGAGGCCGGCCA
>Ga0031656_10000728_pt1 | contig 11827 bp, 11 predicted proteins | sample FrelakmetDIP11DI_FD_55080 | JGI IMG/M metagenome (GOLD analysis project Ga0031656, IMG submission 55080) | Freshwater lake sediment microbial communities from the University of Notre Dame, USA, for methane emissions studies - DIP11 DI | ecosystem: Environmental > Aquatic > Freshwater > Lake >... | reverse complement strand
TCGAAGAGGTCGCCGAGCAGGTAGAGTGCCTGGCTCTCGGCCGCGGTGTGCTCGAGAAAACCGACAAACGCGTCAGCGATCTGCGGCCGCGCGGAGGAGAGGTGCAGGTCCGATGCGAGCAGGATCGGTCGGACGCGGGCGTCCGAGGGTCGGACGTCTTGATCACCGCCTTCGCGCACTGCCCGCCGCCCGCGCCGTGGCGCTCCTCAGTCGGTCACCTCGACGCGCTGGATCAGCACATCCTCGAGCGGCACGTCCTGGTGGAAGCCGCTGCGACCGGTCTTCACTTGCGTGATCTTGTCGACCACGTCCTGGCCCTCCACCACCTTGCCGAACACGGCGTAGCCCCAGCCCTGCGGCGTCGGTGAACTGTGGTCGAGGAACGCGTTGTCCTTCACGTTGATGAAGAACTGCGCAGTGGCCGAGTGCGGGTCGGACGTGCGCGCCATCGCGACGGTGTACTTGCCGTTCTTGAGCCCGTTTGCCGCTTCGTTCTTGATCGGTGCGAGCGTGGACTTCTGCTTCATGCCGGGCTCGAATCCACCGCCCTGGATCATGAAGCTGTCGATGACCCGATGGAACACGGTGTTCTCGTAATGCCCGCTCCTCGCATAGGCGAGGAAGTTCGCGACCGACTCGGGCGCGCGCGCGGCATCGAGGTCGAGCGTGATCGTCCCGAGGTTGGTATGCAGCTTCACCATCTTGAGTCCTTCCATCTTGCATTGCGCGCATTTCCGGCGCGGGCTGTTTTTCGGGTGCCGCCCTATTTGGTAGGCAGCACGCGGGTCGACTCGATCACGACCGGGTCGCGCGGCACGTTCTGTTGCCCGCCCGCGGAAGTCGTCGGTACCTTCGCGATCTGCTCGACCACGTCCATGCCGGTGACGACTCTTCCGAACACCGCATAGCCGTAGCCTTGCGGCGTCGGTTCGCGGTAGTTGAGGAAGTCGTTGTCCTTCACGTTGATGAAGAACTGCGCGGTGGCGGAGTTGGGGTTCGGCGTGCGCGCCATGGCGACGGTTCCGACCTCGTTTTTCAGGCCGTTGGCTGCTTCGTTTTCAATCGGCGCGCGCGTGGGCTTCTGCTTCATGTCGCGATCGAAACCGCCGCCCTGGATCATGAAGCCGTCGATGACGCGGTGGAACACCGTGCCGTCGTAGTGAGCGTCCTTGACGTACTGCAGGAAGTTAGCCACCGACTTGGGCGCCTTGTCGGGGTAGAGCTCGATCACGATCGGACCGCGGTTAGTCTTGAACTCGACGCGCGGATCGGCGGCGTGAGCGACGGCGGCAAAGACGAGCAGGGAGACGAAGACGAGCTTGCGCATGCGAGGGACGGGAGCTAGAGGAGAAGAAGGAAGTCAGCCTGGACCGCGGTGCGGCGATCAGCGCTGTTCGGGAGTCGTGGCGTTGCCGGGCGTCGTGGGCTTGCGCGGCGTGCGTCGCGTCGGCGCCAGTGCAACCTCGCGCGCGGCCGCCAGCTTGGCGCGGGCCGCAGCGTTTTTCGGATCCAGGTCAATCGCCTTCCGATAGGCCTGTGCGGCGAGTGCTGCGTACACATCGCCGAGATTCTCGTAGGCCGTCATGAAGCCGGGGTTCGCGCGCAGGGCGTCGTGAAGCGCGTCGCGGGCCCGTTCATACTCGCCGCGGCCGTAGTAGATCACGGCGAGATTGTTGTAGGAATCCGGCATTTCCGGGAAGTCCTGGGTGAGGAGCGTGAACGTCCGCGCCGCTTCGTCGGTGCGCTTCTGCTCGGCCAGAATGACGCCTTCCAGAAAGCGGGCCTCGTAGCTGCCGGGTTTGGCCGCGACCGCCGCCTCGGCGCGATCGAGCGCGCCGGCAAGATCGCCCTCCCGAAGCAGCTTCTTCGCGTCCTGGAGCTCGTCGGCGCGCAAGGTCGCCGACCCGAACGCGAGCAGCGCGGCGAAAGCCGCGAGAGGGAGGCGAAAAGGCATCGTGCTAAACTGCGCGCGTCGAATGAACGGGGCATTCTAGCAAACAAGCCCCTCGCGCCGAGAACGCGCCGTCGCCGGCCGCCGCTGGCGGACGATCCGCGCGCCGCACCGCCCAAAGCCCGCATGCTCCAGATTTTCAATTCGCTCGCGCGCGCGAAGCAGCCGTTCGTGCCGATCGAGCCCGGCCGCGTGCGGATGTACGTCTGCGGCATGACCGTCTACGACTACTGCCACATCGGCCATGCGCGCGTCATGGTGGTGTTCGACCTGGTGCAGCGCTGGCTGCGCGCGAGTGGCTTCGAGGTCACCTATGTGCGCAACATCACTGACATCGACGACAAGATCATCCGCCGGGCGGTGGAGAACGGCGAGACCATCGGCGAACTCACGCGCCGCTGCATCGACTACATGCACGAGGACGAGCGGGCGCTCGGCGTGCAAGCCCCTGACCACGAGCCGCGCGCCACCGACTTCGTCCCCCAGATGCTCGCGATGATCGGCGCGCTCGAGGGGCGGGGCCTCGCGTATCGCGCCGGGAGCGGCGACGTGAACTATGCGGTTCGCAAGTTCCCCGGGTACGGAAAGCTCTCGGGGAAATCGCTCGACGAGCTTCGNGCCGGTGATCGCGTCGAGGTCGATGCGGCGAAGCAGGACCCGCTCGACTTCGNGCTGTGGAAGCGCGCGAAGGCAGGCGAGCCGTTCTGGCAGTCGACCTACGGCGACGGCCGGCCCGGCTGGCACATCGAGTGCTCGGCGATGTCGGGGGCGCTGCTCGGGGCGCATTTCGACATCCACGGCGGCGGGGCGGACCTGCAGTTCCCGCATCACGAGAACGAGATCGCCCAATCNGAGGGCGCGAACGGGTGCACGTTCGTGAACTACTGGATGCACAACGGCTTCGTGCGGGTGGACAACGAGAAGATGTCGAAGTCCCTGGGCAACTTCTTCACCGTGCGCGATGTGCTCGCACGTTACGACGCCGAGGTGATCCGGTACTTCATCGTCCGCGCACACTACCGCAGCCCGCTCAACTACTCCGACCAGCATCTCGAGGATGCGGCCAATGCGCTGCGCGGTCTCTACACCACGTTGCGCGACGTGCCGCCCGCCGAAGTCAANATCGACTGGAACGCAGGGCCGGCGGCNCAGTTCAAGGCCGCGATGGACGACGACTTCAACACGCCGGAGGCGATCGCCGTGTTGGCCTCGCTGGCTGCTGAAGCGACACGCGCGCGCTCCACGGAGGCCGCCGGCCTGTTGAAGGCGCTCGGAGGCGTGCTGGGTCTCCTGCAGGAGGACCCTGCCGAGAAGCACAGGAGAGGCTTCCGCAAGCTACCCCCCGCGGGGGTGTCAGGCAAAACGGGACGGACCCAAAGCGTCAGTTCGGCGTTGACGGCGTCCGACAGCGAGCAGTCGACGCTCACTGACGCCGCGATCGATTCCTTGATCGCCCAACGCGCTTCCGCGCGTGCGGCGAAGAAGTTCGCCGAGGCCGACCGCATCCGCAAGACGCTCGCGGACGCAGGCATCCTCCTCGAGGACGGGCCGCACGGCACTACCTGGCGACGCAACTGACGGCCGGTCGTACGAAGCCGCCGACGGCGATGGGCCTCAGGAGGTAAAGAACTCGCGCACTTTGTCCATCCAGGACTTGGTGCGCGGGTTGTGACGGTCCGGATGCTTCTCGGCGATGGTCTCGAACTCGCGCAGCAGCTCTTTCTGCCGCTCGGTGAGATTGACCGGCGTTTCCACGAGGACATGGCAATGCAGCTCGCCGTGCGTGCTCGATCTCACCCCCTTGATGCCCTTGCCGCGCAAGCGGAAGACCTTGCCGCTCTGGGTCTCGGGCGGGATCTTGATCTTGGCGCTGCCGTCGAGCGTGGGNATTTCGATCTCGCCGCCAAGCGCTGCGGTCGTGAAGCTCACCGGCATCTCGCAATGAAGATCGTCGCGCTCGCGCTGGAACACAGGGTGCGGNTTGATGTGCAGCTGAACATAGAGGTCCCCGGGCGGCCCGCCNTTCATGCCCGGCTCGCCTTCGCCCGCAAGGCGGATACGGTCGCCTTCGTCCACGCCCGCGGGGATCTTCACGGCGAGCGTNTTCTGGGTGCGAACACGGCCGGCGCCTTCGCAGGTCGTGCATGCGCTCGCNATGATCTTCCCGTTGCCGNGGCAGCGCGGGCAGGTCTGCTGGATCGAAAAGAAGCCCTGCTGCATCCGCACCTGCCCCTGACCGTCGCACGTCGGGCANGTGCGCGGCTGCGTGCCGGGCTTCGCACCGCTGCCNTGACANGNGCCGCACTCCTCGCTCCCGGGNATGCGGATCTTGGTCTCGGTACCGTGCGCGGCCTGCTCGAGCGTGACCTCGAGGTTGTAGCGCAGGTCGGCGCCGCGATACATGCCGCTGCGGCCGCCGCCGGCGGCTTGTCCGAAGATGTCGCCGAAGATATCCCCGAACGCTTCGGCAAAGCCGCCGAATCCGGCGGCGCCCCCCGGGCCGGCCCCGTGGTGAGGATCCACCCCGGCGTGGCCGAACCGGTCGTACGCGGCGCGCTTTTGCGCGTCGGTGAGAACCTCGTAGGCTTCCTTCGCCTCCTTGAATTTCTCCTCGGCGCTCTTGTCGCCCGAATTGCGGTCCGGGTGATGTTTCATCGCGAGCTTGCGGTAGGCCTTCTTGATCGCCTCCTCGTCGGCATCGCGGGGAACGTGCAGGACTTCGTAGTAATCGCGCTTGGCCATTTTCAGGATGATGCGCGACGCGGACGGCGTGACGCGCGAAGGTCGTTAGCGGATGCTCGCGATCGATGCCATCTCTGTGAACGAACGGCGAGCGGCTCGCGCCGCCCGCCGGGGACAATACGCCGGTGCGACGTCACTTCTTGTCTTTGACTTCCGTAAACTCGGCGTCGACCACATTCTCCTCGGCCGGCTTGCCGCCGCCCGGGGCTTCTCCGGCCGGCCCTTGCCCGCCGCCCGAGGCGGCTTGAGCGTCGGCGTACATGCGCTCGCCGAGCTTCTGCGAGACCTTCGCGAGCGCCTCGGCCTTGGCATCGATCGCGGCTTTGTCGTCGCCCTTGATCGCTTCCTCGAGGTCCTTGATCGCGGCTTCGATCGCGGACTTATCTCCGGCCTCGACCTTGTCGCCGTAATCGGCGAGCGACTTCTTCACCGAGTGTGCGAGGCCGTCGGCCTTGTTGCGAGCCTCGACCACTTCATGCAGGCGCTTGTCCTCTTCCGCGTGGGCTTCGGCGTCCTTCACCATGCGCTGGATTTCGTTCTCGGAGAGGCCGGAGTTCGCCTTGATGGTGATCTTGTTCTCCTTCCCGGTTGCCTTGTCCTTCGCCGAGACATGCAGGATTCCGTTCGCGTCGATGTCGAACGTCACCTCGATCTGCGGCAGGCCGCGCGGCGCGGGGGCGATGCCCTCGAGATTGAACTGCCCGAGCGACTTGTTGCCGCGCGCCATCTCGCGCTCGCCCTGCAGCACGTGGATCGTCACCGCCGTCTGGTTGTCATCCGCGGTCGAGAACACCTGCTGCGCCTTGGTCGGTATCGTGGTGTTCCGCTTGATGAGCGCTGTCATCACGCCGCCGAGCGTCTCGATGCCGAGCGTCAGGGGCGACACGTCGAGCAGCAGCACGTCCTTCACTTCGCCCTGCAGCACGCCGCCCTGGATGGCCGCGCCGACCGCAACCGCCTCGTCGGGGTTGACGTCCTTNCTCGCCTCCTTGCCGAAGAAGTCTTTCACCTTGTCCTGCACTTTCGGCATGCGGGTCATGCCGCCCACGAGGATCACGTCCTGGATCTCGGAGGTCTTGAGGCCCGCGTCCTTGAGCGCGAGCCGGCACGGCTCGATCGTCTTCTCGATCAGGTCCTCGACCAGCGACTCGAGCTTGGCGCGGGTGATCTTCATCGCGAGGTGCTTCGGCCCGCTCGCGTCGGCGGTGATGTAGGGCAGGTTGATCTCGGTCTGCTGGGTCGAGGAAAGCTCGATCTTGGCCTTCTCGGCCCCTTCCTTGAGACGCTGAAGCGCGAGCACGTCCTTCGCGAGATCCGCGCCGCTCTCCTTCTTGAACTCAGCGATGATGTATTCGATCAGGCGCTGGTCGAAGTCCTCGCCGCCGAGGAACGTGTCGCCGTTCGTCGCCAGCACTTCGAACTGGTGNTCGCCCTCGACCTCTGCGATCTCGATGATCGAGATGTCGAAAGTGCCGCCACCCAGGTCGTAGACCGCAATCTTGCGGTCGCCCTTCTGCTTGTCCATGCCGAAGGCGAGCGCCGCCGCGGTCGGCTCGTTGATGATGCGCTTGACCTCCAGCCCTGCAATCCGGCCGGCGTCCTTGGTTGCCTGCCGCTGGGCGTCGTTGAAGTAGGCCGGCACGGTGATCACCGCGTCGGTGACGGTCTCGCCGAGATAGTCCTCCGCCGTCTTCTTCATCTTCTTCAGCACTTGCGCCGAGACTTCGGGAGGTGCCATCTTCTTGCCCCGCACCTCGAGCCACGCGTCCCCGTTCGGCGCCCCCACGATCGCGAAGGGCACGTGCTTTTTCGCCTTCTCCACCTCGGCGTCGCCGAAGCGGCGGCCGATGAGGCGCTTCACCGAGTTGAGCGTGTTTCTCGGGTTCGTNACGGCNTGCCGCTTGGCCGGCGCGCCGACCAGGACTTCGCCGTCTTCCATGTAGGCCACCACCGACGGCGTCGTACGGGTGCCCTCGGCGTTCTCGATCACTTTCGGCTTGCCGCCTTCCATGATGGCCACGCACGAGTTGGTCGTGCCGAGATCGATGCCGATGATTTTTGCCATGTCGTGATTCCCTTTCCGGCCGGCCGGCCGTGAGAAACTTGAGATTGATTCCGAGGTGGGGTGCTAAACCTTGGATTTCAACCGTCTTTCGCCTTGGCTACGGTGACCAGGGCGGGCCGCAGGATGCGGTCGTGCAGGCGGTAGCCCTTCTGCAGAACGTTGATCACCTGGTTCGGATCCTTGTCCGAGGGCAGGGCGGCGATTGCCTGGTGCTGGTGCGGGTCGAACTTGTCGTCGACCGGGTTGATTTCGTGTACGTTTTCTTTCGCCAGCGCCTGCTGGAGCTGCTTCAGCGTGACTTCGACCCCGGCGCGGATCTGTTCGACCGTGGTGTTCTCGGTCGCCAGTGCGGCTTCGAGGCTGTCCTTTACGGGCAGGAGCGCCGTGGCAAAGCCTTCGAGGGAGAAGCGGCTCGCCTTCGCAATCTCTTCCTGCGCGCGCTTGCGCGTGTTGTCTGCTTCCGCCTTGGCACGCAGCCAAGCGTCCTCACGTTCCTGCGCCTTCTGCTCCGCCAGCCGGAGCTGCTCTTCGAGTCCCGGTGCCTCTGCAGGCGGCGGTTGGACGGTGGCGTCGGGTGCAACCTCGCCGCCCTCCGGCGGAAGCGCGTCCTGGGAGGTCTCGCGGTGAGTCTTCTGGTGAGTCATCGGCATTCGCTCCTCGTTCCCGCGCGAAAGAATGGGGCCGGTTTGCAGGTCTTCAAGGGGGTGGAGCAACCCGAGCGGAAAGACCCGCGGCGACGGCGCCTCGGCCACGAGCAGGTCCCCGGCCTTACGCCCAGGTCGGCGCTGCCCGGCAGCCCCGCCGTGCCCGGCTGCCCGACCGGGCCGCTCGCCCCTCGCGCCGCGCGTCGAGGGCCATCACCGCGTGGGGCGCGAGTTTCTCTTTAGTTGGTTAGTTAGTGAGGTGCGCCCCGCTCGCGGCCGGTCAGCCCCATTTCTTCGGGAGGAGCGAGCTCAGAGCCCAACTGATCAGGCTGAGGACGATCGCGCCGAACACCGCCGGCCAGAACCCGGCAATGGTGAAGCCCTTGACGAAGTGCGCAACGCCCCAAAGCAGCAGCCCATTGAGCACAAACGTGAAAAGACCCAGCGTGAGGATATTGATCGGCAGAGTAAGGATCAGCAGGATCGGGCGGATGAGCGCGTTCACGAGGCCCAGCACCAGCGCTGCGACCAGCGCGACCTGTACGGTCTCGATCCTGATGGAGTCGAAGAGATAGGGGAGCGCCATCAGCGCGAGGGCGTTGATGATCCAGCGGAGCAGGAGATGCATGGGGCCTCTTTCGTGGTGTGAATAGGGAGCAGTCAGTTAGCCCGACGAGAAAAATGCCGCCGTCCCGCGGCGATTTCTTGAAGATCCGGGACCCGAGGGGCCCCTTTCGTAGCGTGCAGACCCGCTTGCGGCACCCCCCGGGGCCTTGACGATCCCGAGACTGCGTTGCCTGCAACGTCAGTGGCTGGCGCCGAGCGCTCGCGCGCGGTCGCGCGAAAATGCCGCGGCGCGGGCTGCGGCTTCTTCGTCCCACGTAGTCGAGTACCAGCCGCCGAGATGCTCGAGGACAATCCGTGCCAGGGCACGTATCCAGTCGTCGCGCTCGTTGAGGCACGGGATCGCGCGGAACTGCTCGCCTCCCGCACTCAGAAAAGTGTGCCGACCCTCGATCGCGATCTCCTCGAGTGTTTCGAGGCAATCGGAGACGAAGCCCGGCGTCAACATGTCCACACGCGTCACGCCTTCGCGCGGAAGCGCGGCGAGCACCTCGAAAGTATACGGCTTCAGCCACTCCGACTTCCCGAACCGGGACTGGAACGTCGCGACCCATTCGTCGGGTGCGAGCTCGAGCTCCTCGGCGAGCAACCGCGCCGTCTTCTGGCATTCGCAGTGATAGGGATCGCCGCGATCGAGATGGAAACGCGGCAGGCCGTGGAAGCTCATCACCAGCCGTTGCGGACGGCCCTCCGCGCGCCACAACTCGCGCACCTGGTTGCCGAGCGCACGGATGTAGGCCGGATGGTCGTGGAAGTGCTTCACGAACCGCAGCTCGGGCACGTTGCGGACGCGCGAGAGGACGCTCGCGACCGCGTCGAGCGCGGTCGCGGTCGTGCTCGCCGCGTACTGCGGATACATGGGCATCACGAGCAGCCGCTCACAGCCCCCGGCGTGCAGCCGCTCGACCGTATCGCGGATCGAAGGGCGACCGTAGCGCATCGCATACTCGACCGAGAACGGGGTCTTCACCGATTGGCCGAGGTATCCCTGCAGGAGCTTCGCCTGCTTTTCGGTGTGCACCTTGAGCGGCGAGCCTTCGCGGCTCCAGATCGACGCATACTTCTCCGCCGACTTCCTCGGGCGCACGTTGAGGATGATGCCGTTGAGGATCAGCCACCAGAGCGGCTTCGGGATCTCGACTACGCGCGGGTCGGAGAGGAACTCGCGCAGGTAGCGGCGCACGGCCGCGGGCGTCGGCTCCTCGGGTGTGCCGAGGTTTACCAGCAGGATGGTGGTTGCGGCGCGCCGGCCGTGTTCGTACTGCGGTTCGGGGAGGAAAGCCAACGCGTCAGACCTCGGATGTGAGACGAGCACCGAGCAAATCGAACGGCCGGCGCCGCGCGCCTTGCGGCTCCTTGGTCACGGCCCCGACAGCGCGCTCGACAGCAGCTTTGCCGTGATTTCGACGATGGGGATCACGCGCTCGTAGGCCATCCGCGTCGGCCCGATCACGCCGACCGTGCCGACGACCTTGCCTTCGACCTCGTAGGGCGCGGTCACCACGCTGCATTCGTCGAGCGGCGCGATGCGCGACTCGCTGCCGATGAAGATCTGCACACCCTGGGCGCGGTTCGACGTGTCGAGGAGCTGCAGGAGCGCGCTGCGCTTGTCGAAGAGTTCGAACAATTCGCGCAGCCGCGACATGTTCGAAGCGAGGTCCTGGGAGTCGAGAAGGTTCTTCTCGCCGGATACTACATAGCGCTCGGCGCTTTCCTCGAGCGCCTGCGAGCCGGCCTCGAGCGCGGCGGTCATGAGCGAGATCATGTCCGCGCGCAGCTCGTGCAGCTCCGCGTGGACGCGGCGGCGGATCTCGTCGAGCGTCAGCCCGGCATAGTTTTGATTGAGAAAGTTGGAAGCGGCCACGAGCTCTGCCGGCGAGTAGGGCCGCTCGGTGAACAGGATCCGGTTTTGCACGTCCCCTTCCGGGGTGACGATGATGAGCAGGACGCGCCGGTCGGAAAGCCTGAGGAACTCGATGTGCCGAAAGGCGGGGCTGTGCCGCGGCGAAACCACCACGCCCGCGAAATGCGTCAGCTCCGAAAGGAGCTGAGAGGCCTGATTGATGAGGCGCTGCGGGTGGTCGGGATGCAGGTTGCCTTCGAGCTGCTCGATCTCCAGCCGATCCAGCGGACGGACGGTGAGCAGGGTGTCCACGAACAAGCGATAGCCGCGCTGGGTCGGGATGCGGCCGGCCGACGTGTGCGGACTTGCAATGAAGCCCATCTCCTCGAGGTCGGCCATGACGTTACGCACCGTCGCTGGCGAGAGCTCGAGGCCGGAATACTTCGAGAGCGTACGCGAGCCGACGGGCTCGCCCTCGGCGATATAGCGCTCGACGAGTATCTTCAGCAGTATCTGGGCACGTTGGTCGAGCATCCGCACGATTCTACACACACCTACGGCTGGGAGAGTNCTGGCCGGTGGCGCAAGAGGCTCGCCCNGTCGCACCCTCCGGGCGCGCCTCGGCAAGTCGCGGCCGCGCCCGTGTGCTTTAATTCGGGGCCATGGCCACTGCGTTCAAGACCATTGCGCTGATCGGCCGCTATCGGAGCCAGGACGTTGCGGCGCCGTTGAGCGAGCTGGCGCGTTTCCTTGCCGCGCGGGGCTGCGAGGTACTGATCGACGAGGAGACCGCTTCGGTCACCGAAGTGCACACGTTCGAGGCCGCGAGCTACGCCGAGATCGGGGGGCGCGCGGACCTCGCGGTGGTTTTGGGGGGTGACGGCAGCATGCTCTCCGCGGCCCGCCAGCTCGCGCCGCACGGTGTGCCGCTCGTCGGCGTAAACCGGGGGCGCCTCGGCTTCACTACCGACATCGCCCTCAACCACATGGTGGCGACGATGGGGGAGATCCTCTCCGGGCGCTTCACGCTCGAGGAGCGCACCATGCTTCAGGCGCGGCTGCTCCGGGGCGACGGGGTCGTGTTCGACACACTCGCGGTGAACGACGTGGTCGTGAACAAGGGCGGCACCGGGCGTCTGATCGAGTTCCAGGTCTGGATCGACGGACTCTTCGTTTACGACCTGCGCGCCGATGGGCTGATTGTCGCGACGCCGACCGGGTCCACCGCGTACGCCCTGTCCGCGAACGGGCCGATCGTGCAGCCCGGCGTGCCGGCGTTCGCGCTGGTGCCGATCTGCCCGCACACGCTTTCCAATCGGCCGATCGTGATTGCCGACAGCGCGCTGATCGAGGTGACGATCCGGCGTGCCCCCGACGCGCGCCTGCACTTCGACGGCCATCCGCTGAACGATCTGTTGGAAGAAGATCGGGTGGAGATCCGGCGTGCCGAACGGCCGGCGCGTTTCGTCCATCCTCCCGGGTACGACTACTACGCGATGCTACGCCAGAAGCTCGGGTGGACCGAGAGCCTGTTCTGATCTCCCGCCGGCCGTCGACGCACGTTTTCCGTGAACCGAAGCTCGATCTCGACCTGACCGCTGTGCCAAGCGGGCGACGCCCCTCGTAGATTCCGCCGAGTCAGAACCAGCGCGTAACCGCACTCATGCTGCTGCATCTCTCCGTACGCGACTTCGCCATCGTCGACGCGCTCGACCTGGAGTTTTCAGCCGGCTTCACGGCGCTCACGGGGGAGACGGGCGCNGGCAAGTCGATTCTNATCGACGCGCTCGCCCTCGCGCTCGGCGAGCGCGCCGACGCCGACGTCGTGCGCNCGGGCACGGAGCGTGCGGAGGTGATNGCCGAGTTCACCGTCGCGGAATCGGCGCGGCTCGCGGACTGGCTCGCGGAGAATGCGTTCGAGGGCGACGAGGACCGCTTGCTTCTGCGCCGGGTGGTCG
>Ga0031656_10000726_pt1 | contig 11835 bp, 9 predicted proteins | sample FrelakmetDIP11DI_FD_55080 | JGI IMG/M metagenome (GOLD analysis project Ga0031656, IMG submission 55080) | Freshwater lake sediment microbial communities from the University of Notre Dame, USA, for methane emissions studies - DIP11 DI | ecosystem: Environmental > Aquatic > Freshwater > Lake >... | reverse complement strand
ACCTTCGGCTGAGGCCGAAGGTCACCCTGAGCGAGCCCGCGCAGCGGGCGAGTCGAAGGGTCTTTCGAGGTTCTTGTGTGGCGATGAGGCCGGGCCGCCCTCGGCGGCCCTGGCCGAACTCACCGTCGGCAGCGATACGTGGCCGTGTCCGAGGGGGTCGCATGCACGGTCTCAGCCGGGCAGGAGAGGGGGTCGGACGGACTTACGGCCACTCGCTGGCGAGGGGGAGTCACCGAGCCCGGAGGGCTCGAGTAGCGTCATCCCGAGCGAGCGGTGAATCCGCGAGTCGAGGGATCTCCTCAGGCGACGGCCGTCGCACCGTCACGACGGATCACCGGTGGCCCGTGGAGATTCCTCGACTTGTCGCCGTGGAGCCTGCCCTGAGCGCGGAGTCCGCCAGGGCTCCGAGTCGAAGGGCGGCTCCTCGCTCGGAATGACAGCCTGCCTGAATACCCCCGCGTCCGCGTCCAGACCTGCGCAGAGCGGGCAGGATACCGCCGCTACAACGATGCCAGCGCAATGCCGGCGCCAACATTCCAGCCGGTGCCAGGACCGGCACATTGGCAATTCCTTTGGAATGGCCGACGCTGCAACTGACGAGCTCTGTGAGTCGTACTCTCGCTTTGGTGGAGTCGGGACGGCCGCGTTGACAACGGCAGGGAAGGTTCCGAGACTCGCGTTGCTCTCATGTATCGATGGGGGTTCGGGATATGAAAAGTACGGCACTCCGCGGCAGTCTCGTGCTTGCGCCGCTGATGGCCATCGTCATCCTGCGAATGGCTGAGGAGGGCAAGCTCGATCTCGACGCCGACATCAACACCTACTTGAAGACATGGAAGGTCCCCGAGCATCCCTCTGGGAAAACGGTGACCCTGCGCTTGCTGCTGACCCATCGGGCGGGAATCAACCGCCCGGGTCATTCGCCCGCACGATCGAGAGGGGAAGCCTTCCGCGGACGACGGTCTCTATTCGTCGGCACTGGCCCAGGCCGGAATGATCGCCACACCCTCCGACTGGGCCAGAATCGCCTGCGAGCTGATGCTGGCCTCCGCGGGCCGATCGGACACGATGCTCTCGCAAGAGTCAGTCAGGGCCATGTTCCGGACGGAAGCAGATCTCAATCCCGCCGAATTCGAAGGGATCTCCGGCCAGGGGCTGGGCGTGTTCCTGTTCAGTAAGGGGCAACAGCAGTACTTCCTGCACCACGGGCACAACAGCCCGGGCGCGAATTGCGTCCTCATCGGCTCGCAGACCACGGGGCAGGGGGCCGTCATCATGGCCAACGGGATGAGAGGGATCCCTTTGTCCTATCAGATCGTGTCGTCCATCTCCAGGGAATACGGCTGGGACAAGGATCACGCACCGAGAATGAGCGTCGTTTGGGGCACGGGCATCCGGCTTCGCCGTGGGCTTCCGGCTGCGCCTTCGGCTTCCGGCTTCGCCTTCGGCTACGCCGTGACAAGTCGCCGTGACAAGTCGCCGTGACGAGAGCGGGCGTGGAAGCGGGGCCGAGGCTCAGCCTCGCAGATGCCAGATTCGCCGGGTGTATGCTCCTCCCTCGTTGGAATGGTGGCGGCAGGGGCGATCGTACGTCAGGCACTGCGCGAGGAGGGATCATGGCGCGAGTGAGGCCGGCGAACGCGAAGCGTGAGGCACTGATCCACCGGGACAGCAACTCGATTCCGAAGGGCAGCGAGGGCGCGATCGCCGAGCGGGTTGCCGGCCACGTGGCCGCGATGATGCGGGAGCTCAGGCTCAACCTCGAGGACCCCAACCTCGAGGACACGCCCCGGCGCGTCGCCGAGATGTACATGGAGATGTTCCACGGGCTGCGCGAGGGCTCCCAACCCAAGGTGACGAGCTTCCCCAACGACGGCGGCTACCACCACATGGTGATCGAGCGGGAGATCGCGTTCTACTCGATGTGCGCCCATCACTTCGTGCCGTTCTACGGCCACGCCCACATCGCCTACATTCCGGAGTCGCGGATCGTCGGGCTGTCGAAGCTGCCCCGCATCCTCGAGTTCTACGCCAAGCGGCCGCAGCTCCAGGAGCGGCTGACCGAGCAGGTCGCGGAGTTCCTGTGGACGACCCTGCAGCCGCAGGGGGTCATGGTGGTGATCGAGGCCCGGCATCTGTGCGTCGAGATGCGGGGGGTCAAGAAGCCGGGCGCGCTGACCACCACCTCGGCGCTGCGCGGCTGCTTTGCCGAGCGCGAGGTGCGTGAGGAGTTCCTGGCGCTGCTGCGGCGCGAGACCGCGTGGTAGGACGAGCGCGCGCGCTCACAGAATCGCGGGCAACCCATCACTGATGACAAGGGCCTCCGGCGAGGGGTCTCGGGGCGCGCTCGGCCACCGGTTCACTGGACCTGGAGAAAGAGGTACACCCGGCGGGCCGCGAGCAGGGCGTCGCCCGGCACCGTGAAGCTGTGCCGGAACTCCCTGGCCTTGCCGCCGCCGAGATGGACCTCGGGGCAGGAGAGGCGCTGGAGCCGGTTGCCGGCCTCATCCTCGAGCAGCAGGGCGGCGATCAGGTCGACGCCGCGTTTGCTCCGGTTGTCGAAGCGCAGGTCGACGGACACCGCGTGATTGACTCCGGGCTGTGGCTGCTCTCCCTCGGCCGTCGCGACCCTGACGGCGACCCAGCGGACCCCCTCCACCTCGACGTTGACGGCCAGCTCCCGGCCGAGCTCGAAGGGTCGGTCCTCCTGGTAGGGGTTCGGCGACTGGCGGACGGCATCGTCCTGCGCGGCGAGCGGCGCCGCACAGACGGCCGCCACCACCACGGCCAGGGCAGTGCGCAAGCCGTTCGTGCCCATGATGTCCCGGGCGAGCCTCCTCGTCCATCATAACGCAGGCGCGCCGCGGTGCCAGGGTCTGGCTTCGGTCCGTGCTACTTCAGGTGGACCTTCATGCCCTTTTCGACCGCCGACGCATCGCCGTCGACGACCGTGCACACCGTGACCTTCTCCTTGACCTCGCTGGCCTCGATCCGACACAGCTCGGTCATGTCCTCGTCGAGGACCTCGCCGGTGTCCGGGTCGCGGATGACCTCGACATCGCCGACCGCGAACTGTTGGCCGGTCGCGACCCCCTCGCGAGAGCCACGGTTGATGTAGACCTTGCCGTCCTTGACCATCACCACCGCGCCGGTCCACGGCACGTTTGCCAGCTGGGCGGTCAGGAAATCCACCGCCTGGGCGCAGGCGTCCTGCACGGCGAGGCCGACGTTGTCATCCTTGTTGCCGCCGAAGGCAGCGCCCCAGCTCCCGGTGTCATAGCCGATACCCGCCGACCGCTTCTTCGAGGTGCCGACGACGTTGCTCGAGGCTAGCACCTGGCCCGTGGTCGAGTCGACCATGTAGATGGTGACGTTGATCTCGGACTTGCTGCCGCCGCCGCCGACCTTGAAGCCCTTGATCCGGACGCCGCCGGTGCCGCCAGCAGTGTCGTCCTGGACGTGGGTGATGGCGCCCTTGACCAGGATCTGTGCCGGCGTCATCTGCCCGGTGGCCGGGGCCTTGGAGCCGCCGGCGGTGCGCCCAGAGGCCGCGAGGTCCTGCTCCGCCATCGCCTCGTACCGCATGTCGGTCTCGCCGAGCACGATGAACCGCCCGCTCTGGTTGAGCAGGTCGGTGAGCACGGTGCCCCACGCGTTGCCGATGTCCCAGTGGCCGTACCAGCCGGCCTCGTTCTCGAACTGGCTCACCGTGATCGAGTACCTGAGCCCGCCGGTCTCGGCCGCGCCCACTGGGGCCACGACGGCGGCGATCAGAGCGATCCACATGAGAAGGTGCAGACGCTTCATTATCAATCCTCCTAGAAAAACGGTCGACGCATCGATGATACTACTGGGAGCGTGTAGGGCATAGGCCCCTGAGCGCGCTTCTGATGTGGTTGTTGTGGTTGGCCTCCGCCCTCACGCTCCCCGGGATGCGCTGCGCGCATCCCACGAGTTCGTGCCGCAGTGGCCGTCCGACGACACGTCGGTCAACCACGTCCGCCGAAAAGGCCAATGCGGTACGAACTCCTAGCCCGGGTACTTGCCGGTGATGTAGTTGACGAGGTCCTGGATGTGGTACTCGTGGCCGCGCGTCACCCAGTGGGTCAGGTCGCCGGCCGAGACCAGCCCGACGAGCCGGCCCCCCTCGACCACCGGCAGGTGCCGGAAGTGCTTCTCGGAGACTATCGCCATCGCCTCGTTGATGGTGGCGGCCGCGGTCACCACCACCGGCTTGGAGGTCATCACCTCCGCGACGCGGGTCTTCGCGGGGTCGCGCGTCTGGTCGACGACCCGGGTGAGCACGTCGCGCTCGGTGAAGATCCCGACCAGGTCGTCGCCGTTCATGACCAGCAGGGCCCCAATCCGCTCCTGGTTCATCTTGCGCACCGCGTCGAGCACCGTCGCGTCGGGATCGACGACGTGCACCGTGCGGCCCTTGCTCTTCAACAGGGTGTGGAGAGTGTTCTTCACTTCGGCCTCCAGGGTTGCCGGCAGGGCGTGGCCGCTTCAAACCACGGCTGCAACCGCGCGGACTCGGCCGCCGCGGCGCCCCCGCTCGACAGGTTGTGCTGATCCCTGCAACCTCACCGGGACGCGTTCTCTTCCGCAATCTGGGCCGGGTGGCGTTGCGCCTTGCGCACGCACAGCGCGGTCATGTTGACGATGTCGGTGACCTCGACCCCGTGCTGCAGGACGTGGACCGGAGCCCCGATGCCGGTGAGGATCGGCCCGATGGCCTCGACCTTGCCGAGCCGCCACAGCAACTTGTAGGCGATGTTGGCCGACGCCAGGTCCGGGCAGACGAGGACGTTGGCGTCGCCGTGGATCCGCGACATCGGGAAGGTCTCGTGGGCGATGCTCGGCTCGACCGCCGTGTCCGCCTGCATCTCGCCTTCGACGACGAGCTCCGGCCAGCGCTGCTGGACGATCGCCACGGCATCGCGGACCTTGCTGCTGCGCTGGTCGATGTTGGATCCGAAGTTCGAGTAGGAGAGCATCGCCACCTTCGGTTCCTCGCCGAAGTAGTTGTGGGCGACCTCCGCGGACAAGTGGGCGATCTCGGCCAAGTCTTCTGCCGTCGGGTCCTGGTTGACGGTGGTGTCCGCGATGAACAGCATGCGGTCCTCGAAGAGCAGCAGGTAGACGCCGGCCACCAGCTTGAGGTGGGGGAGGGTCCTGTGGATCTGCAGCGCCGGCCGGATGGTCTCGGGGTAGGACAAGGTGAGCCCGGCGATCAGTCCGTCTGCGTCGCCCTCGTGGACCATCATGTTGCCGAAGTAGATCGGGTCGCGCATCGCCTTCGCCGCGGTGACCGCGGTGACGCCCTTGCGCCAGCGCATGTCGTAGAAGCGCTCGGCGTAACGGGCGGCGTGCGGGGCGGTGGCCGGATCGACGACCTCGACCGCGTCGGCGCTCAGCTCGTGCTCCGCCAGCAGCCGGTTGATGGCCCCGCGCTCGCCGAGCAGTACCGGCCGGCAAATGCCCTCGTTGACCAGGATCTTGGCGGCGCGCACGATCTTTTCCGACTCACCCTCCGGGAAGACGATCCGCTTGGGATCGAGCCGCGCCTGGTCGAAGACCGCGTGCATCACCTGGCGGGTGCGGGAGAGCCGGTTCTCGAGCTCGCGCACGTAGTCCTCGCGGGAGCTGTAGGGCGCGCGCGCCACGCCCGTGCGGATCGCGGCCTCGGCCACCGCCGGCGCCTCCCAGAGCAGGACGCGGTAGTCGAACGGTTTCGGGATCAGGTAGTTACGTCCGAACTTCAGGGGCTGGCCGCCATAGGCGCGGATCACCGAGTCCGGCACGTCCTCTTTGGCGAGCGCGGCCAGGGCGTGCGAGGCGGCGAGCTTCATCTCCTCGTTGATCGAGGTCGCGGCGACGTCGAGCGCGCCGCGGAAGATGAACGGGAAGCCGAGCACGTTGTTGACCTGGTTCGGGTAGTCGGAGCGGCCGGTGCACATGACGATGTCGGTGCGGACCGCGAGCGCCTCCTCGGGCGTGATCTCGGGGTCCGGGTTGGCCATCGCAAAGATGATCGGGTCCTCGGCCATGACCTTGACCATCTCCTGGGTCACCATGCCCTTGGCCGAGACGCCGGTGAAAACGTCGGCGCCGCGCATCGCATCGAGAAGGGTGCGGGCGTCGGTTTCGATGGCGAACGCCTCCTTGTACGGGTTCATGCCCGCCGTGCGGCCCTTGTAGATGACGCCCTTGGTGTCGACCATCGTCAGGTTCTCGGGTCTGACGCCGAGCAGCAGGTAGAAGTTGGCGCAGGCGATCCCCGAGGCGCCGGCGCCGCAGAACACCACCTTGACCTCGTCGATGCGCTTGCCGACCACCTCGAGGGCGTTGATCAAGGCGGCGCCGGAGATGATGGCGGTCCCGTGCTGGTCGTCGTGGAAGACCGGGATGCCCATCGTTCGCTTGAGCTCCTCCTCGATCTCGAAGCACTCGGGTGCCTTGATGTCCTCGAGGTTGATGCCGCCGACGGTCGGCTCGAGCATCTGGCAGAAGCGGATGATCTCCTTGGGGTCGTGCGACTCGACCTCGATGTCGAACACGTCGATGTCGGCGAAGCGCTTGAAGAGCACCCCCTTGCCCTCCATCACCGGCTTGCCGGCGATGGCGCCGATGTCGCCCAGGCCGAGCACGGCAGTGCCGTTGGAGACCACCGCGACCAGGTTGCCCTTGTTGGTGTACTCGTAGGCCAGCCGGGCGTCCTTGGCGATCTCGAGGCAGGGCTCGGCAACCCCGGGCGTGTAGGCCAGCGACAGGTCGCGCTGGGTCACGCAGGGCTTGGTGGCGACAACCGCCAGCTTGCCGTGCCGTTTCCCGGTGTGGTACTCGAGCGCCTCGGCGCGGGTGATCTTCTTCTGCATCGGGGTTACTCCTGAAAGTGGTGTCGGGTGGGCGCCGCGATCGGATGGCCCACGCCCGGAACATAGACCCGCGCGGGTGCCAGGTCAACTGAATGGGCGGGCAGCAGGTGAGTCGCGAGGAGGCCGGGAGACGCCAGGCAACGAAAGAGGCAACGGCTCACTTTGCCTGTTCGTCTCCGTATTCCGGATGGTGTGCACTGAGCGGAAGCGCTCTCTCGGGAACGGGAACCCTTCGACTCGCGGCGCCGGAGGGCCGCTCGCTCAGGGCAGGCTCTCCGGGCGCGGATCCGGCTCCGTCCGGCGGACTACGCCGTGACAAGAGCGGGCGGGGTGGGCCCTAACCCCTAATCCCCAACCCCTTCTTGGCCTCGTGCCGTTCGAAGGCCAGCCGGATCAGCTCGTCCAGCAGGTCCGGATAGGGCAACCCACTCAGCCCCCACAACCGCGGGTACATCGAGATCGCGGTGAAGCCGGGGATGGTGTTGGCCTCGTTGACCCACAACGTGCCGTCGCCGCGCTCCAGGAAGAGGTCGACGCGTGCCATGCCCGCACACCCGAGCGCCCGGTAGGCGGCGACCGCCATCTGCTGCACGCGAGCGGTCGTCCCCTCGTCGAGCGGCGCCGGCGCCAGCAGCTGGCAGCTGTCGTCGAGGTACTTGTCCTCGTAGTCGTAGAACTCGTGACCCGGCACGATCTCTCCCGGCACCGAGGCGCGCGGGTCCGCGTTGCCGAGCACCGCGACCTCGATCTCGCGGGCATCGAGCCCGCGCTCCACGATCGCCAGCTCGTCGTGGGCGAAGGCCGCCTCGAGGGCGGGGCCGAGGCCCCTCGGGTCAGCGACCTTGGACACGCCGACCGAGGAGCCGAGCCGGGCCGGTTTGACGAACAGCGGCAGGCCGAGGGCGAGGCAGCGGCTGCGGACCTCCTCGGCATCGCGCGTCCAGTCCGATCGGATGACGGTGTGCCAGGGCGCGGTGGGCAGGCTGGCCTGCGCGAGCAGGCGCTTGCTGATCGACTTGTCCATGCAGACCGCCGACGCCGCGTGGTCGCAGCCGACGTACGGGATGTCCAACATCTCGAACAGGCCCTGGATCGTGCCGTCCTCGCCGTACGGCCCGTGGAGGGCCGGAAAGGCGACGTCGATCGAGCCGTCAAGCAGCCGCCGGTCGAGCCGGTCGGCGCCTTCGAAGTCGACCACCCGGTCGGTGCGGTCGCCGGAGGCCTCGAGGACCCGGCGGGCGGTCTCGGGGTCGGCCCAGCGGCCGCGGCGGTCGATCGCCATCAGGGTCACGTCGTAGCGATCGTGGCGCAGCGCCCCCGCAATCGACCGCGCCGACACCACGCTGACCTGGTGCTCGAGTGAGCGGCCCCCGAAGACCAGGGCCAGGGACTTGCGGCGTGTTGCCCTCACCTGCAGGGCCCTCCGTCGCTCACTACGGTAGCGCGGAATCATGGCGCGACGAAGGCATCCCCGCGGCCGATGTGGGATCGTCGGGCATTCACTCGGGCGCGGATCCGGCTTCGCCTTCGGCTACGCCGTGACGAGAGCGGGCACGGGCGCGGATCCGGCTTCGCCTTCGGCTACGCCGTGACGAGAGCGGGCACGGGCGCGGATCCGGCTTCGCCTGCGGCTACGCCGTGACCAGAGCGGGCGGGCGGGGGACCTATCACCTATCACCTATCACCGATCACTTCCTCGGGAACGGGAACGGGAACGGGAACCCTTCGACTCACGGCGGCGCGGCGCCGCTCGCTCAGGGCAGGCTCCTCGGGCACGGGCGCGGAAGCGGAAGCGGGCGCGGCAGAGTCCTCCCAAGCCCCAGGACCCCCAGCCCGAGGTACGATGGCAGCATGAGCCGCGTCGTCACCGGACTCGAGGTGCTTGTCGAGTCGCCGGGCATCATCGGCCGCCGGCCGTGGATCCTGCTCGCCAACCAGTCGGCGGTGACCCGCAACCTCGAGCCGGCGCGCAGCGCGCTGCGCCGCGCCGTGCCGGGCCCGCTCGTCCGCCTGCTCGCGCCCGAGCACGGCCTCGAAGGGGTCGCCCAGGACATGGAAGCGGTCGACGATGGCCGCGACCCGCTGACCGGACTTCCCGTGCGCTCCCTGTACGGGCGCGATGCGGCGACTCTCGAGCCGCGGCCCGACGACCTCGCCGGGGCGGAGGCGGTGGTCATCGACCTGCCGGACATCGGCTGCCGCTACTACACCTTCGCCGCGACGATGGACGCGGTGATGGCGGCCTGCGCACGCGCCGGAGTCGAGGCGGTGGTGCTCGACCGTCCGAACCCGATCGGCGGCATCGCGCGCGAGGGGGGGCCGGTTGAGCCCGGCTTCGAGTCGTTCGTGTCCCGGCTGCCGACCCCGATTCGCCACGGCCTGACGCTGGGCGAGCTGGCGCTGTTGCTGCAGCGCGAGCGCTATCCCACGCTCGAGCTCACCGTCGTCTCCTGCCGCGGCTGGCAGCGGTCCTCGTGGTGGGACGCCACCGGTCTCCCGTGGGTGCCGCCGTCACCGAACATGCCGATCCTGGAGACCGCAGAGCTCTACCCCGGCCTGTGCCTGGTCGAGGCGACGACCCTCTCCGAGGGCCGCGGCACGACGCGTCCCTTCCACCTCGTGGGCGCGCCCGGGCTCGACCCGGAGGTCCTCACGGCCGAGCTGCGCTCGCTCGCGCCGCCCGGGGCCGCCTTTCGCGCCGCGCGCTTCCGGCCCGGCTTCGGCAAGCACTCGGGCGCGGTGTGCGGCGGCGTCGAGATCCATGTCATCAACCGTGCCGCGCTGCAGCCGGTGGCGCTCGGCCTGCTGCTGCTGCAGGCCGTTCGGAGGGTCGATCCGGAGCGCTTCGCGTGGCGCGCGGAGCCGTACGAGTTCGTCGGCGCGGTCCCGGCCATCGACCTGCTGACCGGCTCGGCCGCGGCGCGCGAGGCGATCGACGGCGGGGCGCGCCTGGCGCCGCTGCTCGCGTCGTGGCAGGCGTGGGTCGCGGAGTTCGAGGCTTCACTCGCGGGAATCCTGCTCTACCACGACAGCTGAGGCAGCCGATTGCGCCGGCGGCGGGACGTCCGGCCCGCGAATCTTTCGACCGGGTTGCAGGCCAACGCCCGCAGCGGCTACCATCTGGCCTTGCGGCACGCCGCAGACGGCGGCCAGAGGTGGTGCATGGCAGCAGGCTCGGATTCGGACGTCGGACTGATCTCGGTCGAGGAGGGCATCGCCCGCATCGCGCGCGGCGAGGCGCTGATCGTCGTCGACGACGAGGACCGGGAGAACGAGGGCGACCTGATCGTGGCCGCCAACCTGGTCACGCCCGAGTCGATCAACTTCATGGCCCGCCATGGCCGCGGCCTGATCTGCATCGCCCTGACCCCGGAGCGCTGCGACGAGCTGGACCTGCCGCTGATGGTCGAGAAGAACACCTCGTCCCACGGGACCGCCTTTTGCGTCACCGTCGAGGCGCGGGACGGCACCACCACCGGGATCTCGGCCCACGACCGGGCGGCCACCGTGCGCGCCCTGGTCGATCCCGCGACCCGGCCCGACGGGCTGCGCCGGCCAGGCCACATGTTCCCGCTGCGCTCCCAGCGCGGCGGGGTCCTCAAGCGGGCTGGGCACACCGAGGCCGCCGTCGACCTGACGCGGCTCGCAGGCCTGACGCCGGCGGGCGTCCTGTGCGAGATCATGGATGACGACGGTGAGATGGCGCGGATGCCGCGATTGCGGCGCTTCGCCAGCGAGCACCGCCTCGGCATCATCACGGTCGCGGACCTCATCGCCTACCGGATGTCGACCGAGAAGCTGGTCGAGCGGGTGGCCGGGCCGTTGCTGCCCACCGCGTACGGCAGGTTCCGGATCTACGCCTACCGGAACCACGTCACCGGCGAGGAGCACGTCGCGCTGGTGATGGGCGACATCGATCCCGAGGTGCCAACCCTGGTGCGGGTGCACTCGCAGTGCCTGACCGGCGACATCTTCGCCTCGCGCCGGTGCGACTGCGGGCTCCAGCTCGACGGCGCGCTGCAGCGGATCGCCCAGGAGGGGCACGGGGTGCTGCTGTACCTGCTCCAGGAGGGGCGCGGCATCGGCCTGTTCAACAAGCTGCGGGCCTACGAGCTCCAGGACGGGGGGGCGGACACGGTCGAGGCGAACCTCCACCTCGGGTTCAAGGCCGACTCCCGCGACTACGGGACCGGCGCCCAGATCCTCCACGACCTCGGCGTGCGCCGCCTGCGGCTGATGACCAACAACCCGAAGAAGTACACGGCGCTGCGGGGGTTCGGGCTCGAGATCGTGGAGCGGGTGCCGCTGGAGATGCCGCCGACCGACAGCAACCGCTCCTACCTCGAGGCCAAGAAGAACAAGATGGGGCATCTGCTGAAGCTGGTGTAGGAGTTCGTACCGCATTGGCCTATTCGGCGGGGGTGATTGACCGAGTCGATGTCGGACGGCCACTGCGTCACGAACTCCTATTGGAGTATGACGACCAGGCGGCTGATCGGTGGGGATTACGGAACGGCGCGCGGTGTTGGCGTTGCAGATGGTGTGGAAGCCGGTGCTCTCATGCGGGCTCTCCTTGCAGGGAGAGGGGGATGTTCACCAGCTTGAGGAGGTTGCTGCACAGGCATACGAAGGTCCATTCACATCGGACCTTCCTCACCCGCTCCATCATCAGCTGCCCGGCGCCATGCGTGAAGCTCGAGCCGGTCGAGCGAAGGGCGTCGCGCTGAGCCGCAAGACATGAGCTATCCGCTACCAGATCTGGGCGAACTCGCTGCCGCGCTCGGCTCCGGCCGGCGCCCGCTGGCCATCGGCGGGATCACCCCGGGGGCGCGCGCCCTGGTGCTGGCCGCGCTTGCCCGTCGCGGGTCGGTGTTCCGGCGGTCGCTGGTGGTCGTCCCCCACGTCGCAGAGGCCGCGGACCTCGCGGCCGGCCTGCGGCTGCTGGCGCCCGAGC
>Ga0031656_10000723_pt1 | contig 11851 bp, 16 predicted proteins | sample FrelakmetDIP11DI_FD_55080 | JGI IMG/M metagenome (GOLD analysis project Ga0031656, IMG submission 55080) | Freshwater lake sediment microbial communities from the University of Notre Dame, USA, for methane emissions studies - DIP11 DI | ecosystem: Environmental > Aquatic > Freshwater > Lake >... | reverse complement strand
CCACCCGAACCGCTCCGAGAAGATCTCTGCATCCCAGCAGTCCTCGGCGTAGTGAGCCCGCTCATCGGGAAGGTGCTGCCGGAACCGGATTTTTTCAGGATTGACCCCGATGGATACCAGGAGTTCATGGGTGAGGGCAAGGTAATAGGCAACATATTCGTTGGCTACAATTCCCTCCCTGACCGCCCGGCCCATCCCGTACAGCACCGGGGGGAGGTTATCCCTCTGCTGGCTGATTCCAAGGAGCGGCACCAGATACCCGTCATACCGTGAAAACTGCGGGTGGTCTTTGGCCTCCGGATGAACAAATATCTCTGCCTCTGCCTGGGTGAACTCCCTCAGCCGGATCATTCCCTGCCGGGGTGATATCTCGTTTCTGAAGGATTTCCCGATCTGGACCGTCCCGAACGGAAGTTTGTCGCGGTAGAACCGGAGCAGGCGCTGGAAATCGGTAAACATCCCCTGGGCGGTTTCAGGGCGGAGGTAGCCCCTCCGCTGTGACCCCGGGCCGATAGAGGTCTGGAACATCAGGTTGAAGTTGAATACTTCCACCGGACCTAATACCTCTTCGCATGCCGGGCAGGGAAGCGTGCAGATTACCCTGGCCAGTTCCTCGTTCTTCAGGGTCGAAGCCCCGGAGACGTGATGGGCTTCTGCCACATGATCAGCCCGGAGGTATTCCCGGCAATGGGGGCACTGGCACATCGTATCAGAAAAACCCTTTACATGCCCTGAAGCAATGAAAATGTCCTCCTGGCCGATGGTCGGGCATTCAATCTCGTAGTACCCTTCCCCGACGACATAGAACCTCCGCCATGCGTTCTCGATGTTCCGTTTCATCATCGATCCGAGCGGCCCATAGTCAATAAAACCGGCCACTGAACCATAACATTCCGATGTCGGCCATATGAAACCCCGCCGTTTTGCCAGATCCATTATCTTATCATAGATATCACTCATGGCGATCACGGTTTTCTGTTTATATTGTTCCCCGCAAACAAAAAGATGGTGGGACTGATGGTGGAGAGGCGGACGGGCTCCCATTTCCCCATCATCCCGGCTGCCCGGTATCCGGAAACCTTACTGTAAGGAGTCCGGATTTAAAATCCTTTTTATTATTTTTCCCGGAAAAGGGCGGTTCAGAGAGATAGTCTTAAATACGATGCTCTGTATGTATTTCGGTAATTCAAACATGCAGGACGACAACAGAAAGTCACAATTATTCCAGCTCTTCAACCATATTTCGGGCAAAACAAAGATTGTTGAGCCGATGAAGAAAATTCACGGGACCCTGCGTGACCGCGAAGCAGTAGAGCGTGAGATCGCCCTGGTGATGCGGGAAATTCTGGAACAGGGGTTGTTCAAGACCAAGTTAAAGCCGATACAGCTGGCCAAGCTGGTCTCGGCCTACTACGCAGGGAAGAATGATACCGAGATTGCCCGTGAACTCGGGGATGAAAAACTCTCCAAAACCGTGCCAGGGCACGGGTGCGGCTCAAACTCTTCAGGGATCTCGATTTCAGGATGCCTTTTGACCGGGAGAAGATGGAGGAACTGCTGGAATCCGGACTGACCATGAAGGAGATCAGCGATGAACTGGGGATCAGCCCCTCGACCCTTCGCGAATACCGCCACGTGATCGAGCAGCGGGATGACGAGAGCATCGACCCCTACCTTGAGCGTATCAAGGATGTCATGGAAGACCGCGACCTCTCCGAACAGATGACCAGGAGTGCCACCAAGGACGGGCTTGGTGACTCGATCGATATCACCGAGGCGGAACTCATCGACGTTGCCTGAACAGGGATACCGGCTCTCCCCTACCTTTTTCTCCATGGCAGGAATATGATACCCTATCATGGAGCTCACATTTCTCGGGCATGCCTGTGTATTCCTGAAGGGGAGACGGTCGGTTCTCATCGATCCGTTTATTCCGGAAGGGGAACTCCCGGCAGACCCGGATATTGTTGCGGTCACCCATGGCCATGCCGACCACCTCGGTGAAACGGTGCGGCTGAACAGGCCGACGGTTGCAATCAACGAGGTTGCAAAATACCTTNAGGCAAAGGGTGTTCCGGCCGAGGGAATGAATCACGGGGGAGCCATCACAATCGACGATGTCATCTTCCGGATGACCCCTGCCATCCATTCGTCCTGGATCGAGGAGGCAGGNCCTGGTTATTCCGGTGGAGGATCAGCAGGCTTCGTGATTATCATGGACGGCAGGAGTGTATATCATGCCGGGGACACCGCATTGTTCTCCGACATGCGGCTGATAGGGGAACTCTACCATCCCGATGTCGCCCTTCTCCCCATCGGCGGGCGCTTCACCATGGCCCCGGAAGAGGCGATGATTGCCGCCCAGTATATCGGCGCCCCGCTGGTCATCCCCATCCACTATAACACCTGGCCGGTCATCCGGCAGGATCCCCTGCCGTTCAAGAACGTCATTGAACGAACAACGGATATCACGGTAGCCGTCCTCTCTCCCGGTGAGACCCTTTCTCTCTAAAAAAAAGGTCTTACCCGGAGCAGACCCTACCCTCCCCTGGAGACTCCGATACCCGTGACGGGGAGGAAGTTGCCAGCCTTTTTCAGGCCCCCTTTCACACACCCCTACATATTCTCGTGATTCCTGGTTCATGGGTCCTTCAGACCCGGGCAAGGCCGGTGGGGCAGGTTGTATTGACTCATCTGGACAGGCGGCATTGTGGTTGATATGGCCTTTCTTTTTGGAAAAAAGATAGAATCAGGGATTATTCTTTTGATTTTCCTTTCTGTGAAACGGGAATAAGATGGAGCCTGACGATCCCGTGGCAGGAGTTGCAGATGTAGTACTCATCAGTCCAGCAGGAAGGGCAGGCCCACCTGCCGCAGAGGGTACACTGCCGTAATTCACTGAGCGGGAAGGAACTGTTGCAGAGGTCACACTGGAACCGGGAAAAGGTTGCAGGGTCCTTTTCAGGGGGGGCACCCTGCTGCCGCATGGTCGGGATATCTGCCTTTACCCGGGTGAAGAGATCGCTCTGACTCCGGGATCCTGAGGAATTACTTCGGGATGATTTTCTTTTCCAGAGCATCCAGCCGGCCCTCCAGCTTTCCCAGGTTCTCGCCCATCTGCTCCCTGAAATCCTTCAGGGCGGCAACCCGGGCCTCGTCCCTGGCAAGGGTCTTGTCCTCGTGTTCGAGGAACGACTGGAGCCGTGACCGGTTGATGAGCGACCACTCATCGATCATCAGCTCAAACCGGCGGTCGAGGTACTCATCGACTCTGCTCTCCATCGGCTTCGTGAGCGATACCTCCCCTTTCGCCCCTTTCCAGTAATAGTAGATCACGAACAGGAGGACCGCAACGATAATTATAATCAGGACTGCCTCGAGGGGGGTCATCTCTTCACCTCTCGGAGTCTCATGAGCCGTTGCTCCATGGCTTCGAGTTTTGCCTCGGCCTCGGCCTCAAAGGTGTCAATCTCCTTGGTGGCATCCTCGATAGCCTGCATCCTGGTCTCGAAATCACCGAGATCGTTCCTGGTTGCAAGATCCCAGTCCTGGATGAGATATTTCATCCTCCGGTCGAGATACGTATTCATGTAGCTGTCCATCCCGATCATCAGGATCCCTCCAGTGCCTTGAGCGCGGCATCGAGGTCTGCCGCCCGTTTTTCGATCTTTGCCCGGCCTTTCTCCAGGCTCCTGATCTCGGTCCCGATGCTATGCAGCCGCTGCTCGAACTCATCGAGGTGGTGCTGGGTGATAAGGCCCCACTCGTCAATGATGACCGACATGTTGGCATCGAAATACCGGTCCAGGCTCTTGTCCATGGTAGGTAGTTTTGCCTCGATTGTTCCCGGTATTGCCACCAGGGACTCCTTGAATTTGGTCATCCGGGACGTCTGTGTTGGTTCTGCCGTTTCCTCCATAGGCATCACTTCAGTTTCTTCTCCTCATCCTTGATCCGGCTGATCAGCTGGTCCAGTTTGGTGAGCTTGACATGGTTTTCCAGCCGCTGGATCCTCTTGTCGACCACGCTGTGCTTGGCAAAGATATCGGTCTCAAGGCCGACATTATCCTCCTCGAGCTTCCGGATCTCCTCCATCTTCTCCGGTGCGACGCGGAAGAACGGTGTTCCCCGCTGGGCCATCTCGGCCTTCATCAGGTTGAGCTTCTCCTTCTCGAGATCGATCTCTGCAAGGCGCCTGGTGTTTGCCATCAGCCGTATCTCCTTGATGATGTAGTAGACNATNANCAGGATAATGACCAGGATGATGATCCAGAAGACCGATTCAAACCATTGCCAGTAAGGAGAAGTTGAGGCCACTACAACTGTTGTTTCATTTGCCACAGGGCATCCTCCAGAGGTTACAGTCCCTTGTCGCCCTTCTTGGGAGTGACTTTCCCGGCGACGTCTTTTGCACCTTTCTCAACGGTTTTACCGGCTTTCGTTGCCCCTTCCTTGACCGCTTGACCAGCCTTGACTGAGCTCTCCTTCACCGTAGCCCCTGCCTTACCTGCACCTTTGGTGAACTTCTCAGTCCAGGTGACCTTCCGTATCACGGATATGGTATCGCCCTCGGCCACGCCAAGGGCAGCGATGTCTTCGGGACTCAGCATGATAACTGACTTATCCACCATGGAATCCCCGTACCCGGTTACCGTGACCGTCTTTGTCTTCTCATCCCAGACCGCAGGAGACTTTGCGAGGAGCAATGCCTCTCCTTCTTTGGCGCCGAGCATTGGTAACACTGATTCATGGATCCGTGCCCGGCCCTTGCTCGGAAACTTCCGAACTTTAACCTTAAGTGTGACTGATCCTTCCATAGCAGTCATAGGTGACATCTGATCCTATTAATGCTTCCGTAAGACGGTGGGATTTCTGTATGACGGTGGGATGAAGGGCTGGACAGGGAATCCCTGATGGGATTGGGAGAAAAGAATCGGGCCCGCCCTGCCCTGGAATCTCGTTAGTCTCCTGAACCATGACCGGGTAGTGGCGGAACTACCCGATCTCCGGATTGTCCTTGTACAATGATTATGCGTAGACGGCATGCAGCAGGACAGCTAGACCTGCAAGGAGNACGACTACGGTCGTGGTATGGATTGTTGCAGCGGCATACAGGGCTTTTCTGGCCATGAGCAGCTCTTTTGTGCGGTATGCCAGTGCAACCGTGATATCTTCTTTCCTGATTTTCATCGTATATACCTCCAGGGATACCATCCACCCGGGATGACACCCCTGCCTACCTCCTCAAAAGGAGAGACAGATATATTGACACCATGTGACCGGTTCCGGAACAGAACCTGGAAGTTCATCCGTTTGTCATTTCAGGCCCGTGCCGACCTGAAAGGATTTAAAGAGGATTATGAAAGGGGGGTTCCGGAAGCGAGCCAGCGCGAGATTCCTGATTCAGGTTAGTGCTTTGTCCTATCTTTGCTCTGTGGATTCTCCGCCATTTCGCTGCTCGGGGAAAGTACCCAGAAATTGCGATGTCCTTTTCTTTCGTAGTCAGTCTGATGATCAGACGGAAATGCCCGAATGGGGGTGATCCTTTCTTGACTGCCGGAATATTTCCAAAATACAATCATCAAACACTCCCCTCTCAGCGAGGATGAGAGCAATATCCCGGGAAACGACCGTAGGATCTTCCAATATCCCGGCATACTTCTTTGCCAGGGTGTCGAACAGACCCTGGTTTGCCCAGTTTCGTGCTATCAGACGGATATCCGTCTGCGTCATACCATCAGTNGTCATGTACGATCCTGTGTGCAGGAGCAGGGTAAAAAAATGATCATGNGGGAAGGTAATATTTCTGAGTGAAACCTCCTTCCCCCCAGTGGGCTGGGGGGTTTCCCCCTTCAGGAGTTCCTGCCCGGACCGGTCCGCTTCCTCCGCACAGAAAGGAGGGCGATGCCAATTCCTGCCCCCCCAATGAGGGGAAGGATGGAAAGAGCCGCTTCCACAGAGGGAGTGGCCGATGGGCCCGGCAACCCGGAGCGTGAAAATTTCTGGACGCGGTTGGCTGTATATTCCGTTACGTAAATATTCCCGTCCGAATCGGCCGCTATACCGGTCGGCCCGGCGAACAGGCCGTTCCCGCTCCCGGCAGACCCCCATGCCGTGATGAACCTGCCGGAACTATCGAATTTCTGGATCCGGTTGTTACCCCAGTCGGTGACATAGACGTTTCCTCCCGTATCTGCCGCGATCCCGATCGGGAAGTGAAACTCCCCGCTGCTGCTTCCTTCGGACCCCCATGCCGTGATGAACCTGCCGGTATTATCGAATTTCTGGATACGGTTATTCTGGGTGTCTGCAACGTACACGCTCCCGTCAGGACCCGTGGCAATACCTTCCGCGTAGGAGAACTCCCCCTCGCCCTGGCCCTCTGAGCCCCAGGCCAGGATGAACGTGCCGTTCCGGTCAAACTTCTGGATCCGGAAATTGGCATAATCAGTCACATACACATTCCCATCCCCCTCAACGGCTATTGCGGTCGGCAGGTTGAACTGCCCTTCTTCTCTCCCGTAGGTGCCCCAGAGGTATTGAAACGCCCCTCCATCATCAAATACCTGGACACGGTGATTGTAATTATCCACAACGTACACCATGCCGCCGGGAGTGACGGCGACATCCGTGGGCCGGTCAAATTTACCTCCGGTATCCCACCCTTCCGATCCCCACGCAAGGATGAAGTTCCCGGAACGGTCAAACTTCTGGACCCGGGAATTGCTCTCGTCTGCGACGTAGATATTTCCGGCAGCGTCAGCCTCAATCCCGTACGTTCCGTTAAACTGGCCATTCCCGCTCCCGGCAGACCCCCACGCTGTCACAAACGTGTACTCTTCAGGGCCTGCTGCCGATCCGATCCCCATGACAGTAAGTGCCACGAGGCTGAGTGAAATCAACAGTATAGTTCTTCTGTTCATCGTTATCCTCCCGCTTCTTTGCCATCAAAATCAGGAATATTCCTTGTGTTCTGCACAGCCATGAAGATGGTAATGCACAGCTACCAGGAAAAATTTGCATTGCTTCCCTTAAATAAATAAGAGTGATCTCCTCAATGCCCGGAACCCTGTCGATGAGTACGTTCCTGACACCTGATACATAGGGCCAGGTCTTACCCAACCTGCCGGACCCTTCCAATGCTGCCGTCTTCAAGCCGGACCTTGATGCCGTGGGGGTGAAAGGATGAGCCGGTGAGGACCTCCTTCACCTTCCCTTCGGTCAGATTCCCGGTCCCCTGGTCCTTCTTGAGCTCGATCTTTACCACGGCACCGGGACATATGCCGCTCCGCTGCCGCCCGTCCTTCCGGACAGGTTCAGGTGGTTTCCTGTAGGGTGGTGAGGTTCTCCGCATGCCTGGTTTTCCTGTGAATGGTGTCCGGTATCGCACGGTATTTCCGGCACCCTGGTTCTTTACCTGTTGGACGGCCCGGGATTAAATACATCGGATCGGAGCGGGGAGCAAGGCAGACCCCTGTCCTTCCCGTACGGTCTGAATATTTCCCCCGCACCAGTTGGACATGCTCACCTGTGGTTATTTAATGCAACCGGACCATCCCCCGGGATTGTTGCTGCAGGATCCCGGGAAAGATTCATCACATGAAAAAAGAATTCTGCTGCATGTCATCAGAGAAATGCTGCCCCCTAAAATTCGGTACGGTGGTCAATGACGAGGGGAGGGTTGTCGAACTCCCCTGCAGCGGGAAAGACTGTGCGTGGTTTTTCGATGATAATTGTTCGATAAGAATTATTGCACAGGAATTGAGCAGCAACCAGAGTAAAAAATATCACAAGAGAATGTCCGCTGATTGACATCACCTGTCAGCGATATCGTGTCGATGCCGTGTCTGGAATCCTCTTCCGGCAACGTATCTTCAATGAATACTTCTCATCACTGAAAGATCAGAAAGGATTGGAAAAACCTTCGATGACCGTGTTTTTAATTTTATCCGGTAGGTAAGCCCGCGATGGGGCAACTTCTGTTCAACCGTCCGCTGAATCAGAAATGGCGAATGGGCCATTGATTCAGCCCGCTCGAGAAATTTTGCTACGGTATATCCATCGGCATCGATACCGCAGGTCTTAATGATCTCGTTGACCTGGCCAAAGAGACTTCTGCCAGTCATGAGATAGGAAAAGAGCGAATCGGCTATTTCCCATTGTTTATGTCGTACTTCACTCTTTTGCATGGGATTACTCTTGGTGGTCATAGTAGTAGTAACTATGTGTTGGTCGGATTCCTGCACCCTGCCAAGAAAACAATAACTATCTCAGCCGGACATCACCCCGTGCATTTCAGCATTTTTCACCGTTGACCGGGGGTCTTAGTATTCTCCGTTCTGCACGGTTCTCCGAGCAGGGAATTATCCGGGGGCCAGGTTGCAGCCCGAACATATGATACATAAGACGAGCAATCCGTGCAACTCCCCCCGTATCTCTGACCTTTCTGACCCCTTTGGGTCTCCTATCAGGAAATAACCCCTCTCGGTACTCCACAGCTATATCCCCCATGAGGACCAGTACTAGAATCGAACACCCGGAAAGACCCGCCCAGGAAAACCGCCTTTTAATGGAATGAGAGAAAATAATCCCATTGATGTGTACCCGGGCGAGAGATCACACGATAGATTGGATGAACCTCCAATTCTTCGGAATTCATCTCAAAGACTGATACCATGATAAAACCAGCAAGATTAACGGTAATTGGGACACGATCCGGGAATGAAATCCGTTTCACCTGCCCCTATTGTGAAAAAGAGAATTCGATTATGTATGAGATGCCAAAGGAATTTTACAGATCGTCACGGGACAAAACCTGCGTGCTGTGCAGGAAACCGTGCACGATTTTAACACCAGGCTGAATCGGGGGGTATCCCCCTGCGATATGGACTCCCTTTTTTTCATCACCCTGTAAGGCCCCCCAACCGGGGAATTGAACGCATTCGGAACGGCATGCAGGATACGGGCGATGAGCACCGGTTCGCGAAGTATGCCGGGGTGAATTCAACGAGGTTTCGCGGCACCTGAGCCTGCCCGGACTGAAGTCTCCTGGCCAACTCCTCGATAATCACGGTGAAACGCGATGGGCAGACCGTGGTCTTCCGCGATCCTCATCGGGACGAGGGGACCATCTTCTATCCGCTATACGAAGCGAATGTCAGGGTTCAGGAGGATGGTGGGGCCGGTTCGGTAGAGATTACCGGGCAGAAATAACCGATCGCTGGACCTCTTGACCAGGCCCGAAGTCGGTGTGTCGTATCACGAATGAACAGGTACGGGTACGAGGCCATCGTCGAAAATCTAAAAAAATGAATCAATCAGATGTGGTGATTTCTTCGCAACCAGTCCGTCTGCGTCCCGACATACCGGTAGATGATATCGCACTTGGCGTCCTGGAAACTCCAGGGAGTTACAATTAACATATCGCCTTCCCGTATCCAGGTCCGCCGTTTCATCGTTCCCTTGATCCTGCCCAGCCGGGTGATTCCGTCAGAGCACTGGACGCGGATGTGGTTTGCACCGAGCATTAACTGGGCCTGGGCAAATTGTTCTTTTTTCCATTTTTTGGGCAGCCGTACGCGAAGAACGGGTGTTCCATCGGGATTCACCGCATTCGGGTTCGATCCACCATTATTCTTCTTAATATTGTTTGCCATTCAACCAACTACGTCGGTATAGCAATGACGGCTGACATGAAGAAGATATGGATGAACAGACTTGTCTCCTCGTTTCTCTATCCGGTGGTCGGATACAATACATATCCAACGACTAGAAGTCCGTCATGATCCTGAGCTGGTAGAAAAGATAAATGTCCATATAAATTTTTACCGGCAATTATGGCCTATCTTATCCCATTCTGATTTGGGTGGGTCAAACCACCAAGAGAACACTACATTATTTGGACCAGAACATTTCATGTGTGATTGTTTACAGGCAGTGAGAGAGGGAGATACCTTTGAACCCGCGTACACTCTGGCATATCTTGAGGATAGAGGGGCTCATTCCTTTCACCGGGTCTGCCATCCTGATCGGCTTTGTGGTTACGCTTGGGGAAGTCGGCTTCGCGGCAGCCGATTGGATTTTATTCGGCATTGCTGTTTTGGCTGCGGTCCTGGTCCACATCGATGCACACATCTGGAACGACATTATGGATCTCGAGATCGATCGGAGAGAAAAAAGCCGGGAGACAGGGCGGGACCGGCCCCTGGTCTTCGGGTGGGCAACGGTGAATAACTACCGCACGATGTCGGCAATCATTACGATCCTGGTAGTTATCCTTGCAGCCTACCTCACCGTTTACAGGGTATTCATCCCCCTGCTTTTCCTCCTCGGCTTCTTATTCGATTACGGGTACAATCATCCCCGGATAGCGCTTGGCCATCAGCCGTTTACTGAATGGTACATCTTCCCCTGGCTCGTTGTGGGGGTTACCGTGACCATCGTCTACGCGGCAGCCAACATTTTCTCTCTGCTGGCATTCATCCTGTCCCTGCTGCAGGGTATGACCGTGACCTGTTTTGGTGTCTCCATGATGCGCCGGGATGTCAATTCCGACCGGCAGGGCGGGAAATACACATCCTCAGTGCAGTTCCCCGAAGTGCCACATTCGACCATCTATGGAACAGCCACCATGCTCGTGTCAGTCATCATGATATATCCCCTGGCCCTGATCCTCGGTATCGGGCTTGCGTATATGATTGTCCTCATAACTGCCATTATCGCGATGATCAATATTGTTCTCGGTGCACGGATCGATCAGCTCTGTACCAGGGCTATGTTTTCGATCTTCCCTGATTTCGAGGCGAAGGCAAATAAACTGATGCTTCAGCAGGTCGGTGCATCACTGGTGCATGTGGTGGCGATTACCTTGATCCTGGTGGCTTTTCGTGGGAGAATGGTATGAAAATAGCGATTGCCGGAGCGGGGATTTCCGGGGCATACCTGGCGAAACTCCTTGGTCAGGAGGAAATTTATCCGGATGTGTATGATGCGGGTACCCAGGATACCATTTGTGGTTATCGCTCCTGCGGGTGGGGTGCGCCGATAGGAATTGGACAGTACCTCGCCGATGTCGATCTCGACCTGAACGAGTACCTCATCGAACCTATGTCCTCCATGAATTTTGATGGTCTTGAGGCAAAAACCCCCCTCTGCACCATCAACAAACCCAGGCTTCTCCGCGATTTACATGCAGGAATCAGGCTGAAAAGGCAGAAAATAGGGCAAGAAGAGGCAGATACCTATGATATACTGGTGGATGCAACCGGGATCAGCCGGGCGTTCCTGCCACCCTGCAGGTCTGACCTGACGCTGCCGACCCTGCAGCACCGTGTAGCCGTCGAATCACACGGAGATGAGCGCCTCGAGCCAGGAGTCTATGGGGACCGGATACCCGGCCTCGGGTATCTGTGGATCTTTCCGGTGGGGAACGACCAGTATCACATTGGTATCGGCGGAATCGGCCTGGTTCATCACGAAATCCTCCTGGACCAGTTCTATCGTGAATCGTCGGACCGGTTCTCATTCAGACCGCTCTGCCGCTGCACAGGAGTTGTCCGGGTGGCATCCCCCCATTATTCGACTCCTTTGTACCTGGCCAATACCCGGAAAGAGAAAACACAGCTGGTCATGGGAGTTGGTGAATCCATCGGGACTGTTTCACCGTTCACCGGTGAAGGGATCATATACTCCCTGGAATGTGCAAGAATTCTCGCAGACTCCTGGCTGAACCAGGAGGAATACGCTCAGAAGGTGCTTGCCCGATTTGGGTGGATGAAAAAGGAGCGTGAAACGCTCGATTATCTCCTTGGACCGGGCAGAAACGGAGGACCAAGACTTCGTGACCGATGGC
>Ga0031656_10000722_pt1 | contig 11859 bp, 7 predicted proteins | sample FrelakmetDIP11DI_FD_55080 | JGI IMG/M metagenome (GOLD analysis project Ga0031656, IMG submission 55080) | Freshwater lake sediment microbial communities from the University of Notre Dame, USA, for methane emissions studies - DIP11 DI | ecosystem: Environmental > Aquatic > Freshwater > Lake >... | reverse complement strand
GCAAGTTCGGGGTGATATTTTTTGTTACTTTTCGCATCAGGTAATTCCAGTAAAATTGCCTTCTAATAAGGCTTTGCGTTCTAAATACTTAATCCTATTCTGCAATATAAAATACCGATTATTTTACAAATAAAAATATGGCTAACACTTATACAAGATTATATATTCAAATTGTTTTTGCTGTTCAAGGCAGACAATGTCTGATTCAAACATCATGGAAAAATGATTTGTATAAATATATTTCTGGTACTATAACAAACCTCGGGCATAAATCAATAAATGTAAATGGTATGCCGGATCATATTCATGCATTTGTTGGGCTCCATCCTTCAACCGCCATTTCAGATTTGGTTCGTGAAATCAAAACAAGTTCAACACAATTTATAAATGAAAATAAACTGATAAAAGGAAAATTTAATTGGCAGTCAGGTTATGGTGCATTTTCATATAGCCAATCGCAAATAGNACAGGTCTATGAATATATAGCGAATCAGGAAATCCATCATAAAAAGAAAACTTTTAAAGATGAATATCTGGAGTTCCTAAAAGAATTTGATATTGCTTTCGACAATAAATACCTTTTCGAATTCCTTGATTTTTTAATTTAAATATCGAAAAGAATTTCGCCCCGCCGGGGCTCTAAAAAATAACCATCCTTTCTACAAGAATATCGCCCCGCTGGGGCTCTAATACAAAATACAATTTGATCTACAAAAATATCGCCTCGCTGGACTCTTATGAATGACCATCCTTCTTCTACAAGAATATCACCCCGCTGGGGCTCCTTAAATATTAATCCTGTTTTCTACAAGTATGTCGCCCCGCCGGGGCTGCATACCTCAAAGATACAATGTACGCCAAGAGGCTTACCTGCTCCACACTTCACTGATGGGATCTCCTTTGGAACTTTTGCCGGAATGATACCAGTTCCGGCCTTCAACGCGGCCGTCAAAACTGAGGCTCATACCTACGCGGCTGCTGTCGCGGGAGAAGAATTCGATATGCTCTGTATATTTTCCGTTTTCGAAAGTATAGGTCCCGCCACCAGTTCCGAAGAACTCTCCTGTTTCTGTATTGATGGCGGCCCACTGGAAACGCCTTCCGGATAATAGTTTGATGGTTTTGCGCGCAGCCGGCTTTATCTCGATCATCGTTCCATTCTGATCACGGCCGGTTATACGCCAGTTCCCTGCGAGCGGGCTGTTGCCATCATCGGTCTGCAGCCAGGTTTCTGTTTTACCTTCCCTGGTGATCTTGATCTTATTGGTTTCGGCTTGTAACGGCCACGCATAAACGGAACCAACTTTGGTTTTATCAGATGTATGATATTCGATCTTACCTTCTACCTGGTTCCCTTTACGGATGCAGGTTCCTCCATGGGTCTGGATGAATTTTTTTCCCGTGATATCGAAGCTGGTTAAACTGAAATAATCATCTGCTATTACCAGCGTATGCGTTACAGAACCTTCCTTTAATTCCCAGGCTCCGGTAAGATTTTTTTGAAATGGCATCATGGCAATGATCCCGAGAAAGAGTAAATTTTTCATTTTCTTTACTTTTGCGGTTAAATGTATTTCATATAACTCCACTGTAGCCATGGTTCGTGTCCTCACGAACCATCATTGAAAAAATTCCGTTTTCCGGTTCGTGGGGACACGAACCGGTGCCTCCGGAAATCAAGTACCTACCCACGAATCTTCGCGGTTAAATGTATTTTAATATAATTCCACCCACCAACTTTTTTGCCAGTCTTCACTCGCTGCTAATTTCACCATGCCCGGTTTATGGGAGATATCACCATCATGACTCACCGGATCCGCATGCCCCTGCCAGGGTTCAATGCAAACAAAAGGCGCACCAGGAGCTGCCCATATACCCAGATGTGGCCAGCCGGAAATGCCAAAACTCAGTCCACGCGAATCAATAGCTGTGCGTAAAGCTACAGATGTTGATTTTAATCCCTTTAAAACAATGGCATCACTGGCAAATAACTCAGCACTTAAGTGTATCTGTTGTTCTTTTACTAAAAACGGTTCTGCAGTATCCAGCAGCAAGCCATCCTGCAAACCCCATCTGACCGCCGTTTCTGGCTCGTTGAACTGAAGGTAGTAGTCGGTATAAGCCAGTTCCTTTTTAATGGGAACAGCAAAAGCAGGATGAGCGCCAATAGAAAAAAATAATTCATCCTCACCCGGATTATATACAGTGTAGGTTACTGTTAACCTGTTCCCCTCAATTTTATACTTTAACTGTAGTACAAAACGAAAAGGATACACAACCCTGGTGCTCTCGTCGTCCTGCAGAGTGAAAATGGCTTCGGTATCACTTACTCGTTCCGCCGAAAACATTTTCTCCCGGGCAAAACCATGGCGGTGCAGGGTATAAAAACTGCCTTTATATGAATAATGATTATCCTTCAGCGTACCAACGATCGGGAACAGCACAGGGGAGAACTTCCCCCAATATGCAGGATCGCCGCTCCACAGGTAATTTATGCCGGACTCCCGTCCGATTAACTTTTGCAACTCTGCACCCAGTGGGTTGATTACAGCCTCAACGGAATCATTGTGTAAATAAATCATGACTTAAAGATATGAAAACCCTTTGCGTCCTTGCGGTTAATGTATTTTTCTTTTTGTGCTGATGGAAATCATTTGCCTAACTGAAATTGATCACCGTCATTCCCTCGCTCCTCAGCTACTTTTGGCAACGTCAATATCCGTCCGGAAATTTCCCGGAACGGGTCTGTCATAAAAATTCAAACATGGCCAAAACAGATATCACCAAACCCATCGACCTAACCAGTCATGCCGAAGGAACCGGCCCGTTGCGTTTTCGCCGCCCTGAGTATATGGATTTCATGCCGCCCTGTAACAGCGCCTGCCCGGCCGGAGAAAATATCCAGGCCTGGTTATCGCATGCACAGGCAGGCAATTATTATGAAGCCTACCAACAACTCATGGAGGACAACCCTTTTCCGGCTATCATGGGCCGTGTTTGCGTAAAAGCCTGTGAAACCGGCTGTAACCGCAACCACATCGACAATACGGTCAACATCCATGCAGTGGAAAGATATATTGGCGACAAGGCGATAGAGGAAAACTGGCAGCCCCATTGGGAAACCAAACCCACCGGCAAGCGGGTAATGGTTGTAGGTGCCGGACCGGGCGGATTATCTGCTGCATACCACCTGGCCAGATTAGGCCATACGGTAGAGGTTTTTGATGCTGCTTCTGCCGCCGGCGGACTCATGCGCTTTGGCATACCAGAATACCGCCTGCCCCGTGAGATACTGGAACTGGAGATCGGAAGGATAAAAGCCATGGGTGTACATATTCACCTGAACCATAAGGTGACTGACCTGATGGCTGAAAAAGAGAAAGGAAAATTTGACGCAGTTTACTTATCCACTGGAGCACAGCTGATACATACAGAAAATATACAGGTTGATTCCAATATCCTCATAATGGATGCCTTTGATTTCCTGCGGGAATTTACCAATGACAACGAACCGCGCATAGGCAAGACCGTTGTGGTCTATGGTGGCGGTAAACTGGCCATGTATATTGCCAGGATAGTAAAGCGACTGGGAGCGGAAGCCATTGTACTTTTTCCCGGTGACCGTAAACTGATGCCGGCCTATGATTACGAAGCTGATGATGCATTATCAGAAGGTGTAGACATACAATTTATGCGGAGGATACACTCGATAGACAAAAATGTCTTCAAGCTGGAAAAAATGAAAGTGGAAAAAGGCAAAGCCATTGGTACGGGTGAATGGGATAGTGTAAAAGCAGATTCACTCATCGTAGCACTCACCCAGGAAGCAGATACAAGTTACCTGCGTGCAGTTCCTGGGATCGCTTTAAAAGAAGACGGTACCCTGGTAATAAATCCTGAAAGGATGACCGGCCAGGAGGGTGTTTTTGGCGGTGGCGATATGCTGCCCGGCGAAACGCGCAGTGTGACCATCTCTATTGGCCATGGAAAGAAAGCATCAAAATACATCAACGCATATCTCAACGGCGAAACTTTTAATAAACCTGCTAAACATCCAACAGCAGGGTATCGCAAACTGCATATGTGGTATAAAACCGATGCCCCCCTGCAGGAGCAGGCAAAACTGGTTCCCTGGGTAGCTGTGAGAAGTTTTGACGAAGTGTTTTCCGGACTGTCAGAAAGAGAAGCCCGCTATGAAGCACAACGATGCCTGAGCTGCGGTAACTGTTTTGAATGTGACGGTTGCTTCGGGGCCTGCCCGGAAGAAGCCATCATCAAACTCGGCCCTGGCAAGGGCTATCGCTTTGATCTTAATAAATGTACAGGCTGCGCAGTCTGTTATGAACAATGCCCCTGCCATGCCATTGAAATGATTCCTGAACCTTCCAAAGCCACCACTGATGTCAACTAAACAAAAAATGATAGCCACTCTTGATGGCAACGAAGCCGCAGCGTATATCGCATACCGCGTTAATGAGGTCTGCGCCATATACCCTATCACCCCATCCTCTACGATGGCTGAACTGGCCGATGAATGGGCCGCAAAGGGCATCAAAAATATTTGGGGAAACATACCTGATGTAATCGAAATGCAAAGCGAAGGTGGTGCCGCAGGTACCGTACACGGCGCTTTACAAACAGGTTCACTCACCACCACATTTACCGCATCACAGGGATTGATGCTGATGCTGCCCAATATGTACAAAATAGCCGGTGAACTTACAGCGGCTGTATTTCATGTTGCCGCACGTTCGTTAGCCGCACAGGGATTGTCCATCTTTGGCGACCACCAGGATGTAATGGCAGCCCGTTCAACCGGATTTGCCATGCTGGGTTCTGCCAGTATTCAGGAGGCCCATGACTTTGCACTGATATCACAGGCAGCTAGCTTACGGTCACGCATACCCTTTATACACTTTTTCGATGGGTTTCGCACCTCTCACGAAGTGAATAAACTGGAACTCATCCCTGACGATCAGATACGCCAGATGATTCCGGATGAACTGGTCTTTGCGCACCGCAACAGGTCGCTTAGCCCGGATAATCCATTCATTCGCGGTACGGCACAGAACCCTGACGTATATTTCCAGGGACGTGAAACCGTAAATCCATTTTATACTGCCACACCTGGAATTGTTGAAGAGATAATGAATGCCTTTGCCAAAATGACCGGCAGGAAATACGAGCTCTTTGAATATACCGGCGCACCAGATGCAGAACGCATAATTATATTAATGGGCTCCGGATCAGAAACCGTAGAAGAAACAGCCAAGTTGCTGAATAGTCGGGGCGAAAAGACCGGTGTCATTTCCGTCCGGCTGTTCCGTCCGTTCTCCCTTGCGCACTTGCTTAAAGCAATGCCCGAAACCGTGAAATCCATCGCGGTGCTCGACAGGACAAAAGAACCAGGTGCTTCAGGAGAACCACTCTACCAGGACATCCTAACTTCTCTGGTGGAAGCCATGCAGGAAGGCAACCTGAAAAAAATGCCCAAACTGATTGGCGGCCGGTATGGCCTTTCCTCTAAGGAATTCACCCCGGCCATGGCCAAATCTGTTTTTGACGAATTAAAAAAAGACCATCCAAAGAACCACTTCACCATAGGCATCAATGATGATGTTTCCTTTACCTCACTTGAATATGATCCTGCATTTACGCTGGATGAATCTGAATGGAGACAGGGACTTTTCTTTGGCCTCGGTGCTGACGGCACCGTAGGAGCCAATAAAAACAGTATCAAGATCATTGGAGAAAATACCCCGCTCTATGCTCAGGGTTATTTTGTATACGACTCTAAAAAATCCGGGGCCCGGACAGTATCCCACCTTCGTTTTGGACCTAAACCCATCCGGGCTCCTTATCTTATCAGCCAGGCCGATTTTGTAGCCTGCCACCAGTTCAATTTCCTATATAAAGTGGAGATGCTGGAATTTGCAAAACAAGGCGGAACATTTTTGCTCAACAGTGCTTATGACAAAAATGAAGTTTGGGATAAATTGCCGGCAGCTGCCCAAAAGTTCATGATCGATAAAAAACTGAAATTTTATGTAATTGATGCTACTACCGTTGCAAGGGATACAGGTATGAGCGGTCGCATTAATACCATAATGCAAACCTGCTTCTTTGCATTATCGGGTGTACTTCCACGTGAAGAAGCCATTGCAGAGATCAAAAAGACCATTGAAAAAACATATTATAAAAAGGGAAAAGCAGTCATTGAACAAAACTTCCAGGCCGTGGATGCCACGCTTGATCATTTATATGAAGTAACCGTGCCGGCAACTGTAACCGGAAAGTTTGTATCCCTCACAGATGTAGTTGCTGCAGAAGCGCCGGATTTTGTAAAAAATATTACCGCTAAGATGATGGTGGGCCATGGTGATGACCTGCCGGTNAGCATGATGCCGATAGATGGTACCTATCCCAGCGGGACCACCCAGTGGGAGAAAAGAAATATCTCCGACCAGGTTCCGGTTTGGGATCCCGAAACTTGCATCCAGTGCGGTAACTGCGCCTATGTTTGTCCACATAGTGTTATTCGTGCTAAATTCTACCATGAGGATAACCTGAAAAAAGCGCCGGAAGAATTTCCGTCTGCGCCTATCAATTCCCGTGGGTTCCCGGAAACAAGGTACACTTTGCAGGTTTATGTGGAAGATTGCACCGGATGTAACCTATGTGTGGAAGTATGCCCGGCTACCAATCCGGGTGACCGTTCCCGTAAGGCCATCAACATGGACGAAAAGGAACCGATCCTNGAAAAAGAAAAAGCCAATATCANNCATTTTGAAAATATCACCTGGAACGACCGTTCCATGATTGATTTCTCTACTGTTCACGGTGCACAGTTCCTTGAACCGTTATTTGAATTCTCCGGAGCCTGTGCAGGTTGTGGCGAAACACCATACCTGAAATTATTGTCGCAGCTTTACGGCGACCGGCTCCTGGTGGCCAATGCTACAGGTTGTTCTTCCATCTACGGCGGCAACCTGCCAACTACGCCATGGGCTGTAAACAAAGAAGGCAAAGGACCGGCCTGGTCCAACTCCCTTTTTGAAGATAATGCCGAATTTGGATTAGGGATGCGCATCTCAACAGATAAACATACTGCAGTGGCCCGTGAATTACTTACTGAACTCGGCGCCCAGGCAGGACAGCCGCTGACCGACTCCATACTAAACGCAACACAGGTACTCGAATCAGAAGTGATCGACCAGCGGAAACGCGTAGCCGAACTAAAAGAAAAACTCAGCACCATTGATGGCGACAGGGCAAGACAACTGCTGTCTTTATCAGACAATCTTGTGAACCGGAGCGTTTGGCTGGTGGGTGGTGACGGATGGGCTTATGATATTGGTTATGGCGGCCTTGACCACGTGCTTGCAAGCGGAAGGAATGTTAATGTACTCGTACTCGATACAGAGGTTTATTCCAATACCGGCGGACAAGCGTCCAAGTCAACACCAATAGCAGCAACCGCTAAGTTTGCCGCTGCCGGTAAGAGCATCGGGAAAAAAGATCTGGCGATGCAGGCGATATCTTACGGTAACGTATANGTGGCGAGAGTTGCCTTTGGCGCCAATCCGCAACAGACCCTGCTGGCCATGCGCGAAGCAGAAGCATATGACGGACCATCACTGATACTGGCCTACAGCCATTGTATTGCACATGGATATGACCTGCGCGACGGACTGGACCAGCAGCAAAAGGCAGTACACAGCGGTTACTGGCCTCTTATAAGGTACAATCCAACGCTGAGGAAGAAAAAACAGAATCCGTTTATCCTGGATTCTGCGAGGCCAACCATTGGTTTGAAAGACTATGCTTATAATGAATTAAGATATAAGGTACTTACACGCACACATCCTGAGCAGGCAGAAAAACTTATGAAGCTCGCCCAGGAAATGGTAAACCTCCGCTGGAAGAATTACGAAGAACTGGCCACTTTACCTGCAAGCGATTTTGTACCTGTAGCATAAAAATTGAAAAAAGAAAACATATGGACCTGCGCACAACATATATGGGACTTGAACTAAGTTCACCCATTGTAGTATCCGCCTCCACTCTTTCCCAGGAAACCCACCACATTGTAGAAATGGAGGAACAGGGTGCCGGAGCGGTGGTACTATTTTCCCTTTTCGAGGAACAGATCCGTGCTGAAGCTGCACGATATGCATCCGTTAGAAACGCAACCAGTCATATGTTTGCGGAGGCATCAGACTTTTTTCCCAACCTGGAAACATATGAAACCGGAACGGAAGAGTATCTTGAAAAAATATGGGCAGCCAAAGCGCAGGTTGAGATCCCGATCATTGCAAGCCTGAACGGAATCACTTCCGAAGGATGGATAGAATATTCACGCCAGATAGAACAGGCTGGCGCCGATGCGCTGGAGATCAATATCTTTTTCATTCCCGGAGATATCCATGTATCCGCATCCGAAGTGGAGCATCGATACCTGAACATAATCACCGAAGTGCGCAATACGGTGAAGATACCGGTAGCCGTCAAACTCAATCCATATTTCAGCTCCATGGGCAATATGGCAATGCGGATGCAAAAAGCGGGAGCTGATGCTTTGGTATTATTTAATCGTTTCTACCAGCCCGACTTTGATATTCATGAATTAAAGATATTATCAAACCTCCAGTACAGCGGATCCAATGAGATCAGGCTGCCCCTGTTATGGATAGCCATGCTATACGGCCGTGTACCTGCTTCACTTGCAGCTACAACCGGTGTGGAATCTGCCAATGAAGTCATTAAATATTTACTGGCAGGTGCAGATGTAGCCATGACGGCTTCCGCCCTGTATAAAAACGGTATCGGTTACCTGAAGACCATGAAGAACGACCTTGACCAGTGGATGGAGGATATGGAGTTTTCCGCTGTAAAAGATTTTAAAGGAATCCTTAGTCAACAGAATATTTCAGACCCTACAGCCTTTGAGCGGGCGAATTATATTAAGGTACTGCATAGTAAGAGGTAAAATGTTGCAATTATATTTAAGTGGCAAATTGAAGCACCTGAAACCTGGAGTCATAAGATAAACTAAAATATCTATTACTCAAATAATTCGATATCAAAACTTCAAACATAGCCAGAGAATGAATATTTTCCATTAAAAGAAGGAAAGTAACCTGGATTTCAAGTTTCATATAAAAAAAGTATTCCATTTTTATATGAAACTTTTTTTTATATTTAATTAAGTCCCCGGATGCAAAAGGGCTGAATGCCTTTTATTCATTTTTTCATTTTCAGGTTGCGAAATAATCGTCTCCCTATATTTAAACTGACAAACAAAAAACTCCACCCGATTACATGTGAGAGCAAATATGATTATCAATGATATTAGGTTTACTTCATTGATTCATTTGCTTTAAATCCATATATTTTCTCTGTTACCACTGTACTAAATCAAGCTGTGAAATTCGAAAAATGAATCAAAAAGCATGCTTACTGTTCCTTATTTGCCTGGCTTTTTCCCAGGCAAATTCTCAGGTGCAAAAAAAGTATAGTATTCTCAACTGGAGGGTAAAAGATGGTTTATCCCAGGGTTCGGTACATAAAATGCTTCGTGATTCCCTGGGATTTTTATGGATTGCAACGGATAATGGCCTTAACAGGTTTGATGGCACCACATTCAAACAATATATACATGAACCTGTTCCTCTACCAGGGGCCTTTCGTGGAAGTGAAGTATTGGGAATCGTTGAAGACAGTTTACATAATATCTGGACCGGCACAGAAGAGGGACTTAACCGGTATGTCACAAAATCAGATAGTTTTCAATATTTTGCCACACCCAGGTCAAATACGAATATGGCATCATACTGCATGCCACTTGCAGCATTGGAGAACCAGGTAATCTGTTGGGAAATTACAGGCAAGATTGTATCCTACGATATAAGAACCGGTAAACGAAAAATCATATTCGCGGATATCCCCTGGCCGGTTTCCAGTTATTACACATTGAATAATCTTGTCTTTGATAAAAAAACAAAAACAATTTGGGCACCCCATGGCAATAAAATGATTTGCCTGAAACTGAATGAAAAAAGATACGAGTACATTAGTTTGCCCACGGCCAATGGGACCTGTCAGGCTATTATAAGTGATGGTTCTACTTTATTGTTGGCTACCAGTTTCGGGATAATCAGATACTCAGCATCTAATAAAATATTTGAAAACGTCAGCTGGGCCAAACCTTTGCTGACTTCAAAAATACTTTCACTCAGCCAAAAAAAAGACGGTTCCATTTTGGCAGGCGTAGAAAAGAAGGGATTATTTATATATGAAGCAAAATCAGAACAGCTGCATGTTTATAAGCATATTTCTTCAGGCTTTAATTCAATTTCCGCAAACAATATAAATAATTTATATACCGACAAAGACAATATAACATGGGCAGCAAGTGGTGAAAAATCCATTGACCAGATTTTCCCTTATGAAAAAGGGATAGAAGTTTTCAATCAACAAACAGAAACGTATCAAAATCCACATTCAGTAAAATGTTTTGAAGAAGATGAAAGCGGCAATATTTTGATAGGCACTCAGGGCAGCGGAATACAGGTATTTTCACCAGGGGACAATACATTTAAAAAAATGAAAATTAATGAGGGCTTCAGTGACACCATTCATTTACTAAGGTTTAACAAATCTAAATCTTCTCTATGGATCGCTACAAATACAGGCCTGTATAAACGAGAATCAAAAAGCCGGAAAATAATACCCATTGAATTCATAAATCTAAAAGGGCATAAAATTACTCAGCCTGTTATTATGCGTCATATCGTTTCTTTTGACGACAGCAGCATGATGGTTGCTACCTCAAGAGGTGTATTTATATTGCCGGAAAAAAGCAAGTCAGCGATCTGTGTGCCGGAAATGACTGACCATGTATTTTTTATTGGATCCTTTAAAAATTCATTCAGTTTCAGTTTATGGGATTTTGATCCAGTATTGTACAGTTATGAAAACAGAAAATGGACAAAAGAACAGTTTCCTTTTGATGACATAACCGTTGGCTGTATTTATTTTGATAAAAAAAGAAAGGTTTTCTGGATAGGCACCGACAGGGGTCTGATTATGACTGATACACATTTCAAGAGATTACGACAGGTTACTTCAAATAACGGCTTGCCAGACAATTTTATCTGGACTATTACCATTGATAATTTTGACCATATTTGGTTAACCACAAATAAAGGCATTGCCAGATATATTCCGGAGAAAGAACAGGTAGATTCGTACAATATGCTTGATGGAATTCATGGCTTAGAATATAATCCATATGCAAATTTTATAGCCTCTGATAATACATTATACTTTGGGGGAAAAGAAGGTTTTGATCATATTAATCCTGCTATTCTCCGGGAAAAACATGGAAACCCTGAAGTGTATTTTTCAAGTGCCAGGATAAACAATAAAGTAATCATACCATCCAGTTCAGCTAACTTTCTGGAGGATATAAAATTAAAATCAGCTGATAACAACTTTACTATTTCTGTAGGTATAATAGATTTCAACAGGCCTGGCCGTAATAAAATACGATACAGGCTTCTTCCGGCAGAAAAAGATTGGCAGGAAGCAAAAGTCCCTTTTGACATCAGGTATTCAGCATTATCACCGGGGGTATATAAGCTAGAGGTATCGGCATCAGAAATGGGAAACAAAGCAGGGAATAAGATCAGGCAAATTAAAATACAAATACTTCCTCCATTTTGGCAAAGCTGGTGGTCCATAACCACTGCAACTCTGCTGCTGATCTTCATTGTTGTCTTCCTGGCGCAACAAAGAATTAACCAAATCAGAAGAAAGGAAAAAGAAAAGACAGAAAATATTAAACACATGGCCGAA
>Ga0031656_10000721_pt1 | contig 11870 bp, 12 predicted proteins | sample FrelakmetDIP11DI_FD_55080 | JGI IMG/M metagenome (GOLD analysis project Ga0031656, IMG submission 55080) | Freshwater lake sediment microbial communities from the University of Notre Dame, USA, for methane emissions studies - DIP11 DI | ecosystem: Environmental > Aquatic > Freshwater > Lake >... | reverse complement strand
ACTCCTTTCGGGTTGCCTTCGGTTGGGGAACTCCGGTCGCCCTACGGGCTCCCTTCGTCCCCAACCGAGGCCATTATACCATGTAGTGTAATTCAAACCCACTTTTGAGACATAAACTCAGAAACGGGGGGAACACGACGCCATGGAAGGCGGCGCGCCACATTATATTCGAGACTGCACTACTTGTATTGTTCAAAAAGAGCCGCACCCTTTCCCTTATGCCGAGTAGATGCTTTGTTCTTTCAGCAAGCTCCTCGGCGCCTACCGCGTACTCCTAGTCCATTTGCTGCCACGCCCGCCGATCCCATACACTGGACAGGGGAAGTGCAGGCGTTCCCCATTTTTCCCGATGATTTCTTGTCGCTCTCGATGACTATTCCCCAAGCAGCAATGGTATCCAAAGCATGGCCTTTCCCGGTGGCGGAGGAGGTGGCGTATTCCGATAAGCGGCCCACATCTCATCGACGAAAGTGCGATGCGGCTTGTGGTAACCTCCCCCGCTCAGAATTTTCCACGACTGGCCTTGCATAAAGTCAACATCGATGACCATGCCGGTCGCAGTTCGAACCGTTTCGAGATCCTGAGGATCATCAGGTGAAAGCATCCACCGGTTCACATACTCAAAAAACTGTGGATGATTCCAAGCCTCTTGCATCTCCGGTATGAGTCGGGCGGCGAGCGCTTCTCCCACCCAACTAACACTGGTGCAACATCGACGATACGACTCACCGAGGGTATTCTTCCAGACCGAGGGCGCTAAATGCTCATAGGGCCCCCAACCCGGGTTCACCGATTCGCCGTTGATTCCGACATGGCCACCATAGACAACAGTTTCGGGCTGGGTGTGCCAGGATCTTGTGTAAGTGGCTGCGGGCAGCGTTTCGCTCACCCAAATAGTCTGCATATCTTCACCAAAATTGACTCGAACCGATTTCATCTTCCCCTCGTTCAACATCACCCCAGCGAAAACAATAGGGAATTTTCGTCCACTGCCATGTCCCCCGTGAGCCTGCCACCCAGTGTGACCTTGTTCGACAAGTCCATACAAATCGATCCCGTATTGCGTGAGATAGACGAGAAGAGGGTCTTTTTCTTCCTGGGAAAAATTCAAGGTGAGAAGAAGGCTGGAGAAGGACATGACATAACCATTCTCTCGCCCGTAACTTGCCATGTATTCTGCTGGTACGTCAAAATTAAAAAAGACAGAATCCACCCATGGCCGCTTGAAATACCCTTCGAATTCGGACAAGGGAGGGACGTTTTGGACCGGCGCAAGTTTGGGAAGAAGTTGCCGTCTTAGATTTCGCGACAGATAGATTTCGGTGGAGCCTTGTGNATAAGAAGGTCGAAAAGCATCCAGGTCCTGGGCAGCGTCCACGCCGGTAAGAATGGAAANCGAGGCCACAGGACTCTCCGATGTGTCGTTAGGGCGCATCACGCAGGGCAGATTTGAGCCTTCGGCGCTTCGCGATGAAATCAATTTGTTTCCTGGGGTTAACTTCATCGGAGGATAAACGCGCAAGCTCGGATCGTACCGGCCAGCCTGAATACGACTATCAAATCCACTTCGTTGGGTATTGGGCTGAATATTCAGAACTGAACCGTGTCGCCCATTGGTCTTCGTGGGAAAAGGCTGGATGTCGACGATGGTGCATTCACCCGCCACGTAATAATCACCATTCACAAACCGACCCACACGAACGGGGCTGGCAAATGTCCAGGTAATACCATGTTGGGTGATCTTGGTGAGAAGAGGTAATTCTTCGAGGGCTGGCGTGGGCGGTGGATCGTTTGCTGTGTAGACCATGACCGGGAAGTCATCCCCTTCCATTTGACAGAGACTTGAGCATCCATCTCCATTATTCAAATTGCCATCATCGCATTGTTCAAATTTATCCACCACGCCATTCCCACACGTTCCAAGAGCCGCTTCTGTCGAAGATATCGAAAAGGCGCTTCCCATCCCTGATAAAAAAAGGAGAAGAGAAACGATTTTAGATCTGAATGCTTTTCTCAGCTTCGGAGGCATTTGTCGCATTGGGGAATTCAATTTCTCTTCGTTCATGGCCATTCGCCTTATACTGNCACGCATTTTGTCTTATCTCCTGTGCCTCATGAGACTCCAGGAGATAGAGAACTCACTTTTTGTGAGGTGGAGNGTGCGAAATATGCTCTGGGGTGTCAAGGAAAAAGCCGCCCGCGATGTTGTGACTCATCATTCCCCGCCAACATGTGTCTAGGCTGGTCAGACCTGCCTACCGTGACANGCGCAGCNCAGGCACGTGAATTAGATTTGGATTGTGACTTGGTGTGTCAGCCTTGGTAAAATCCTATATACTTTACGATCCAGAAAAAGCTCTTCTATTCTTCCAGTCCCTCTGTTCAGCGCCCACAACAGGGGCCTCAGCTTTCCTTCGATCCGCCCCTGCGCGGCGGTCAATCCCACTCCTTCTGTCTTCCCCCGACCGCCTCTCTGGAATGTGTGCGCTGTAATTGAAGTTCCTTCTCTCAATTCCTGTGCGCCTACCTCCATTGTCTGGTAAGTAAAACCCATCTTCAGGAAACGACATCGAACCGCAGCCTCCCCATTTCAGTTTTATTCGGCCAGAGATACGACGGTAGCTGATTTTGGTATCCGATTTAGANAATTGGCAGTATCCTTATTTTTTTGACTGTNTGTCAGGATCGACCTTATCAGAGGTGTCTCTCACCATGGCACAAAAGGTCTTTCGGTTTTTCCACATGAGAACGCACCCGGTCATTTCCGCTGGAAACACGCTCCCATCCTTTCTCTTGTGCTTGAAGATGCTGAGCTTGGTCCCTGATTCTGGAGTGAACCCTGCATCCCTCTCTGCCTCTGCAAAAACATCAACAATCCGCATTCTCAGCATNTCGTCTTTAGAGTATCCGTACATCTCAGTGGCAGCCTGGTTTACTTCGAGGAATTGCTGNGTCTTCATATCAACCANAATAATACCATCCCTTTGCTTCTCATACATCAGTTGATACTTGGCTAAGCTATCCCCTAGCGACCTCTGCGCGGCTCTCAAAGAGGTAATGTCTCTCGCAATCCCGACGAAATACCATCGACCGTCGATTTTGGTTGTTGAAACAGAAGCCGCTATGGGGAGTTCCTTCCTGTTCTTCCTGATAGCTTCTGACTCAAAGGACTGTTTTATTGACGGAGGCCGCCTCTCTTTCTTGAAAGACTCTAATGCATTTCTGTAGTCACCCCGGTATCTCTCCGGGATAATTACCTCCAGTTGCAAACGGACAACTTCTTTAGCTTTGTAGCCAAAAAGCTTCTCAGCGGCCACATTCCAATAGAAAATCTTCCCCTCTCTATCAAATACGACAATAGCCTCTGCAGCGGCATCCAGAATGATCTTGAATTTGTCCTCTGAATCGGCCACGCCTTGACTGCACGCACGTTTCGGACTGGCTGTGGCCTTTTGTCCGTGAATAGTCCTTTTGCCTTTGGCTGGCAGTCTCTGTTCAGTTTTCTTAGCTTTCACCATCGCAGCCTCCGAAAATACTGTAATCGCTTCATTGGGAGTCTAGGACAAAAAGGAATCTGGATCAAGGGGATTTAAAAGCAGAGTTATTCGCGGGAAGCGTAGTAAGATAATGAGTAAAGCAGCCTCGAAAAGAGGATTCAGGTACTCCTGAGAACGGTGGGCTGATCCTTTCCAGATCAGGAGATCTTCATGTGATCAGGGCTCCATTTTTTCTGGTTTCCCTATCGGCCATCTGGTCTTCTGCGATCTCGTCCGGACCGCCTTTCAGGGAGATGTGAAGCGTAGGAAAACTGTCTCCTCTCAACGCCTGAGCGCCTTTCTACCTTTCCCAAAAAAAGAAGAGGGAAAATCTCACAAGAACTGTTCTTGGAGTTCCTCGTATCTTCATGAGCCGTGGTGGGTTCTAAATTCTTCATCTTGTGACTTACCCTTTAAAGAGTTGAGTTCCATTATCCTTGCCCTGTTGAACATCAATCTGCGAGGAGAAATCCTTTTTCTAACAAGACTAACAAGATCCAAATTCGAGGTATAATCCCTCGATGCCTCTGACATTCCGAGGCTTTTGTCAAATGCTGGCCTCTATCCCGTCACAGATGTCTAAACACAGTGCGATCATAAAGCTTACACAAGAAAACTGCGAGATCCAATGGGAGGCCCATGTCTATTAAGCGGCAACAAATATGAAGAGGATTCAGATAATGCCAGAGGTTTCTCTCCATGGCCTTCACCAAATCTTCGAACCTCTAATGGCCACTGCTGAGCTCTTATTCAGACTTCTATGCGAAGGGTGTGCCAGAGGATAGGGAAAAATTTTCCAACAGATTTCAATGAAATAGAGCGGCAGGAGCGAGGGGGCAAGGCATCTATGTAAAGATTGCCTATTATCAAGTGTAATTCGGTTCCACTTAGTGGTAACCTTCTTCACACCCTTTCATGAGCTAGAGAGGGGTGGCTGGCTTAGCATGGCCCCATCCGGTCACGATTAGCATCACAAGTCTATTGGCCGGCCTGGAAAAGGGCAGCCAAAGATTTCCAGGTGAACCGCCACGCCTGCCTTGGGGCGAATGTCCAATTGGGCCGAAATCTATGTGTAAGGAGTTCTATATTAAACCCCCGTTGGATCTCATGAATAGAGTGATCGTCTTTTCTTTTGCTGCCGTCCAGCAATCCCGCCGATCAATAACCCGCACAGAAGCACGAGCGCTCCACTCAAAAACCACCTGTTCTGTTGTGATGATCTTAGGGTTTCATTTTCTGCAGTTACCTTGCTTAGCTCGCTCTGGGCAGCTTTCAAATCCTTTTCAGTGGCTTCATGTATGGTTTTCAGCCTCAGATATCCTTCAGCTCCTTTCTTGAGCTCCAAATATTCCTTACTCAAAGCCTCAAGTTCCTTAGTTTTTCGCTCGAGTTCTTCGGCAAGCCCCTGACGTTGTTGAGACTCATCGCCAAACTCCTTCTGAACTCGATTGACCTTAGCGTTCAGACTCACTGCTTCTTCTTGCAGTCTCCTGGCTTGAGTTTCCCACGGAAGGCGGGTTACTAGATATCGACTCAAAACCCAACCTTCCTTGTCACTGTCTATTACCTTGACTTGGCTCCATTCCCCCCGGGTACTCAGTACATCNAGTGGACGACCGGAAAAGAGCATAGCAATGATTTTATTCTCGTTACTGGGGCCCGTGCGGAGNGTGATTTCGAAGGAGTCCGTAACATATGCTCTAGCCGCCCATCCCTGCTGTGCTATGCCAAAAAACCCTGAAATAACCAAAAAGATCATCGACAGTGTCTTCATTGTTCGCCCTCGATCTTTAACGGGAAAAGGCATAAACAATACCGCCAACAATTGACACTCCAATCGGAGCAAAGATAAGAGATAGACTTGATCTCAGGTTCTCACCTGTGAGCTTCCTCAACATGNTGCGCCGTGCGACTCAGCATAGTNGTCTCGCGNATCAGCCGATTGTCCAGGTCCCTGCAAATTCTGATTTCTGACCAGCCAAAAGTGTCAATCATCAACAAGTACAGAAGCCCTGGTAGGNGGTTCCCATCCTTCTTCCCCCGGCCGTAGCAGATCTGCCGGCAATCCTTGGACGGGAGAATCGAAGTTAACAGTGAATCTGACCATGTTGGATTGGTTTCCTTCACGGTTCACTGCCGTAATGCCGATGGCGACTTCCCCGCCAACATGCTGAAGTGACGGTACTTCGTCAGGCAGGATAACCTCTGTGCGATCGCCGATATCGATGAATCCCGAGTTATAGCTCAGATCTCCGACAACCGTCCAATAGAGCCTGTAGCTCACCACACTTGGAGAAGGAGAACGATTCCAGCGAATCCTTTTTTTCTTGGTTTTCGATGCAGTTTTACGGCCTTTAATCGTGTGCATCTGCAACCGGTCGAATGTAAGGTGGAATTTTACTCAGTTGCCAAATTTTATGTGAATTGGTCTTTGAATCATATCCAACAACTTCTTCTTCACTACTCCACCGTAAGGGCCTTTGGCGCCTCCGGTACAGTGAAGTCAACATATACTCTGGCTTTGGTAATATCCGATTCGTTCCCCACTGCNTTGACCGCTGTAATCCCCAGCTCAATTTCCCCCGCAATCTTAGGAAAAGAAGGAATCTCATCCGGAAGAATCACCAGAGTTTTGTTCTCTATCTCAACAAAATCCGAGTCATACCCGACCGGTCCCTTCCATGACCAGTAAAACCGGTATTTTCCAGCATCGGCTGAAGTCTCCCAGCGGACCGTTCTCTTTCTTATTTTTCCCATTTCCGAAACCTCCTTTTCAGTGCATATTACATCGTCTTTCCTAAAATCAAAATTATATCGAACCCCTTTCAGATCAGCACTAACAGACCTGAATTCGATCCCAATGCTCCGTGGGTCGACCCAAGCAATCCGACCTTCAATATGTGTTCTCAACCCCAAAAGGGAGAAATCCAGAGAAATCTCATCACCCGGGAAAAACGGCCTTTGCGTACGGACACAAGCTCCGCCTTGGCTGATGTTGTTGACGATATCATTGTACGAGCGGCCACGAATCACATAGTCCACCTCAATAAAACAGGCTTTTCTGGGATACCGCCTCTTGTCCGTTCTCAATCGATTCAGTCTCCTTATCGATCTGATAAGTTCAGAAAGGCGTCGGCTGTCTGCCATTGTCCTCTCCAAAGGCTCACAAGGTCGAACTGCGGCTGAAGCTACCAGAAATGACCACAGAGTCAAGCAAAACCGCGATACTCAACAAACAGGCTATATGAATGGCTGTTACCGCGGGCTCGGAAGACGATGNCATGGACGCCTTCGTAGTAAAACAATCCCGGCTGATAGAGGTGAATCCACAATATCTCGGACACCTGTGATCATCGGTGGGGTTTCTTTCACTTGCGAGAGGTTTGACCATGAGAGGTCCTGCATCGTTGTGACTAACATCCCAAGTCTATTGTGCGGGTAGCAAGTCGACAGATTAGGATACCCAATGCATGGCCTCGCAGATGTTTCTGAAAATCCTTTCTACATTTTTGCTACTTACCCAACTGGAGTCTTACCAGCGATTACAACCGCTAATCCCAAGTAGCGATCTGTTTGGCAAATGGCTTCTATTCAGCTGGCTTCTCGCCTCTTTTGGGATGTAACCATGCGTAAATCGTAAGTCCCTTGTCGAGCTGAGAGCGCTACATTAGCAAAAGTAATCGTCACCGGTCGGCCCGTGGTTGGGCGGTTTCGCTGATGCCCAATGTTTCTAAATGGCAGGCGAGAAGCAGGCCCTGCCAAGAGAGGTCGCTCTCGCGTCCGGCATCGGCCCGGTTTTCGCTGGGAATTCTCCGTCGTCTTTCTCCTCAGCAAGAAAAGGACGCTTCGGCGGCGGGAAAGCGTCAGTCGAGAAGAAGGAGCAAGGGGACCGAGGGCTTTTTACGGGCTCCCGAACCCCAGGGCCGTCCGTCCCTCAGGTAGTTTCCTCTTCCGGTCGGCCAGAGGAGCAGATTTTCCGCAGAACCAGGTACGCGATAGACAAAACACCCCACTCCAAAGGTCTGAACCATGATCTCCAGCGCCCCGTCTTCGTTAAGATCCATGACGGTCGGCGCGGCCGGGGCCCCTTTCCCGTTGCCGTTCGTGCCCTGCTGGGGCAGTTCGACGTCGTAAAGGGTATCACCGTTCCTATCGAGAATCATGAGATAGCCGTGCGCTTGTCCAGGCGCCAGGTTATCCGGATCGCCGAAAGTCGTGAGGATGAGCTCAGGGATATTGTCCAGGTTGAGATCCGCCACCATGATTTCAGAGGCGTACATCAGGGCTCGGCCATGAGTGATGTTTTTTCTCCACAACCTCTGTCCGGTCGGCGAAATGCAGTAGATAAAACCGTCATGGGCCCCGAATAGAATCTCAGGGCGCGAGTCGCCGAGAATATCAACGACAGTGGGTGCGGGCGGATTGGTCGGCGGGTACCAGGTATGTCCAGCGCGGCTCAAAGGGTAGTCCGAAGATGGGAGTTGCTCCCATCCGGGCAATCGGCGGGCGCTTCGAGAGCCGTCGCCGTAAGCCCCTTCAAGCACCATGACCGAGTGGTGTTTCGTGTCATAGGGCTCATCCATTTCCACNTTCGAGACACAGACCACTTCGTTCCGGCCGTCTCCATTGATGTCGGATACGCAGGGGGGCGATTGGGTCCACTGCATCCACTTCTGCGAAACCGGATGAGGCCAGTTGTCGGCGTGGAGATGATAGTGGTTCTCTTCCACCTGCGCGTCGAACCAGCGGATGAACTGCCCCCAGTTGAGGCGGTTTCCAAGGTANTCCCCACTCCGGTTGGTGAAATAGGGCGATGCCANGACGCTGACGCCGTCATGTTTGAAGACGTTGATCTGGTGATTGTCGAAGGTGACTACGATCTCAAGAAAAGCGTCGTCATCGAGATTCCCCACCCCAACATTCAGTCCGTAACATCCATATCCATGATTGCCGGGCCCCTTCGAGTCGGCGTCGTTGCCAGGCCCTGCCAGCCGGTTATAGCGCGGCCATGCGTTGTAGGATAACCCCGGAGGCTGGTAGAGAGTTCCATTCGGGTTGAACACATAGACCTGAGAGCCTCCGCTCATGGTCTGAGTCGTGGTCGCAATGATTTCGATCTTGCCGTCACCGTTGAGATCGCCCGCCGCAATGCCCCGGACTTCAGGGCATTGGCCCAGGTCGCACGTGCTTGCGGGCCAACCGGCCTTCACAACGAGGCCGTTGTTCCTCCACTCGTAGGCGGCCACTTTCCCGTTATTGCTGCCGGCCACGATCTCGAAGATGCCGTCCCCGTCAAGATCGGCGCAGACGGCGGGCGGATAGATCCTGCCCTCATGCGGGTAAGAGGCACCCGACGGCGCACGGGCAAGCTGCGTGAACTGTTTGTCCCATACGAAGATGTCGTAGTAAGTACCGACCAGTTTTCTCTCTCCGCTTCCCAGATTGTGGATGATCGGCGAACCGAACCAGGAGGTCCCTGTCCATTGAATCTGGGTCAGAAGTTCAGGCNTCTGGACAGGGGCGCCGTATGTAGACGACAGCCCCCCAAGTAATGAGGCGAGTCCGATAAGAAAGGCTTTTTTATACATTTGGTCTGCCCCTTGGAGGAATCTCTTCCATGAGCGAGTGACACCATCTGAGGGCGCGTTTCCTCGCCGTGCGGATCAGAGGAGGACCGCTCCCCGCGACAGCCCTGGAAGAACGGGAGAATTCAAATCAGCGACCATCAGTCTATTGAATCAGTGAGCGAAATGTCAAAAAGAAAGCTCAGGGGACGGAAGAGGCGCAATCCAGACTCATTCGCGCTCCTGATCCCCCATGTATTATGCTGACGCGAAAAAGCCTGAAATCCCTCCACNTCGTAAACCTGCTCAGGGTGGGCATAAGAAGAATTCAGTACCACCGGCAAAGCCGGTGGCTTGATTAGCCCTAAAAGGGCATCGATACTTGCAACCCTAAAGGGTTATCCCCCATGCGGGCTAACCCTTCAGATAATAGGACTGCTCCCATGGTCAAGCTGTTTATGTTTTACCCTATGCTTCTATCGCAATCGATACGGGCATCCCTAGAAAGGGTCACCCAGATCACAATCGTACTTGTCCTTATGTCAATGGGAAAGACGCATGGNAAAGACGCCTCCCAAGAACGAACGATTACCGATCCAAGTCTGTCGACCAGGCAGACAGACGGCAACTTATGACTTCCCAAATGACCAGAAAAGCCTGAAGGTGCTCACCTCCGGAGGTTTTTTAAATTTGCCTGCGCCCCGATCATAAGGATCGAAGTCATAAGCCTCAAGTCTCGCAGGACGCGATAGACTGGCAACTCAAGTCATTCGGCGCGTGGCATCCTTCGACAGGCTCAGGACAGGCTTGGGGCAGGTGAGGGGTCTACCTCAAGGTTCCGAGTCTTGCATTTAATGATCACGGTGATGGCTGGAGGCGTGAAGATGCCGCTTGGGGAAGCGCGGGGAGCTTCACTGGGCCGCCCACCTCCCTCTTCTCGGGCCTGGTTCTTGCCAGTCTTGCAATCGTATAACGCACAACTTGCGCAGTAATACTTCGCAGTTCTCCACTCCGGCAACTGATTGAGGTGTTCAAGAAACGCGTGCTTCAAATTGCCCTGTTCTTCTGTTTCGCCCACCTCCATGAATAAGATATCGCCCGCTAGGATGCTCTTTCCTACTCTGAGACCAGTGTGGCCAGAGGGTGTCTTCCACCACATCTGGCCGCTGGGTTTCTGGATGATCTCATACCTGCCTAGCCTGTANGAAACGTCCTCTTTCGAATCCGATCCTTGTTCTTGATTTCCTTTCCCGAACGGGCTGCGGGGACTGAGCAAAGGTTGAAAAGATTGATAAATAATACGATGCGCAAAAACCAAGGCCGCTGTGCCCCTGCGGTCAGGTGCACTTGCTTGTTGGGAGTTCATGATTCATCATCATTAATAAGGAGCGTTTCTACTAATACCAGAAAAAAAGCAAAAGCGCAAAAAGGNGAGGTAGTTCGGCGGCCTCTTGACAAGAGCATATTTTCGATGCAGGCTCTGCGCATACGAACTTGGGAGCTCCATGAGAACCAAATTAACACAGAGGAAAAACTAGATTATGCCTTACAACAAGGACCTTGAAGCACGGATTCAAAAAATCGTCTCCTCCTGGAAAAACACCGACAGCAAGAAGATGTTCGGNGGCATCTGTCATCTTCTGAATGGAAACATGTTTTGCGGTGTGTACAAGGATTTCCTGATTCTCCGGCTCGGTGAAGACAAGGCCGGAGAGGCCCTCGAACTAACTTTTGTCAAGCCTTTCGATATCACAGGAAAGCCCATGAAGGGGTGGGTGATGGTTGAGGAGCAAGGGTTCACGGGTGAAAAGGAGCTGAAAAAATGGCTAGAAAAGGCTAAGGCGTTCGCAAAAACGCTGGGTTCGAAATAAAAAGTGGGGATGACTGTCTATAGCGAAGGACGAAGAAAAGTGGCCATAAGGCCGAGTGATTTTTTGGGCCTCAGAAACAGNAAATCCCCCCTCGCCCCCCTTTAGTAAAGGGGGGGTTGGGGGGATTTACTGACGATTAAGCCTTCATCAACTTCTGCGCNGTTTCCTTGCCGAGATCAAAGGCCTTCAGGTTCGACTCAAGAAAAGCCTTTTTCGTGGCGCCGGCAATGGTCTCTNNCATGACCTTTTCGGTCACAGCAGTTGCACCGCTGCCGATGAGCGCCCCCAGCATGACCATGTTGAGGGAAAGAGCATTGCCTGCTTGCTCAGCCAAGTCATTGCCGTGGAGGGCAATGACTTTGCCCACTTTCTTCTTGACCTTGTCGAGAATTTCGTCCACGGCTGGATACTTCCCCTGGCCCACCGCCACGGTAAAAGGCGGAAGGGGCTGAGCGTTCGTGATCACCAGGGTCTTGTTGTTGCATTTGGCCAGGATCCGCATGGTCTCCAGAGGTTCGAAGCTTATTAGAACGTCCGCCTCGCCGTTGGACACAATGGGGCTGTTGGCCCCGCCCAGCAGGACGGCGGATTCCACGACGCCTCCCCTCTGAGCCATGCCGTGAATTTCACTGACCACCACAGGGATCCCCATTGAAAGCGCTGCCTGACCCAACAGATTCGAGGCAAGGAGATTCCCCTGACCGCCTACTCCGACAAATACGCATCTTTTTGTTTCCATGGGCGCCTCCTTCCTAGTCCTTCACTGGGACGATAGCGTTTTCAGGGCAGACCTGCGCGCAAACCGAACACCCGATGCACAGGTTCTTGTTGATCCGAACGGCATTGCCTTCCAGGTACATGGCCGGGCATGCCAGCTTACTAATGCAGTCGCGATGGTT
>Ga0031656_10000718_pt1 | contig 11914 bp, 12 predicted proteins | sample FrelakmetDIP11DI_FD_55080 | JGI IMG/M metagenome (GOLD analysis project Ga0031656, IMG submission 55080) | Freshwater lake sediment microbial communities from the University of Notre Dame, USA, for methane emissions studies - DIP11 DI | ecosystem: Environmental > Aquatic > Freshwater > Lake >... | reverse complement strand
GGTGGGATGCGGCAAAAACTCGGTCTGGCGGTTGCCCTGGTTCATTCACCCAAGGTGTTATTGCTGGATGAGCCTACCACGGGTGTTGATCCAGTAACCCGCCAGGATTTCTGGCACCTGATCATCCGCCTGGTTGCCGAGGAAGGTGTGGCTGTTTTGGTCAGCACACCTTATATGGACGAAGCAGGAAGGTGTAGTCGGGTCGGTTTTATGCGCAATGGAAAAATCCTGGTTGAGGGTAATCCTGGCGACCTGAGTTCAAAATTAAATGGGCGGATCCTCGAAGTGCACGGCGAACCACTGCCATTGCTGCGGGGAATTGTTCGTGAGGAACACGAAGTGGAAGATGTTCAGATGTTTGGAGACCGCCTGCATGTGCGCGTTCGTCCGGGTTCTNCCCAGGTAGTAATAAAACACCTGGAGACCATCATTCCTTCCCGGGGAGGAATGATTACCCGGCTTCGTGCCATACCCCCGCAGCTGGAGGATGTATTTATCGATTTATTGGAAAACAAACCAGCAAACGATACCCAAGAGAGGGCAGAATAAGGTATGCCTGAGGAAGTCATTCTTGCGCATGACCTGACGAAACGCTTTGACAGCTTCACTGCGGTGGACCATATTTCTTTTAGTATTAACACGGGTGAAGTGGTGGGATACCTTGGTCCAAATGGCTCAGGAAAAACCACCACCATCCGTATGCTTTTGGGCTTATTACAACCAAGCGATGGAGAAGCCAGCGTATTAGGGTATGATATCGTGCGACAACCTGAGCAAATTCGCCAACGTGTGGGATANATGTCGCAAAAATTTGCCTTGTATCATGAGCTGACGGTGGCGGAGAACCTGGCTTTTTATGCGGGTCTGTATGGATTCAGAGAGCGATCCCGTTTGGCGGAAGTGTTGGAATTGATTGGGTTAACTGACCTGCAGGCAGAACGGGTCAGTGACCTTTCCACCGGGTGGAAACAGCGCCTGGCTCTCGGGATTGCCTTCGTTCATAAGCCTCGCCTGCTCTTCCTGGATGAACCAACCAGCGGTGTAGACCCAACTGCCAGGCGAACGTTCTGGGATTTGATCTACACCGTGGTTGCCCAAGGTGTGACTGCCCTGGTGACCACTCATTACATGGATGAAGCTGAATACTGCAGCCGGATTGGCATCATGTGCGAAGGTAGATTGTTAGCGATGAACACCCCTTCAGCACTTAAGCAGGATAACTTTCCAGGATTGGCTTGGGATGTATTTGCCCATCCACTTCTGCCGGCGTTGGCCATATTGGAACAATCCCCGTTTGTGTTACGGGCTGGCCTGACATCAGACCATCTTCGTGCTATCACTCCCAAGCATGCCGTTGCCGAAACATTGAATACGTCTTTGGTGAATGCAGGAGTCCAGGTCGATAAAATTGAACAGGTTGAACCAACCCTTGAGGATGTATTTCTTGCCCTGGTTGATAAAAATGATTCGCCAGTTGTGCGCTAAAAGCCTGCAGTTCAGCCAACCTAACGTAAATTCGCCCAAGCCACTAATAAAAATCAAACAATAACTAAATAATATCAATATTAATATTGATATTATTAAATATAATCTTGACAAATATTAATTATTGTGTATAATACTATCTAGATGAGGACAGCAAAAATGCATGAAAAGGAGGCTGTTATGGATAATCCGGAAAGCGAATTGGTTCAAATCCATCAAGAGGGTATTCGGAGTGAAGCCACTATTCGGCAGGCACTCAGGCAATCTGGTATAACCAACCCAAAAGTGATGGATCGAAGCTTATCTTGGTTGGGTGATGCACTAATCCGAGCAGGGACCATTCTCAAAGGACATGCTTATACAAGGTTGAATGCTGAGGAAGCTTCAGCGCCATCATTTCTGATCATGCTTTAGTCTGATCAGCTCAATCATTTTCGTACTCATTGAATTTGGAGGCAACCCTGAATGAACACTTTACCCACCCGATGCCCTCTTTGCGGCGGAGAAGTAACCGTCACGCGTATCTACTGCCAGGATTGTGATACCACGATTGAAGGGCGCTTTACTGGTGGCCCTTTTTCACAACTCACCAAAGATCAGCTTTCTTTTGTTGAAACCTTTATCCGTTGTGAGGGCAAAATCACTCGTATGGAAGTTGAGTTGGACCTGTCTTATCCCACGATTCGCAACCGTTTACACGAGGTCATCCGGGGTCTGGGGTACGAGCCAGGTGGTGAAGAACCAATCGCCGGCTTGAGTGATACCGAGCGGCAGCGTATTTTGGAAGACCTGGATCAGGGTGTGATCAGCGCTGAAGAAGCCATGCGATTATTGCAAGAAAGTGAGAAGTAACCATGGATAAGAAATTCGTCATTACCAGTGCAACCCCACATATCTTTTTGGATATTGGTGGCGATTTAAACCTGAAAGGGCAGGATTCCTTCGAAGTAATAGCAAAATCTGATAACCCAAATGAGCTTATATTTGAATCCCAGGATGATCAGGTTAATATNCGCTACCAGGGNGATTGCAATGTCAGGGTGCCTCGGGCAGCGATTATCCGGGTTACTGCTGTACATGGCGATGGTGTCATAAAAGCTTTGGACGGGGAAGTAACGATCGATGCNATTCATGGTGATTTGGAATTGAGAAATGTAGGGACAACCACAATTGGCAATGTCAATGGCGACTTTGAAGCCAAGAACGTGGATGGAAACCTGAACCTGGATTCAGTAGCCGGGGATGTTTCCGTCCGCGCGGTTCAGGGAGATTTCATGATCACCAAAAGGGTAGCTGGTAATCTCAATCTCAGCGATGTGGGGGGAAATGCAACCGCCTCAGCGAGTGGGAATATCTATTTACGTCTGGACCCTGCCCCTGGGCACAGCTATGAATTTACCAGTGATGGGAATGTATTTTGCCGCATACCTACCGACTCAAGTGTGGGGATTAATGTTCCCAAGGCCTCCCAGGTGATGGTCGATTTGCCCGGCATCCACGCCTCTGCTCCGGTAAAGGCACCCTATGCCCTTACCCTGGCGGAAGGTGATGCAAAAATAATGCTTTCAGCAAAAGGAAATGTGATCCTGGATACTTATACCCCGGATTGGGATACCGAAGACTTTGATATCAATATTGATAGTGAAGTAAATGGGATGGCTGAGGCTGTCAGTCAGCAGATCGCCCAACAGGTTGATTCCCAGGTGCGCATGATAGAAGACCAGCTGGATGCCCAGCTCTCCAGCCTGACCATGCGATTAAGCGCCGCAAGCTTAAGTGAGGAACAAGCACATCGAATCGAAGATCGTGCCCGTCAGGCTAGCGAGCGTGCGAATATCAGGGCTCAGGAGCGTATAAGGCGTGCCCAGGAGCGAATGGACCATAAATTAGCTGCAGCACAGCGCAAAATCGAGAGCAAAGCGCATGCGCAGGAACGCGCTGCACGGCATGGGCAACACGGCTGGAGTTTCAATATTCAAACCCCTCCCAAACCTCCATCACCTCCAGGTGACCCGGTGAGTGAAGATGAGCGTTTGATGATCCTGCGCATGCTGGAACAAAAGAAAATTACCATGGATCAGGCTGAGGAACTGCTTTCCGCATTGGAAGGTAAATCGGCATGAACATGCCATGCCTGGCTTGACAGAATTGATTGTATGTAATCCTGAAATGAAAGGGTGATGACAAGAATGGTGAATGAATCAGAACGTCTGCAAATCCTTGAGATGATTGAAAAAGGGATCATTTCAGCTTCTGAAGGTGTTCAGCTGCTGAATTCTCTCCCGGAAGAGCCCGGAGAAGTTGATAATCCTCGGGTGGCTGAATATTCTGAAGTAAAAGATACCCAGCCTGGGTTTATCCCGGAGCCCGAGGTAATTGAAGAGGCACCCTCCCCAGGCAGTAAACAATCGACTTCTCCCCAACAATTTGATGCAGACATGAAAAAGTGGCGTCGATGGTGGTGGATTCCTTTGACTATTGGCATCGGCATCACGGTTATCAGCGGATTGCTGATGTCATTGGCCTACCAAAACAGCAATTTTTTCTGGTTTGGATGCTTATGGGTTCCGTTATTGTTCGGTATTCTCGTCATCAGCCTGGCAGCGGCCAGCCGGACGGCTCGTTGGCTGCATGTCAGGGTCCATCAAGAGCCCGGTGAGTGGCCAAAAACGATCGCCATTAGCCTGCCCATCCCGATTCGCTTCACTGCCTGGCTGCTACGGATTTTTAAACCTCAAATTGATGGCATGAATGGTGCCAATTTAGATGAAGTTGTCATGGCCTTGGAAAAAACATCTCCCGAGCAACCTTTCTATGTTAAGGTGGACGAAGGCGAGTCGGGAGAAAAGGTCGAAGTATATATCGGTTAACAGAATACAAAGAAGAATTGAATCCTCTTTACTAAAGAATAATGAACTTATTTGGAGGTCTATATGGCTACAACAGAAGAAAGAATGCGAATTTTAAGAATGATCCAGGAAGGCAAGATCACAGCTGAAGAAGGTGCTAAGTTATTGTCGGCACTGCGTGAAAGCCGAAAGGAAAATCGCCCGGTGATTACGACCAGTCGAGGCGGTAAGGGCATGCTGCGCGTGCGCGTAACCGATATGGTTACCGGAAAATCCAAGGTCAGTGTAAACCTGCCCCTGGGATTGGTGGATGCAGGCATGAGCATTGCCAGCCAATATGCTCCAGACGTTAATTTTGCACAAATCGCCGATGCCATTCGATCAGGGGAGATGGAAGGAAAGATCGTTGATGTGGTCGACGAAGAAGATGGTGAGCATATTGAGGTCTTCATAGACTAACGCAAAGTTATTTTAGTAAATATCTACATGGAGGTTAATATGTCCGACGAAACCATTGAAAAGACATTTCAAGTACCTGATCAGGCTCGCCTGTCCGTTTCCAATATACGCGGCTCAATCACCATCCAACCCGGTGATGCGAATATGATCCAGGTCACCGCTGTCAAGCGGGGCAGTTTTGATAGCGGCAGGTATACGATAGAAATCTCCCAGGATTCAGATGAAAGTGTTCGGGTCGAAACGCGCTCCAACGAATCCATGTTCGGATTCCTATCCCACCCGCCCAAAGTGGACTACACATTGCAAGTGCCCCAGGGCGTTCAAGTATATGCCTCAGGTATCAGCAGTGCTCTCAACGTGAAAGACCTGACCGGTGAATTTAGATTAAAAACTGTCAGTGGAGAAATTAACGTGGCAGATTTATCTGGCCCATTCAAGTTTAATGTGGTGAGTGGGGATATCACCGGCTCGCGAATGACTGGCACCCTTGAGCTGGAAGCAGTGTCGGGTAGAGTGCGTATGATGGAGTCCAACTTCCCCACCGCGGATGCTTCCACGGTCAGTGGTGATTTAGTGCTACAGACCTCTATTTCCACTGGACCTTATCATTTTAGCTCGGTTTCAGGCAGCGTACGCATGCTGGTGCCTGCTGATACCCGCTGCAATGCCGAGCTGAATAGTGTGAGTGGCAGCATTCGTTCCTCATTACCTGCAACCACAACTCGTTTGGGTCATGGGTCAAAAATAGCCCAAATCCAGGGCGGAGGGGCGGAAGTGCGCCTGAAGAGCGTATCTGGTGGTTTATCATTTGAAACGGAAGGCATTCCTACTGAATCAGTTTCAGTCATGCCTTCAGTTCCCGTCCAACCCACGCCGCCTTCACCTCCTGCACCAGCACCTGAAAAGCTCAGCACAGCAGACATTCTGCAGCGCATCGAGAGTGGTGAGATGACCGTGGATGATGCGATAAAATATATGAAAGATTGACTTTTAATCCAATCCTTCAGTACTTTATAGCACCGCCAGGCCCAATACTTACAGAGTATACTTAATCAACGCCTAACATTATGAGCACAGCGCAAATATCCCCAAAACGTCCAGCCGGCATGCTCGGTTTCACCATCGTTTGGGTTGGTCAGATAATCTCTCTGCTCGGCACCAGCATGACCGGTTTTGCAGTGACGATCTGGGCTTATCAAAAGACCAACGCCGCCACCTCCCTGGCTTTGCTTGGGTTCTTTTTTGTTGCACCCATGCTCATTGCATCACCATTTGCCGGGGCAATCGTTGACCGTTCCAACCGCAAGATGATGATGATGATCAGTGACCTTGCCTCTGGCTTTGCCACGATTATTATTCTCATCTTATACAGTACCGGTCATCTTGAGATATGGCACCTATTCATCACCAGTGCTTTCCAGGGAGTGTTCCAATCTTTCCAATGGCCTGCTTATTCAGCTGCCATCACCACCATGATTCCCAAAGAGCAGTATGGTCGGGCGAATGGCATGCTCTCGCTGGCTGATACAGCTTCCAATATCTTTGCCCCAATCCTGGCCGGCGCATTATTGGGATTCATTGGCCTCGCCGGAATCCTGGTGATCGACATTACCACCTTCGTAATTGCCATCGGCGCATTGTTAATCGTGGCTATTCCTCAACCGAAGATCTCTGAGGAGGGGCGGCAGGCACAGGGGAATATTTTCAAGGAAGCTGTCTTTGGCTTTGGATATATCCTTAAACGACCTCCCCTGCTTGCCTTGCAGCTGGTTTTCCTGACCGGCAACTTTTTTGTTGGTATTCCTGGTGCCGTTCAGGCAGCCATGATCCTGGCAAATTCTGCCAGCAACGAAAAGATTCTGGCTGTTGTTAACTCAGCCGGGGCAATTGGCGGTGTGGTGGGTGGTCTGGTGATGAGCGCTTGGGGCGGTCCTAAGAAGAGGGTCTATGGGGTGTTATTTGGCTGGTTTATAGCCAGCCTGCTGGGTAATGTACTTTTTGGCTTGGGGCGCGCAACGCCGATTTGGATGTTTGCTGCCTTTTTTGGTGTGTTCTTTATCCCCATCATCAACGGATCCAACCAGGCGATATGGCAGGCAAAAGTACCCCCCGACCTCCAAGGAAAAGTCTTTTCCATTCGGCGGTTGATTGCCTGGTTTGTCACCCCATTGGCCATGCTTGTNGCTGGTCCATTATCCGATAAGGTCCTGGAACCCGCCATGCAAGATCCCCAGAGTACGCTGGCAATGGCAACCGGCTGGTTCATGGGTGTCGGTCCTGGACGCGGGATGGCACTGCTCTTTGTGATCGGGGGCTGCCTGGCAGCTCTGGTCGGGCTGGGTGGTTTTATGTTTCGGGTCTTGCGCGACGCCGATATCTTGCTGCCCGACTTTGATACGCTCACTGTAGCCCTTGCTCCGGAGGAGCGGTTGACCCGTATGCAGGAACTTCTGGAAGACAGGAAAACCTGGGCAGCCCAACCGGAAACCCCCGAGCGCGATCTGGCGCTCAAAGCGATCTCAAATTCATTACGCAAGCTTGGTCAGGGAGCATCCACCCCACCGCAGGCCTCATAGGTAACCAGGAAAATTCCTGTCTGATGAAAGATTAGATTATTTTCTTTTCCAGTACAACTGCAGCCATCGTATCGTCTGCATGAACGGTATCCCCTTCATAACGGACGATTGTCCGCCAGCCCATCTCGATCCAAAACCGAAGGGCTGGCCAGTTTTTTAAATACACCCTTAACCAGATAGCTTCATATTCACCCAGAGCTCTGAACTGATCCCATATTCCATAAGCCAGCTCTGATCCATAACGATTTTTCTGAAAGTGAGGGTGGACCGCAAACATGGATATCCATACATGATGTGTTATCGGCGCATCATGGAACAGGTGAAAATAACCGATAATACTCTCTCCACCCCGCAATAAGACACTTTGCATCTTAAAAATCTCTTCTGCAGAGTGATTGAGTTTAATGCTTTTTGAAACCAGCTGGGTAAAGGCTTCCTCGGTTTCCTCATAAAACGTGCTGTCCCACTCACCAACGTATGAGCAAGCATTGAACACATTCTGCAAGTGGGGGACGTCCTCCATGACGGCATCCCTGACGATTAATCGTTCAGTGCTCCATCTTTCAGGTAATATCCTCATCCCTTTATTGCCTCAGCCTTGATTTGACAAGTTAGTTATCCATCCATGCACTATTGAATAGGATATCTATTCTCTATCCGATTAAAAGGTCTACCCAGTTGGCTCAAAATCCATGCATCCTGGCGTGATTATTTATATTTAACTACATCCAGCCGGCACCAGGCGTACAATGCATCGTAGATGTCGAACTGGTGAGCCAGGTTCTCATTATCCTCAGGATAGCGCAGGCTGAACCCGCTGGCAATGGCCTCCAGTCCACGGGCGATTGGCTCTTTATCGATATCCTCGGATACATCGGCTGCATGGACGATTTTTGCCAGGCGCAACAAGCCGGGTTCTTTCAACCCATATTTAAGCACGATGGACTCGAACGAACACCTTCCTTCTACGTGCCCAAGCTCAACCCCCGGGGCATCGAAGGGGATTGCCCCGCTTTCCTCCACAACCTTCTCGATCTGGTTGGTCGGGACGAATAAGAAGTCGGCTTCACTATCCACGAAACGCGTGATCAGCCATGGACAGGCTACTCTGTCCACATGAATATGCGAACGGGTTACCCAAAGCATGGTAAATCTCCTCTCTTTCGAAGTAATTATACACTCCCCAATTTAACAACCGCAGTCTATAATGAATGTTTCTCCTCCCGGCATTGCTGGGAGGAATGTTGAGTGGAAAGAAAGGTTCATGATTTGAAACCCCTGAAGCTGGTTTTTTCGTATGCCCGGCATTATAAGCTGGTGCTTGCCATTACGATTATCAGCATGTTCCTGCTGGTAGGTGTACAGCTGGTGATCCCGGAGGTAATTCGCAGATTGATTGCTGCCGTTACCGCTCCGACAATCAGCCCATTGTCATTTAAACTAGTGGGCACGCTGACCTTAGTAGTGCTGGGGATGTTCCTTTTACGCGCCGCGATGCAATTCCTGCGCTCCTACATGGCGCACCTGGCAGGTTGGGGTGTGGTGGCGGATGTGCGCAAGCACATTTATGAGCATTTGCAAGCCCTATCCCTGCGTTATTATGAGGATAAGCAAACCGGTCAACTCATGTCACGCGTGATCAATGATACCGAGCTATTTGAACAGCTGATTTCGCATGCCGTGCCTGATGTAGTGGTCAACGTGATCACCCTGGTTGGTGTGAGTGTGATTTTACTCAACTTGAACTGGCAGCTGACGTTGCTCACAATGATACCCATCCCGTTGGTCGTCATTTCTTTGCAGGTGTATGCTCGCTATGTGCGCCCGGCGTTTCGCGAGCGGCAAAAAGANCTCGGTAATCTCAATGCCATCCTGAACGACAGCCTTTCAGGCATCCGCGAGATCAAGGCATTTACCCGNGAAGTGGAGGAGATGAAGCGCATCAACCAGGGCATCGACCGCTACCGGACTTCACTGCTTGGCGCACTCAAGTTGATGGCAACTTTCCAACCTTTTATTGATTTCACCTCATCCCTGGGTATATTGATCGTGATCTACTTCGGAGGTAAGCTGGCATTAGCGGGCGCGTTACCGGTGGAAGACCTGGTCGCCTTTTTCCTGTACCTGGAAATCTTTTACCAGCCCGTGCGCAACCTGAGCAATTCCTGGGAGCAGATCCAGGGCTCGCTGGCCGGGGCAGACCGCGTGGCTGACCTGTTGGAGGAACAGCCGGAGATGGAGAATTGCCCTGGGGCTGTCCCGCTGGAAGGTCGCGCCATTGGGAATATCTCCTTCGAAAATGTGAATTTTGAGTACGCGCCTGAAACACCGGTGCTGGAGGAGATCAATTTGGATATCCCCGCTCATCAAGTGGTTGCCCTGGTGGGTCCAACCGGGGTGGGCAAATCCACCCTGGTTAGCTTGATGCCCCGCTTTTATGACGTCACCTCCGGCTGCATCACCCTGGATGGCAAGGATATCCGCCAGTTCACTCTGGAAAGCCTGCGTCGGCAGATCAGCATCGTNCTCCAGGATGTGTTCCTGTTCCATGGCTCCGTGCGCGAAAACATCCTGTTTGGTCGGCCGGGTGCCACCGAGCAGGAGCTGATCACAGCTGCCAGGATCGCCAACGCCGATGGATTTATAGAAGCCCTGGTGGATGGGTACGATACCCTGATCGGTGAGCGTGGGGTCAAGCTGTCGGGCGGGCAGAAGCAGCGCTTATCGATTGCCAGGGCGGTGCTCAAGGATGCCCCGATCCTGATCCTGGATGAAGCCACTTCATCGGTGGATACGGAGACCGAGCTGCTCATCCAACAGGCACTGGAGCGCTTGATGGTTGGGCGGACGGTGATCATCATCGCCCACCGGCTTTCCACCATCCGCAATGCCGACAAAATCGTGGTTCTGGAGGGCCGGCAGATTAAGGAAGTGGGCACCCACGAAGAGCTGCTGGCAAAGGATGGGTTGTACCGGCGGTTAAGCACGGTGCAGAACCAGATGGATATCCCGGACTCCGCAGAGCTGTGAGCAGCGTTGAAAATAATCACTCCCCAGGGGATGACCTCCGGGGAGTTTTTGTTCAATCTGGCGATCACTCTGTGACACTCCCCAGCCGCTAAAGCGGCGGGGCTTCTTGGAGCAGCCTTAGACCAACGTCTGTGCTTTTGCCCCAACGGGCGTGTCCCGCCCGTTTCAAGATATTACACGCTGCATTGACATCTCGATCCATGGACAGACCACACCGGCAATCTACCCAGCGAACCGCTAACGATATTTCAGGAAACGTTCTACCACACGAACAGCAGGTACTGGAGGTTTCGGCTGGCCTGACTGCATACACCTGCCGACCAGCTTCTGCCGCTTTGTCGATCAGGTGTTGTTTCAGGTAGCCCCAGCCTGCATCCAGAATACTTTTCGAGAGATGATGGTTTTGAACCATCCCATTGATCTGTAAATCTTCCAAAGCAATCCGATCATAATTAGCGATAATATTGTTTACCAGCTTGTTAAGATAATCTCTTCGGCTGTTAGATATGTGTGCATGCCAGGATTGGAGGGCCAGCACCGCTTTTCTACGGTTCGCACTCCCCAACTTACGACGCGAAACTCGGCGTTGGATCACCCGCAGCTTGCGTTGTTCGTTTCGATACCAATGGGGATTATCAACGATCTCGTTTTCACTGGTTGCCAGCAGGTGATGAATTCCAACATCGATCCCAACTTCTCTGCCAGTTGGCGAGAGGGGTTGTTCTTCCACCTCACAGGCAAAACAGGCGTACCATTCCCCAGCCTGTCTACGAATACGAATGGTTTTGATCTTGCCTGCTAACGGGCGATGCCAGCGCACGCGCACCCGGCCAATCCCAGTCAGCCGCAAGCGCCGGCCATCCAGCTTGAACCCATTTCCGTATTCTTTCAGTCCATAACTATCGAATCGCTCGCGGCCTTTGAAGCGTGGGTATCCCGGAGTTTCACCCCTCTTTACCCGCCGAAAGAACGCCTGGAAGGCTTGATCTAAATCCTGAACAACCCCCTGAAGGATGTGGCTGTGCAGCTGGCCTGCATAGGGGTTCTCCCTGCGGTAATCCCTCACTTTAGCAAGCTGCTCAAACTTGTTCACATTCTTTTGTTCGCTTTACCAGGCCAGCTTCCGTTCCTCAAGGTAGGCGTTATACCACCTCCGGCACGTTTCAAGCGTCTGTTCCAATAAACGCTGTTGTGCTTTGGATGGGTAGAGCCGGTACTTGAATGCCTTGAAGACCATGACACTCCTTTTTGAGGCGACCATCTCCTCTTTCATCGCCTCGGTCGGACCATGACCAGTGGTGGTGGTAAAACACGAGCGTGTCCTCAGGCAGGATCATCGTAGAACAATTGCACTAGCTATTTCAACTGGATGCAAGGCGTGTTTCACGCAGGAAGGCTAAAGCCAGCTCAAAAACCCGCCTTGTCCACTGCCATTCAAAATGGCGTGGCTTGCGGCGGGTTTCAATCGGTCAGTACGTTGGAGGAGATCAGGCGGTTTGGGGAGACATTGGGGTG
>Ga0031656_10000717_pt1 | contig 11926 bp, 7 predicted proteins | sample FrelakmetDIP11DI_FD_55080 | JGI IMG/M metagenome (GOLD analysis project Ga0031656, IMG submission 55080) | Freshwater lake sediment microbial communities from the University of Notre Dame, USA, for methane emissions studies - DIP11 DI | ecosystem: Environmental > Aquatic > Freshwater > Lake >... | reverse complement strand
TGAGGAACATGCTGCTGATAGTGCCCATGAAACAGAGGGTAAGCCGCTTCAACCTTATGCCATTCAGTAAACCCCTTCCCGTGCCACTCATCGTTTTCCGGAGTTGGGTGAAACTGTGGCAGGTAATACGCTAGAATCTTGATCGTGTCATGAACAATATCTTCACGGAAATCGTACTGCTCCTCGTAATATCCTCGCGGTTCGTCCGAAAGCTCAGGCGATTCTATACAGTAATTACGCCCCTGGTGCGAAGTGCTTAATACCAGAAACATTGCTTCTAACGTTTCATCAAGACCTCCGGATATTGGAACAGAGCCCTCTGAAAAGTCCTCGTAACTCAAAGGAAGTGCGACGAGTTCTTTAAGGCAACTGGCTTTAGTCCAGAAGAACTCACAGCGAGGAAATTCAGATGACGGGAAACCAGCATCGTTGAAAGCGCTATATCTGGCCAGAATAGACTCACTAATATCACCACCGCCACTGGATTCCAAAACTTCCCGAGAGAGTCTCTTGCCTGCCGGAAAGACAGTCTTTGCATCGTCTTCAAGAAGATTAACGATCTGAGCAACACCACTTTTCGAGCCACACATAACTCTCATAGAGGCATCAAAAATGGCGTCCATCTCACTTTTATTAAAAACAATAGGAGAGTGAAAATGTGCAACGATGTCATACGCAGACATACGACTACCGAACTGGATGGTCAAAGGTGCTAGACCCCGCCCACGATCCGGAACATTTTCAACAATTATTTGTTGCGCAAGAGGAAGGTCATGCCTGAATACCAATTCAGCGCCATTGGCTTCACATCCGTCAGGAATCGACACATACAAATCAAACTTGAAAGGTATGTTTTTTAAGAAATTAACACATCGATCGGTCGTATTTTTATGAATAACATGAAGATGAACAGCAATTTTTTTGCTCGATTCCAACGCCACCTCTTTATGGGGATTTAGATAGAACGGAACAATTCGAAAGAAATCGTACTCGAGTCGCGTATTTTCGGTATCATCAGCAGGTATAACGTGTCTTTCAACTGAATTAGGCTCGGGATGGAAAATCCTCTCTTTAGAATGCCCAAGCTGGCGCCCCTCTACTTTTCCACGAACGATGTAATGGAGCAGCGGGCATATCGCAGCAACGCGAACGTCATTATTATTCTCAAAATATAAGCGCGTCGAAAATACCGCAGATGGATCTCGCCCTTCCTTCCATCCAACATTAAGGTAATGAGTCAGCGGAGAAATTTGCGCCTTTGTAACATCTGGATACTCATTTAAATAAAATGCCGTATCGAAATATCCGCTCTGTGCAACTTTCCGTTCAACCAGGTAAGAGTGAACGTTCCGAAGGCGAAGCATCTTTGCCATTCCACCACCAAGCGACCTTAGCGGCGCTGTCAGGCGCCATGAGCGACTGTTAGTGAGGGCATAGAGCTGTCCCTCACGTTCAACTAATGCTTGATTAAGGCTAGCGACTTGTCCCTCACGTTCGGCTAACGCTTGATTAAGGCTAGCGACTTGTCCCTCACGTTCGGCTAACGCTTGATTAAGGCTAGCGACTTGTCTCTCACGTTCGGCTAACGCTTGATTAAGGCTAGCGACTTGTCCCTCACGTTCGGCTAACGCTTGATTAAGGCTAGCGACTTGTCCCTCACGTTCGGCTAAAGCCACTTGAAGAGACAGAACCTCTTCCCGTCCAAACGTGTCATGCTCCCCGGTCAGCTCGATAAAATCAGATAATGTGAAGTGGTAGGATTCTAGTATATTCAGCCGACGGGCCGAATTGTTAAAAATATCAAATAGGATATCAATTGCCAACAACTTCTTTAAAAAAAATGAGTCTGGCTCAAGGCAAATTTTTGATAATACATAATCTGGATCCGTACTCTCACCACAGCAATATAAACTAAAATCCGGAAATATCTTGAATATATTATCGACTGTAACGATGCTACGGAATCGTTGCAACAACTTGTAGTATTCTATTGAGCTTCGAATACGGGTTGAAGGTCGGCTACCGCTCGTATTCAATTCCCCTTCACGGATACGAAATCGCACCAAGCGGTCGGGAATCACGTGAATTTCATGCCTGGCACAAAGGCGAACCCACATGTCAAAATCTGGTAATTGGGCAAGCGAATCAGAGTACGGGCCGCAGTCTTCGTAGCACTGCTTGCGTATCAAGATGCTCGGATGACAGAGAGCATTTCCGCTGGATAAAAAATACCGAAGCCATTCATGGCGGGAGCGATTAGGTTGACTGAAAATGCTATAATAGAAATGGCTTTTATCGATCAGTGGCGCGCCACGCTCGTCAATTGGCTGTGCGTTGGTAAATACCGCACCAATATCCTGATGCGCGTCGAGAAAGTCAACCTGCACCTGGAGCTTGTTTAGCTCCCAAACATCATCGGAGTGATGGATAGCGATGTATTCACCTGATGCCACCTCGAAGATGGCATTGTTTAGCCGAGAGAGTACCTCACCCTGCCCTTCACTGCGAAACGGCTTGATTCTTGGATCGGTGTATTGATTTATCAAATCCCACGACTTATCAGAAGAACAGTCATCTAAAACAATAAACTCGAAATCAGTGAAGGTCTGGTTGAGTGTGCTTTCAATCGCTTCGCAAATAAATTTCGCGTGATTATATGAGGTGAGAATTACAGAAACTTTAGGCATATAATTCAATCTTCAAAGTATTTCTAACGCCCAACGTAAATTCTTTATTAATTTTATTTTAGAAATATTTTCGATTTGCAATTTTTATTTTTTTAGCGATAAATCAAATCGATAGTGGCTATTAATAAGATTCGGATGCTGACTGAGGATTTTCGCATCGCCAAAACCAACGTATTTTGCCATTTCCAGAAGAATCTCTTTCTTGAACCATGTGCCGACCGCAGGTGTATTGGCTTTTACTGAATCAAAGTAAGCTCTCACCCACTCCGGTTTGTTATAAAAAACAAACAGACGGTCAATATCCGGAATGTCACCAACCAAGAACGATCCGCCCCGCATCAGCGATTGGTAAATCGCTTCAAATATGCCGATAGTTTCACGCTCGTTAAAATGTTGTAGCGCACAATACATCAACCCCTTCGTGAACGCTGATTCCGGAAGGCAGACATCCCGGACATCCCCTGTAATCAGGGAAATAGTTGGGTATGTGTTGGTGTCAATTTTTTCAAGTAAAGTGCTGGAAATATCAACAGCAGTTACCGATTTGCATCTCAATGAAAGAGGCATGGTGATCAAACCGTTTCCGGCGCACAGGTCAAGCAGGGAATCACTAGGCCCCAGGTCTAACGTCTGTTCAATTTCATGAAGATGAAATTTCCACCTTTGTTGGTCAATTGGAATTTTATTAACGGTACGCGCCACTTGGCAATGCGGATTTTCATTTTCGACCATTTTGCTAGTTGTCCAATAGTTTACCCAATAATCTTTTTCCGGACCGAATTGGTTCATGTTTTAAAACCTCATTTCATTAGTGACTTTTTTAGACCATCTTATTCTTTATATACCATCAAATCTCTTCATCAAACAAATATATCTAACATCAGAGCCTGTTGCAAAACCCGAGTTTTGTTGAGGATTTATTCGCGCAGGCTGGGGACTTGAAGGAAGTGCGGGCGGCCATTTCTGGCATGATGAGGTTCTCAAGCCAAACATCATAACGCCCGCCCATGAATGCTACCGAACGCGACCTGATCATGCAACGCTGGAACGTCATTCAGCATGAATTGCTTCCTGAACTGCGCAACGACGTAGGCACTTTGACGCCCAAACTTGAGCGGGTGATTCATACGCTCGAATGGGTGCGCATTGAGGAATTTGTGACCTCGACATGGTTCGGTATCGGACGACCGCCAAGTGAGCGCGCTTGGCTGGCCAATGCCTTTGTCGCCAAGGCGGTGCTGAGCATGACCACGACGGCTGGCTTGATTGAGCGCCTGACGATTGATCGTGCCCTGCGACGCATCTGTGGGTTTCCGCTGTGCAAAAAAGTACCGTCCGAATCGACGTTCTCGCGCGCCTTTTCTGAATTCGCCGAGTGCCGTCTGCCCGAACGGGTACATGAAGCCCTGATCAAGACGCATCTTGGCGGTGAGTTGATCGGCCACCTGAGTCGCGATGGCACCGCCATCCATGCCCGCGAACGTCCGGCCCGAAGCAAGGTCGCAGTCGCCGATACCGCCAGTGAAGCGCCGGCCACGGTGGCACGGCCCCGAAAGAAGCGCGGCCGCCCGGCGCAGGGAGAGGCCCGTCCGACGGCCAAGGTCGCACCGCTTGAGCGCCAACGCCAGCAGACCTTGCCCCAGATGTTGGCAGACATGCCGACGCACTGTGATCGCGGCACCAAGTGCAATGCACAGGGCTACAAAGTGAGCTGGAACGGCTACAAACTGCATATCGACACGGCGGATTGCGGTGTACCCATCGCGGCCTTGCTCTCGTCCGCTTCGATGCACGATAGCCGTGCTGCGATTCCGCTGTCCTTGATCAGCGCGGCTCGCGTCACCAATCTTTACGATGTGATGGATGCCGCCTATTGCAGCATCGTGTTGCACGAGCACAGTCGCAGCCTGAATCATGTGCCGCTGATTGATCACAATCCGCGCGGCGGTACGAAAGAAGAATTCGAGCCTGCTGATGCAATTCGTTTCAACGAGCGCACCGTGGCTGAACGCAGCAATGCCCGACTCAAGAATGAATTTGGCGGCGACACCCTCCGGGTCAAGGGCGGCGCGAAGGTCATGGGACACCTGATGTTTGGCATCCTGGCCTTGGCAGCTGACCAGTTGATGCGATTGCGACAATGAATAGGGCTACCCACCTGACTTCCAGGCGATGCATTTGAGGATGCAGGGAGCGCTTTGCACTGGATCATAAGAAAAATGACTGACGGATAGATTTAGGCACAGATTTTACGTTTCACCATCAAAAAACGGCTTCAGCGAGGCCAAGGGTGCGGCGCAACACTTGTCGGTTGGGAGTTTTGCAAGAGGCTCATCAGATATAATATCTCTAGGATTATCAAATTTATCCCGTACCGCAGAAGTCCTATTCGAGTAACAAATTGTTTACGTAATACTCTAAATTTGGCTTCATGTCTGTAGGTGGCGATTTACCTAGCGTCCCCATCAAAATACCCTCTCGGTCATTTACTGGTGGCTTGTAAAGACGCTGGACATCCCTTGCTAAACTAACGGGTAGATTCTGAACCAAATTGGCATATAACTCTTTCGTTGAATCTGAACCACTATTGGTAGCGACTAGAAAATACTCATAACGGTTCACGTAATCGAAATTACGCGCAAGTCCCTTGTCTATTCTGTTGGTAGCATCATCTGTCCAAACAAGGAAGACACCCTCATTGGAAAGATTTTCTTTAACCAGTCTAAAGAATTCCTCTGAATAGATATTATTGCTGAATGCGCTTTTCGAACGAAGCGGATCTATCGCAACCAAGTCGAACTTTTCCTGGTTTCTTCCTAGAAACCGCCTGCCATCATCAAAGATAAAATTCATTCTTTGGTCATTTAACACGGCATGTATCTGAGGGATGACCGCAAGATTATCAAACGCTGTCCGATTGAGTTCAACAAGAGTAATGCTTTCCACCCGACTATCCAACTGGATCGCCTCTAGCAAAGTTCCCGCCCCAAAACCTATGACAAGAACACGCTTTGGCGATGCTGAGTGGCTCAGTGCAACGAGTGCTTCATTGACGTACACAGCGCCAGGTCTGACGCCATGTCCGCTGCCATTAATGAAGTTTTTAAGCATGCCATTTTTCTCGAACACCATCACGACACCCTCGACGCCTTCCTTATAATAAGTGTCATGCTCAGGAAACAAAGGATGAATTTTCTGATAAAAATATTTTGAACTTGGTGCAAGAAAAACCAGCGTGATAACGCTTGAAATTGCAAAACCGCGCAGCCAATTTATTCTCACACCCCGAATATATGGCCCCCTTAATATTAAGACATACAAAAGCTGAATCGTAGCGAAAGCCACCAGAACGTTTATTGTTCCAAATTTTGTCAGCAAGAAAAAAGCGCTAACTAATCCGCCGAGGGTATTCCCGGCAATTGTGACGGCGTATCCAATTCCAGCTGACATGCCACGACTGCCTTTAGCATTACCTAAAAGCGAGATACCTACCGGAAAAGCGGCTCCCATAAAGAATGTCGGCAGCAATATAAGAAAGCTTGGCCAAAATACCGTGAGGCCTAAGGTTGAAATCCAGTTCTCACCTAATACCGGAAGTATGGAAAATTCATGTCCAAATTTAATCAAGGAATCCAATGGCCAGCTACCAGCTGCGAAATACAGAGAAAATATGGCGGTCGTCGCGGTAACGGCAATCATCACATTCAGAACTAGATAGAAATCAAGCCTGCTCCCCCGCCAAACAAACAACCCTTTTTTATTCAGCCAATAGCTCCCCAACCCGATCCCGAACAGATATATACTCAGTATTGTGGAAAAGCTATAGGCCGAATCTTTAAGGAGCACACCAACAATGCGATACCAGATTATCTGGTAACCGATCGCCATGAATCCATTAATAAACAGAAGGGGCAGCACTGTATATAACCCCGCCCCATGTGCTATCCCTTCCGCTTCCTCTGATGGTTTTGCGTTGGCATTCTGATCCGATCTTGCAATTAGAAAAATCACAACCGCCAAAAGAATGTTAGTTAGAACAGCTGCATACACAGCAAAATCGATGCCAAAAAACGAAATCAATATATAGGTACAGAATATTGCACCAAATGATGCACCCATTGTGTTTATGAAATAATAATAGCTAATATTTTTCAGGCTGTCATCTTCAATGTCGTACAAAATGCGCACAACGATGGGTAAGGTCATCCCCATTAGCACGGTGGGCAATAGCAGGAAAAGTGATACATAAATCATCATCAATGAATAATCACTACCTGCGGTAACACTGCCAATAGCGGACAGAAAGGGAAGGCTAACGCTCCCAAAGAGGCCGATACCACCTTCCACAAGCATATACGTCAAGATCGCGTTAGGGGCCTTTTCGGACAGTCGCCCACCGATCAAAGCGCCTACACCTAAACCGAGCATAAAGATGCTGACAACGATCGCCGTTGAAACTGGGCCAACGCCGTAATGCAGACTTAGCAATCTCTGCCAGCTTACTTGATAGATCAGTGCTGCAAAGCCTGATAAAAAAAACACAGCGGAAAGTATAAACCCCCTGCTTTTGGCTTTCACACCCATTATCCAAACACCTTCTGAGACGAGAATTTTGTTTTTAAATAACCCATGAATTTGGCAATAACCTACTGACCGAGAAGTGTTCGCAATAGAGATGCAACATCGCCACCATATTGGACGGCGCGCTTAGAAATCAATCCGGTAATACCGTCTTTATTTAAATGGAATTGCATGAGGGGCAGCTCCAACATCCAACAAGTCGAATGCATTTAGATAATTTTTTATACCAACCGAGCCGACTTCCATTAATGCATCAATGATGGAAAGACAAGGAACGAACGCGGCGCCCCTTTGTTTGTAAGGTATTGGACGCATTACGATGAAACGTAGATCTATACCCACGCTACTGAATATTTCTGAATTGTATAAGGTTTGTCCGCCCTGCGGATTAATGTATTTGGTAGCGCCTTCACGTGTGCAGATATCGATAATCCGCTCGTGTCCAGATAAGTCATTATTCCCATAACAACGGCTTGTTACCACAAATTTTGTTTTTATTTCCATGAACTCAGCCAGAACTTGCAAATGATGGGCAAGATAGTCCGATAGATTGTCCGTCTCATAACGGATCAGTTTTTCGACAGCAGGAAATACATCGGGAAAGCAAGGAGATTTTCGGTAGGTAGTTTCAACCGACTTAATGAGTTTGTCTCGCCAGGCAGGTGAAGGAAGAAGCGATATGTCGCAAATGCGCCTATTTTGTGATGCATGCTGCAGTGGTACCGTAATATAGCTCGGCCGGCCATTGATCAAGATGCGATTGCGGTTGACCCAACCCCTTATGATGTAATTCACGTCGTCGTAAATGACAAAGCGATCAACGGCATGGATCATTTGCCAATAGCCGATATAGGGGAAGAAATAGGGCTGCATGATAGCGAGGCTTTTCATTTGCCCACCTAGCCAACAATTTGTTCAATAACGTAATCAACCTGCTCATCGGATAGAGCAGGATAAATCGGTAGACAAATAACTTCCTTCGCAGCCTTGCTTGCCATGGGCAAATTCGACTGAGCTGCTGACGGAAAGTCTTGATACATTGCAAAATCACTAATTAGCGGATAGAAGTAGCGGCGCGCATAGATGTCGTTGTCCTGCAGTTTTTTGTACAACGCGTCACGACTCAACGGATACCCTGTCCGCACCAAGATCGGGAAATAAGCGTAGTTGGCTACTTTTTCGCCCACATTCAGCAGACAGTGAATACCGGTCACGCCCGCCAGTCCTTTGCGATAGCGTGCATCAATAAGTTTGCGTTTATTTAGTGCTTCATCAATACCCTTGAGTTGCAGCAGGCCAAGGGCAGCGTTGAATTCACTCATTTTTCCGTTAATGCCAGATGCGACGACAGTCACTTCGTCCGCAAAACCAAAGTTCTTCAGATAATCAATGTGCTGTTTGGTTTCGGCGTCCGGGCACACGATGGCACCGCCTTCAAAGGTATTGAACACTTTGGTGGCATGGAAGCTGAGCACGGACAAATCGCCATAATTAAGAATACTGCCGCTTTGGCTTTGCACGCCAAAGGCATGGGCGGCATCGTAGATGACTTTCAGTTCATGGTTGCTGGCAATCTTCTGGATTGCCTCGACATCACAGGGATGTCCGTAGCAATGCACTGCCATGATGGCGGTGGTTTGTGGGGTGATTGCAGCTTCGATCTTGGCTGGGTCAAGATTAACGGTATGTGGATCAATGTCCACAAACACCGGCTTGATGCCGTTCCATAATAGCGAGTGAGACGTGGCTACAAATGAAAAGGGGGTTGTAATCACTTCCCCGGTGATTTTTAACGCTTGCAGTGCTGTGACCAATGCAATCGTGCCATTGGTGAACAAAGAAATATGTTTAACACCCAGGGAATCGCACAACGCCTGCTCTAGCTGCTGATGAAAAGGGCCGCCATTGGTAATGATTTTGCTATCCCAAATTTGTTGCAAGTAGGGAATGAATTCTTCCAATGGCGGCAAGGTTGGCTGGGTAACATAAATGGGCTTATTTGAATTCATTCGTCAGCCACCCTTCAGACACAGCTGGAATCATCATAACCGAGAGCTTTCAAGCTCTCTGCTATTGGCTTTGGCATACTCGAAAAGTCAAAACCTTGGTGATTTTTCCAAGCGTAGCGGCTCCCTTTGAACGTTGGAACAACTTTTCTGTTAGACCATTCATTCAGCGCGAGAGATGAAATATTGCCTTCATTAATTTTGCTGTACAGTGAGTAGTCTATGTAGGTTGCCGGGTTAAGCATGGCCTCTTCAAAGTCGACTCCCAGAAAACCGCAAATACGTCTAAGCCCGTTCTCGGGTTGCTCCACTAGATCTTCATATCGAACCTGAAGTATCTGACCTGGATTGAGTATTCGATTCGATGAGTCGATGATTTGCCTGACTTCCGCATGCCACCTTTCAAGATTTGCCCCAATGTCATCATGCCACCACGGGGTTCGTGCAAATGAAATCGCAACATCCCGGCCGTCTCTGACCATGTGAATGTATTTGGCATCAGAAAATAGCTGATTCAGAACATCAATTCTCTGCCCATACCATGGCGTTTGCTCGACAAAAATACTTTTATGTTTTGATGCCGCAATCTCGCTAAACAGACTACTTGCAAGCTCACTGAGGCCGTGAATTGGGTAGTTCTGCTTTTCAAAAAAAATTCGGTAGTTGAAATACGCTTGTAAATTGTGTGGACACGTTGCTTCAATCAGCCTGATATAGTCTTCTGGACCGAAATATTCATTCTTTTTGTCGTTAAATATTTCAAACAGACGAGCGCCATTATTGCTGTATTCAAACAGAATCTGGAGTTCATCGGGCACACAAATCATCGAATGGGAATTAAGCATCTGGGCAAGCATGGTTGTTCCACAACGCCCGGTACCAATGATAAAAACCGCCATTTAGCCTAGCCTTCTCAAATGAACTGTTGGAAATAGATGAATTTTTGACCAGACCCTCGCTACTTTCCATCGGGCTACCTGAAAGACCACTGCATCATCAATTACGTCCACAAATACCGACGTTTCGTCATGAACCACAGGCGAGGTGATCAATGCCCGCAAAGCGTAGTTCCCCTCCTGAAGAGGAAGTCTAAGAACGTACTCCACCAGATAGAGTTCACCGCTAGCAGTATTGAGGAACTCATGTCCAGCATGGGGAAAAGCACATCCTGTGAGATGTATTTTCCTATCATCAAAGATGTTGAAATTGACCGAAATAGTCTGCTCCGACGAGGCTTCAACATGAATTCTTATTTTCACTTCTTGGTTAAATTCTACGGACTGTATCGGCTCGTTATCCATGTTGAGTAATTCAACGTAGGTAATTCTTGCGCCTCCAGAGCCGTAGCGAAATGCTGCCACCCTTTTGTCAAACTCATCAGATCGCTTCAAAACGATGCCGCTCTTGTCTAATGACTGCAAAGTGGCTCCTGTTATTTCCGTATTTTCCGGAACAAATTCAGGTGCTGCGTGAGCGTGTTTGCAATGCTCTGCATTCATTTCCTCTCGCATTTTTCGAACATAATGTTCTGCAACATCGCCAGCGGGTCCGATTGCCTGAACGATGCCGTGCTCAAGATAAACACCCCGCGAACATAAACTCTTCAGGGAACCGATATCGTGGCTTACAAAGAGCACCGTTGCACCACGATCTTGTATTCGGTTGAGTGCGGTCATGCACTTCGCCTGAAAAGCCATATCGCCTACGGCCAAGGCTTCATCCACTATCATGATCTCCGGCGTTGACATGATGTTCACCGCAAACGCCAACCGCACAAACATTCCGCTCGAGTATGTCTTGACTGGCTGCTCGATGAAGTCGCCGATGTCGGCAAAGGAGGCGATATCATCGAACCGCGCGTTGACTTCCTCCGCAGCCAATCCCAGCACCGCTGCGTTCATGTAAACGTTTTCGCGCCCTGTGAATTCCGGGTTGAAGCCCGAACCAAGTTCAAGCAATGCGGCAATACGACCTTGCGTCTGGATACTGCCGCCAGTTGGATTTAATGTGCCACAGATCAATTGCAGAAGCGTGGATTTGCCACTGCCGTTGCGACCGATAATGCCGACGGTTTCGCCTTTTTTGACTTCAAACGAAACATCCTTGAGTGCCCAGAAGTCGGAGTAGTACTGCTTGGGCGCTTTACCAGCAACTCTTTGTATGCGTGGAACAATAAACTGCTTTAACCGATCACGCGGCGATTTGTAGATTTGATAGCACTTACTGAGGTTGCTAACTTGTATGGCTATATCGTTCATGAATTCTTGCCGCTTTTATCGCTGGGGCTTTCCAAGGAGACAATTCCACGCTGCATGATTTCATCAATAACCTGTTTCACGCATATATTCAGTTTGAGTGTGCCGGTATCCACAGCGATCTCAGGCTTTGTGGGCACTTCGTACGGCGCAGAGACGCCCGTAAAGTCGGCAATTTCCCCGGCACGGGCTTTTTTGTACATTCCCTTTACATCACGAGTTTCGCAAATGTCGATCGGGACGTCGCAATAAGCTTCGATGAAATCGCCTTGCTCTACCATCTCGCGCACACGGTCACGGTCGGCGCGATAGGGGGAGATGAAGGCGGTGAGCACGATCACCCCCGCTTCCATGAATAGCTTGGCCAATTCACCGATGCGCCTTATATTTTCCTGAC
>Ga0031656_10000715_pt1 | contig 11932 bp, 13 predicted proteins | sample FrelakmetDIP11DI_FD_55080 | JGI IMG/M metagenome (GOLD analysis project Ga0031656, IMG submission 55080) | Freshwater lake sediment microbial communities from the University of Notre Dame, USA, for methane emissions studies - DIP11 DI | ecosystem: Environmental > Aquatic > Freshwater > Lake >... | reverse complement strand
AAGGAGGCAGAAGACGGTGAGCCTCTGAGGCCAGGCATTGCCTTGATTGCCCCCGGAGATGTCCATATGGGTCTCAAAAAAAATGGTAAGGATGTAACTGTTGAATTTAAAAAAGACACAAAATATATCTACAGGCCATCGGTTGATCTCCTTATGTTTACAACCGCCCAGATATACGATTCAAGTGCTATTGGTGTCATTCTTACTGGAATGGGGAATGACGGATTGGTCGGATTAAAAGAACTCAAAAGAAGAAACGGGATTGTCATCGCCCAGGATGAAGAGACATGCGTTGTCTATGGTATGCCCAAGGCCGTGATCAATGCAAATATTGCAGATGCCGTATTACCGATTGATAAAATCTCTGGAGAGATCATAAGGGTTCTATGAAAAAGAGTTCGAAGAGGGACATGACAACCCGCAAAGCCAGGAACAAGAGGCTTGAGAAGGCAGTAAATGCAATTAGACAAGGAGATGATTTTGAAAGAGAGAAGGCCATAGAGTATTTGATCAGCCGGCCTACTAAAAAAACTGTAGAGAGTATGCTGCCACTTCTTCAGGAAAAAGACACACCCACGAGAATGGCGGCAGTGGAGGTCATCAAAAAAACCGGTCATGCAAATATTGAGGCTGTTGTTGGGCTTCTCGCGAATGACAATGAAGATATAAGGGTCTATGCGTGTGAAATCATGGCCAGTTTGAAAAGCGCAGAAACCATACCAAACCTTATCAATCTTCTCGATAACGGGAGTGAAAATGTGAAGAATGCTGCCGTTGTCGCACTGGGAGAATTTAATGACGAGCGAGCTGTCAATGCGCTCCTGGGTGTGCTGCAGAACGATCAATGGATAGTTTTTTCCGCAATATGCAGCCTCGGCAAGACCCGACATCAGGGAGCCGTTGAACCGCTCCTTCAAATTTTCCAGCAGAGCGATGAAGAGTTATCGCTGGCAGCATGTGAAGTGCTTATGGATTTTGAGGACGATAGTATTCTGGACAAAATGTTTAACATACTGAAGGGGTGGAGCAAAAAGAAACGTGAGAGATACATTGAGGTGATCATACAACAAGGGAACGAAAACCTTTTTCTCCGCCTCAAACAGAGAATGGGACAAGACCTCTTTGAGCATCTCTTGACATACGTTACATACGGAAAGCCAAGTTCAATTCCTGTCTTAAGGTTAATGACCCATTTCAAAAATTTGCAGACCTGCAAAGTCTTGCTTGAAAATCTTAAGCAAATTGATCCTGATGAAGCAGAATATGACGAAATTTTACAGCTTTTTTTATCTCTTTCGCAGGTATGGAAACACAATATAAAGGAGTATTTATCCAATGGAGATGAGTATGCCCAGGCAATTGTAAAGGCATGCGGCCTTATGAATATCAGAATTCATGAAGATCTGCTGATTACATCATTTCTTGCATCCTCAGCTACGGCGAAGAGAGAAATTATTAAGAATGCCGATAAAATAGTTTTCGGCAAAGGTTATGATCTTTTGAAAGAGGCTGTCAAGGATCAGGATGGTCATGTAAAAAGCTATGCCGTAAAAGCAATCGGCACTATGAAGCTTAAAAAACTCCAAAATGACATTGTTGCTCTTGCAAAAGAAGGTTTTATGGATGTCAGGGTCAATGCCCTCAAAGCCTTGATAGAACTTGATAGAGATGAAGCCATGCAACTACTGCATCAATTTGTTAACAACGGCTCTACTGAAGATAAAAAGGCCTATCTTGCCGTGGCAAGAAACATCACTGGAGATGGAAATTTTCCATTGATCCGGCAACTGTTTGCAGAAAAGGACGAAGGCATCAAGAAGGCAGCCGTAAATGTTATTGGTAACTTCATCGGTGATGAAAGATATGGTGAAATTTTTCAGAAACTGCTGAAAGCTGAAAATATCCCTCACGAGGTTTTTAAAATCATAAAAGAAAAAAAACTGACACAATTCATGACGCCGCTGAATGATATCTTTAATGATACGACAAAGGGTCTATGGGCAAGGTATTATGCCTTGTTAGCCCTTGGTGCCTTTGAAGATCCCTCATTATTCGAATTATTTATTGAGGGTCTCAATGATGAAAATAGCCTTATCAAAATAGGAAGCCTTAAAGCCCTGAGTGATCTGAAAGATCATAGGGCTATTGCCTATGTGAAACCTTTTATCAACAACAAGGATGATGATGTAAGATCAACGGCTGAATTTGTCATGAACAGCCTTGGAGTTTATTAAAAGGGAAAAGGTCATACTTTGACGAAAGAAGAGTTTATTTTTTTAAGAGATTATGTATACGAAAAATCTGGAATACATTTTGCGGAAAACAAGGCGTACCTCCTTGAGAGCCGACTTTCCAACAGATTGTCCGAACTCAGCTTCAGTAACTTTGAAGATTACTATTACTTTCTGAAATATGGCGGAGACAAGGTAAAAGATGAGATTATTAATCTCTTCAACGCCGTCACCACAAACGAGACAAGCTTTTTTAGAAACCCACCCCAGTTGGATGCTTTTAAAGTGATTATGCAGAAGAATTATATGCAGAATGGTCTTCCCACGATGCCTTTAAGGATATGGTGTGCTGCATGCTCTACAGGTGAGGAACCGTATACGCTTGTCATCATGTTGCTCGAGATGATAGAAAAATTGAAGAAAAATATTCCCTTTACTATTTTCGGGACAGATATCAGCACGAAAGCTTTAGAATCAGCGAAAAAAGCACATTACAATACGTATAGCGTCCGCAACATGGACGAATCTTTAAAACGCAAGTATTTTGATGAAGTAGACGGTAATTACAAACTCAAGGAAAATATAAAAAAATACGTGAAGATCGATTTCATGAACCTTATGGATACGAATGCCTACAGGATGTATAAACAGATGGACATCATTTTCTGCAGGAATGTTCTCATATATTTCGATGAGAAGATGAAAAAGAAGGTTATTGACTCACTCTACGAATCACTGAAGCCTCGAGGATATCTTACTATCGGTCACGCAGAATCGCTACATAATATTTCACGGGCATTCAAGCCGCTCATATTCCCGGGAACGATTGCATATCAGAAAGGATAGGTGATGAAGAAGATTCTCATTGTTGATGACTCACCGACGATACGCAAGCTGATCGGCTATATTCTCAAAAAACAAGAATATATGATATCAGAGGCAGAAGACGGGATAGACGCCATGGAAAAGCTCGGAAGTCTTGAGGCAGACCTTGTAATAGTCGACCTTAATATGCCAAACATGGATGGTATCCAGTTTGTTAAGAGCCTTCGCAGCAACTATTACCACATGGATATACCGGTAATCATGCTTACAACAACAAAAGATGAAGACCTGAAAAGAGATGCTCTTCAGGCAGGCGTTAATCTATTCCTGAACAAGCCTGTTCAACCTAATTTTTTAATCTACAAGGTAGAGAGTCTATTAAAGGGAGAGCAATAATGGATGAGAGCACATCTCAAAACGATGAAATGCGAGAAATCATCGATGATTTTATTGCAGAATCAATTGAACTCATTGAGAAGGTTGTTCAGGACATTGTTGAGATAGAAAAAAATCCTGATGATGAGATAATTAACGGTATCTTCAGGGCTGTCCATACGATTAAGGGAACTTCGAGCTTCCTCGGGTTTAATACCTTATCAAACCTNTCCCATAAAGCNGAAGATGTACTCGGAAGGATCAGAAAAAAAGAGATGGTCCCTGATGGAGATATNGCGGATACCCTCCTCGAGTCCTTAGACCTGATGAAGCTCATGATAGAAGATATAAGGGAAAANGGATCTGAAGACAGGGACGTTAGTCATACCCTTCAGAAACTGGAACTCCTGAACAAGGTTGATGCGAGGAAGAAAATAGGCGAGATTCTTGTTGATGAGGGNGTTCTCTCAAATAAGGAATGCGATGAGTTNCTCGAGATACAAAAACAAGAGGGTGATAAAAAGTTTGGAGAAATAGTCGTTGAGGAAAANCTTATTACAGAAAANCAATTGAACAGCGTCCTGGCCAAACAGCAGGCCCATAAAGAAGANCAGACCATAAGGATTGATGTAAAGAAGCTTGATGAACTTATGAATCTTGTAGGAGAGCTTGTTCTTGGAAAAAACCGTTTGATACTTTTGGACAGTCTGGCNAAAAAGGGATCAAANAACAATGGAATCTTTGACACTCTCAGTGATGTGACAAACTATGTTGAGGCTGTTACCAAAGATCTGCAGCTTGCGGTCATGAGAGCNAGGCTTGTACCCATCGGTAAGCTTTTTAATAAAATTCCTCGTCTTGTGAGAGATCTCTCGGGAGAGTCCAAGAAGCAGATTGAACTTAAGATAGAGGGTGAAAGCACAGAACTCGACCGATCTTTAATTGAAGCCCTCCATGATCCCCTCATTCATATAATCAGGAACTCAGTTGACCACGGAGTAGAAGCGCCTGCAGAGCGTGAGAAAAAAGGAAAGAGGCCTAAGGGAGTTCTTTCGATAAAGGCATACAATGAAGGAAACCAGGTCATCGTAGAAATCTTTGACGATGGAAAAGGGATTAATGTTCAGGCGGTCAAAGAAAAAGTAAGAGAGAAAGGCATTATGAGTGAAAGTGAGCTTAATGGCCTTTCGCCCCGAGAGGCAATGGGGCTCGTTTTTATACCGGGTTTAAGCACTGCAAAAATAGTTAGTAATGTGTCCGGAAGAGGCGTTGGGATGGATGTTGTAAAGACGAACATCGAGAAAATGAACGGGCAGGTATATATTGACTCAGAAGAAGGCCAATGGACCAGGTTGACCTTAAAACTTCCCTTGACGCTTGCGATCATGAGGGCCCTGATCATTAGAGTCAATGATGAACTGTTTGCTGTACCGCTTAACACGGTCACGGAACTCGTAAAGTTAAGGGATGGCCTTATTAAGCCTGTGGACAAGAATGAAGCATTAGTGCTCAGAGACATGGTGATTCCCATCGTTGATCTTTCAAGAATCTTTTCNTCTTCAGACAGCCATATAGACGAAGGCTATATTGTTGTGTGCAATATCGGAGAAAAAATCATCGGGGTCAAGGCTCATTCTGTTGTAGGGCAGGAAGAAGTTGTCATGAAACCCCTTGGAGAATTCCTCGGCAATATCAAGGGNGTTGGAGGTGCAACAATCCGAGGTGACGGNAAAGTGATTCTAATTCTCGATCTTCCAGCAGTCATCGAGCGCTATGGTAATCAGNGAAGAGGTCTCAATCCTACAAGAGTCTATAATCAACCGACGATGAATTAATTCGAACAATAAAGATGNTCTGGTGGACTAAGCCTCGCCATCGCTTGTCGTTTCATATTCCACGATGGCATTAATTTCAATCGAAAAAAGATCTTCAAGGGTCAGGTTATATTTTCCAAGCATTTCTTTTATAAAGCTAAACTTCTCTTGCTCAAGCATTTCTATCACCAATATAAGGGTGCCGAGAAAACCCTCCCTGTGGATTAATGCGTTGTTAATTTCCTGAGAGAGGTTAAATTCATCGAGAATATTGTTAATAGGCATCTGAAGTAGAATATCAATCAGTGAAAGGGCACCGGCCATGAAAGCGCTATCTGCGGTAGCAGGATCGTTCGTTATTTTCCTGGCTAAAAGCTCCATGATCCTACCCCTCAAGGCTGCCCGTTCGAGCAATGGGCTTGATCTGAAGTCCCCACCTTCTCCTGCAAAAAGGAGTAGCGTTACCCACTTCTGCAAGTTGCGGTAACCGAGTAAAGCAAGAGACTGCCGAACCGATGTTATCTTTTCTGTAGTATAGAATGCTGCAGAGTTCATGAATTTGAGAAGTTTGTAATTTAATTCAGGATTTTTTTTGAACAGTGTCTCAATAGCATAAAACTCATCCTCCCTTGAAAGAGACCTTGATAATTCGATCAAAACCAATTGGGCAGGGGAGAGTGATTTTGCCGTCACAACGGAAGGTTTAGCAAAAAAGTAACCCTGAAAGTAATCAAAACCCAAAGCGTAACAAAACTCAAAATCTTCTTTCGTTTCTACCTTTTCAGCGAGAAGCTTCACGGGATAGCTTCTCAAGCGTTCAACAACGTCCGTGAGCGATTCCCTGTTATACATGGGAAGATCTATCTTGACATAATTAGCAGCACTCATAACCGGAGAAATGGGCTCCCCGTAAACAAAATCATCTAAGGCAAGTTGATATCCTTCTTCCCGCAATTTTCTGCAGAGCTCAATGATATTGCTTGTTAGTTCAACCGTCTCAAGGATTTCAAGCACCATGTTTTCTTTGGGCAGAAGATCAAAGATACCACTTTCAAGAATTTCTGCGTCAACATTGATAAACCCTTTTTTTTCACCAATGAGCCTCTTGAGCCCAACGTTGTTGAGGGCATTCACGATCACACTGGCCGTTGCTTTGATGTTATTCGTAACGTCTGCATCAGATACCATACTGTTACGAAAAAGCAATTCATATCCAAAAATTTTCTTATTTCTGCTGATTATTGGCTGCCTTCCAATAAAAACTTTACTCAATTCCACGGGCTGCTCCTTTGGGGCTCAGTATATCGAGGAAAGAATTAAGATGATGGTATTTTTTATGCATATTAATGATGTGAGAAAATGTGATTTCCATCAATAATTTTATCGGTTACATGGTGGAGAAGATAAGAAAATATAACGCATTATTTAAGTTAGATAAGTTTTTAAGCGATTACAGTATTGAGGAGGATCAGACATATGACTGATGGCAGGATTTTGCAGCTTGTTACTTTTAAATTAGGGAATGAAGAGTTTGGTGTTGATATCTTGAAAGTGCAGGAAATCAACAGAATGATGGTTATTACACGAATACCAAATGCACCGCCTTTTATCGAAGGGGTTATAAATCTGCGCGGAAAGATTATCCCTATCGTTGATTTAAGAAAGAAACTGGGCTTTGATAATGGGAATGGAGAGTACGAAAAAACAACGAGGATCATAGTTGTTGAGCTTGACGGACTTGTCCTTGGTTTTATTGTTGATTCAGTTTCTGAGGTATTAAGGATACCGGAAAATACCATAGAGCCTCCTCCATCGATTGTCGGAGGTGTAGAGTCTGACTATATAGAAGGTGTAGGCAAGCTTGATAACCGTCTCTTGATCCTTTTGGAACTTAAAAAGCTCTTTACATCCACTGATCGGAAGGATATTGAGAGTTTTGAAATGAACTAAAGTATATGGAAAACTGACGATGGACACTTTTGATGTCAATTTATTGAGTCAGGTTAAAGCCTTGAATCAAAAAATGTCCATTTCTCAGGAACAACTGCACCTTAAACGAAAAGCAATGAACGAAGACAAAGGAAAAGGGAAATACCCCGGAAGAAGACCCACGAGAAATCCCGGGCGCACTAATGGTGAGTACCAGTCGGGACTATCTGACGAAGATAAAGAAAGCACAATTGATATTACTATATGAAAAATTTGCCCACCTGGGAAAATTTTTCCTACACTTTAAGCATACATTCACATTATCGAGTACGTTTACCCCTCCAAATTCAAAAGAATAAAACCTTCGAGTAGCATATTTATTTCATTTAAATCACCAAATCAAGACAAAAAGGCCATCGAAAGTTACTCAATAACTTTTTTGACGTTCAATGGCATAAGGTTTGCAAAATCTCAATGCATGAGGTTCCTATGCTAAATGGTATTTTCAGCAACTTCTCAGGAAAATTTGTAAACGGTAGACGTCTGGAAATTATTTCAAATAATATTGCAAATGTATCAACGCCTGGCTTTAAGGTCTCACGGCCTGTATTCAATGCTTTTACTGGTGAAGACGAAAGCGGCCATGAGATGCTGCAAAATTCATACGTAAGCATGTATGATTCATATGTGAATTTTGCCCCAGCTCCGTTGCTGGAAACAGGCAATAAATTTGACTTTGCAATCGAAGGAGAAGGTTTTTTTGTAGTTTCTACGAAAGATGGACCCATGTACAGCAGAAATGGCAAATTTACTATCAATCAGGAAAAGAAGCTTGTTACTGCAGAGGGATTTCCTGTTCTCGGCAAAGGGGGAGAAATTAATATTGATGGTAAGGAGATCAACGTAGAAAATGATGGATCTGTTTTTGTAGACAAGTCATTCGTAGATGTTATCAAGATTGTGGACTTTGAAGACAAGAAGTACCTCAGAAATTATGGAAAAAACCTTTTCATAAACACAAAGGAAGGAAGTGCAGAAATTATCCCTGAGAATTCAACTATAAGACAAGGACATCACGAAGCCTCTAACGTTGACATAATGCGTGAGATGATAGAAATGATTCANACGGTANGAGCATATGAGGCTTATTCAAAAATTGATCAGTCNTTAGATGATATTTTAGGCAAACTGATTNATGTTACAAGTTTATAGGAGGTTATCATGATTAGAGCACTNTGGACAGCAGGGACAGGCATGAATGTTCACCAGGCCAACCTTGATGTGGTTTCAAACAACATCGCCAACGTCAACACTAATGGATATAAGAAGAGTAGGGCNGATTTTCAAGACCTTATGTACCAGACCTTGAGGTTGCAGGGTGTAACGAGCGAAAGCGGAAATCAAGTCCCGGTCGGAATCCAGATAGGACATGGTGCTATGCTGGCTGCAGTACAAAAAGTGTTTCTCCAGGGTGACTATCAGATGACAGGGAATGAACTTGACCTTGCAATTGAGGGGAATGGATTTCTTCAGATAACCCTTCCCTCTGGAGATAAGGCATACACACGGGCAGGGGCCTTGAAGAGAAACTCAGAAGGAAGGGTTGTTACTTCTGATGGTTACCCTTTGGAGCCAAACATAACCATACCACAGAATACGATTAATGTTTCCATCGAAGCCGATGGAACTGTTTCAGCTCAAGTACAGGGTCAAACGACCCCTCAGCAGATCGGTACAATAGAGTTGGCTACCTTCCAAAACCTTGCAGGGCTGAAAGCAATGGGCAAGAGCCTTTTTCTTGAAACTGAGGCAAGTGGAACGCCGGTTGTCGGCAGACCAGGGGAAAATGGTATGGGTACAACACTTCAGGGGTACATCGAGATGTCTAATGTTAACGTGATGCAGGAAATGATCAACCTCATCATCGGCCAGAGGGCTTATGAGATCAATACAAAGGCAATTCAGGCGGCAGATGAGATGCTCCAGATGGCAACCAGTATAAGGAGATAGGGAATGTTTTGTTCCTGCGTCGTGAGGTGAGATGATGAGAAAGAAGCTCATATGTCTGGCGTTTATTACTTTAGTGGTTTTTCTCACTGGCATGAATGCTTACTCACAAGATCAGTCTTTTATTGAGGCTAAAATCAGCGACTTCATCAAGAAAATATACAATGACGATGACGAGCTTCAAATAAAATTTGGGAAAATGCCAGCTCCTTTAAAAGGCAGGCCAAATGTAAAGAACATGAGCTTCGCTAAAGTACCGGATGCAAAAGGTGACGGCGTGTGCCTTATTGAAATTATTGATGGTAAGAACAACAGGGACAGAAGTGTTTATGTGCCATTTCGGACATTGAAAAAAACAAAAGTCTATATATTAACGAATAGTGGAAAAAAGAGTGATGTGTTGCGCGCAGAATCAGTAACAGCAAAAGAAACAAATTTTAATGAGAAGAAACCTGGTTATCCATCAAGATTAGATGATATTGTGGGACGAACACTGAAAAAGGACGTGGCTGCCGGGACGGTTGTAACATACTCAATGCTTGAAGATCCCGTTGTCATCCAAAAAGGAGAGGTAGTTAATATTGTTGCAGAGAATAAAAAACTCTTGGTACGGACCAAGGGCAAGGCCATGGAAAAAGGCAGGATGGGTGATTCGATCCGAGTTAAAAACGCCTTATCTGAAAAAGAGGTTTTTGGCAAAGTGGTCGATGACAATACCGTGTTAGTAAAATTTTAGGTGGGGTTATGAAAAATATTGTCCTAACTTCAATATGTTTGTTACTTTTTTCGGGATGTAACACTGTGTCGCAATTAGAAGTATCACGCATTAAAGACGAACCTTTTGTATTAGACAACACCTTTAAGTATTCTAAACAGGATTCGAGCAAAATTCGGCAGGGAACTCACCAGGGAACTATCTGGAGAGGTGAGAACACGACCAATAATTTTTTTGTTGACCAAAGGGCAAAAGGGATCGGAGACATCATAACTATAAGGATTGTAGAGGTATCACAGGCTTCCGAGAAAGCGACAACAGATACTGGAAGATCCTCTGAAATAAATGCCGGGATCAGCAACTATTTTGGATGGGAGGTGAAATACCCTGCCATGCAATCCAATATCAACAAGGAAGCCCTCATTAAAGCGAACACAAATAACAAGTTTGCTGGCACAGGTGAGACAACGAGAACAGGTACATTGAGTGCCACCATTTCTGCTAAAGTAGTTGATCTTCTTCCAAATGGTAACCTTGCGATAGAAGGGAAGAGAGAGCTTTACATTAATAACGAAAAAAAGGAGATACTCTTACAGGGTGTCGTTAGACCCAGGGATATCGCCTATGACAATTCAGTATACTCAACACAGGTTGCCGATGCAAAGGTTATCTATACCGGCATCGGTGTTATTGGTGAAAAACAAAGGCCTGGATGGCTAACAAGGGCGTTTGATATTGTATGGCCATTCTGACACTTTGAGCGCGGGTGATATGATGGAAAATGGATACAGGGCAAAATACACAAACAATAAGGCTAGAAGAAAATACATCATTGTATCGTTTTTCATAGAACAGGCAAGGCTAAAAAAATGGGTTGCTACACTTATTTTATCTATTATTTTATTGTTTGCTACTGTAACGGGAAAATCAAATGCTGCACGCATCAAGGATCTCGCATATATCAACGGTGTCCGGTCTAACCAACTGGTTGGGTATGGATTGGTGGTTGGACTCAATGGAACAGGCGACAAGTCGAACACTATCTTCACAAACCAGTCCCTTGCGAATATGCTTGAAAAAATGGGAGTCAGGATTGATCCAAAACTTACCAAGGTAAATAACATTGCGGCAGTCACAGTAACGGCAGATTTGCCCCCATTTGGAAAAGTAGGCAACAAGATCGATGCAACTGTGTCGTCTATTGGAGACGCTAAAAGTCTAGGAGGCGGGGTGCTCCTATTGACCCAGTTAAAAGGTGCGGATGGCGAGGTATACGCCATGGCCCAGGGACCGCTCGTTGTGGGAGGTTTCCTGGCAAGTGGCACCGGCGCAACTGTTCAAAAAAATCACCCGACTGTAGGGCGAGTACCGAATGGGGTTACCATTGAAAGAGAGATCAGTTACGCAGACATGAAAACAGACTCTCTCCTCATCTCCCTGAAGACACCTGATTATACAACCGCGAGAAGGATGGCAGAGCGAATCAATCAAACTTTTGTTGGCGCTGCATATGCAAAGGACGGGGGTAGCATTGCAGTAACGACCCCGGACGAACAGAAGCCTAATCCAGTGAAGTTTGTTTCCATGATTGAGAATTTAGATGTAAAACCTGACAATATGGCAAGAATTGTGGTTGATGAGAAAACTGGTACCGTAGTAATGGGCGAAAATATTCTCATTTCAACGGTAGCCATCTCCCATGGGAATATTACCGTTCAGGTCAAGGAAGATGCAAACGTTAGCCAACCCCTGCCATTTGCGAAGGGTCGAACTGTTGCAACTCCCGACACCCAGATCAAGGTTGAAGAGGATAGGGGAAGGTGGGTTGTTATAAGGAAGGGACTACCATAAGGGAGATGGTGAACGCCATGAACGCTACCGGGGTTCCAACAAGAGATATAATAACAATACTCCAGACCATAAAGGCAGCCGGTGCCCTTTATGCTGAACTTGAAGTAATCTGATGATTGGTTGGTGATTGCTTATGAGTGACTCCTTACTGACAACAAAACCCGTTCTAGATTTCGGGTTATTGG
>Ga0031656_10000714_pt1 | contig 11933 bp, 9 predicted proteins | sample FrelakmetDIP11DI_FD_55080 | JGI IMG/M metagenome (GOLD analysis project Ga0031656, IMG submission 55080) | Freshwater lake sediment microbial communities from the University of Notre Dame, USA, for methane emissions studies - DIP11 DI | ecosystem: Environmental > Aquatic > Freshwater > Lake >... | reverse complement strand
GTCTACAACACGCTGAACCTGTTCGTCGCGCAGGGCCTCGCCCGCGAGATTCATGCAGACCCCAAGCGCTGCGTGTACGACTCGACGATGGCTCCGCATCATCATTTCCAGAACCTCGACACGGGCGAGATGGTCGACATCCGTCCCGAGGATCTCTCCTTCGCACGCCTGCCTGAGCTGCCGGCGGGCACGGAGATCGAGAGCGTCGACGTCGTGATCCGCGTGCGTCGCAAGGCTTGAGCTTCACGACCCGGGGCCGAGTCCGTATACTGCGCGCCCCTCCCGCCGGAGTAGCTCAGCTGGTAGAGCAGCGCATTCGTAATGCGCGGGTCGGGGGTTCGAGTCCCTCCTCCGGCACCACTCTCCCCAGACCCGACACCGATTGCCGCGCTGGCCCGAAGGCCTGAACGGATGGTGCTGCTGCGTCTTCTGTCGCTGTTGCCTCTGCCGGTGCTCTACGTGCTGTGCGGCGGGCTCGCGTGGCTCGCGCGCGTCGCCGGCTGGCGCAAGACCCTGGTGATGGACGGGCTCGCGCTCTGCCAGCCCGGTCGCGACCCCGCCGAGCTGCGCAACCAGGCGCGGGAGTTCTATGCCGGGCTCGGGCGGATCGTCGCCGAGTTCCTGTACGGCGCCCGCATGACGACGACGGAGTTCGAGGAACGGGTGCGCTTCGAGAACGACGACGTGGTGCGCGAGGCGCTGGCCGGCGGACGGCGCGTGCTGATGGTCGCGGGTCATCAATGCAACTGGGAGTGGCTGCACCTCGAGATCTCGCGCCGATTCGGCGAGCAGGTCGTCGCGCCGTACAAGCCGCTGTCGCGTGACGGCCCGGATCGCTGGCTGCTCGGGACGCGTAAGCGCTTCGGCGCCATCATGGTGCCCGCGAAGGAGCTCGGCCCGTACCTCGTGTCGCGGCGCCGCCAGGTACGGCTGATCGCGATGCTGGCCGACCAGTCGCCCTCGGCGAAGAGCGAGAAGCAGGTGTGGCTGCCGTTCTTCGGCCGGGACACTTCGTTCTTCCAGGGACCCGGCTGGATCGGCGAGAAGCTGCGTTTCGAGCCGGTCTTCGCTGACATGAGTCCGATGGACCGTGGTCGCTATGTGGTGCGGTTCCGCCCTCTGGCGGCGCCCGAGGCGCGGCTCGATGCGGAGCAGGTCCTCACGGCCTACGTGCGCGCGCTCGAGCAGCAGATCCGCCAGCATCCCGCGCATTATTTCTGGGCGTACAACCGCTGGAAACGAGCGAAGCCGCCGGATGCACCAGCCAGCAACTGAAGCCAGGGACCCGTTCCCGCTGCGTGTCATGTACGCGCTCGCATCTGCGGCGGCCTGGCTCGCGTTCAGAGTCCTGGGGCTGCGACGCGAGGTGATCCGCGGCAATCTGGAGCGATCGTTCCCGGACTGGACGCGTGCCCGGCGCCTTGAGGTGGAACGCGAGTTCGTGCGCCGGCAGAGCGAGTTCCTCGCCGAGCTGCTCTACACGCCGCGCCTCGATGCCGAGGCGATGCGCGCGCGCGTGCTGGTCGCCAATCCCGATGCGCTCGCGGCCGCCACGCCGTCGCGGCCGGCGATCGTCATCGGTGCCCACCACTGCAACAGCGAGTGGGGGATGCAGCGGTTGTCCCTCGAGTTCGGCGAGCGACTGGTGGGCCTCTACAAGCCGATCCGCAACCCGCGCGTGGACGCATGGTTCTGCAGCCTGCGTTCGCGGTTCGGGTCCAGGCTGATTCCCGCGAAGTCCGTGCTGATGGAGCTCGCGCGCCGGCGCGACGCGGCGTGCATCGGACTGATCGCCGACCAGGCGCCAACGACCAGTCCCGACAAGCACTGGACGACTTTTCTCGGGCAGGACAGCGCGTTCTACATGGGGCCCGAGCTGCTGGGCCGTGCGCTCCGCGGCCAGGCGTTCCTGGCCCGCATGCAACGACTGGCCCGCGGTCGCTACGCGCTGGAGTTCGTACCGCTGAACGGATCGGGCGAGCGCCTGCCGCCCGGGGAACTCACGGAGCGCTACGCGCGCGCGCTCGAGGACTGGATCCGCGACGACCCTGCAGGCTGGTGGTGGTCGCACAAGCGCTGGAAGCTCAAGCGCTCCGTCTACTGAGTATCACGTCCGCTCAACCGGCGGCGAGCTTCCGCTCGAGGTGTTGCGCGAACTGGCTGATGGTCGGGAAATCGAAGAGGTCCGTGAGCTCCACGACGCCGGGATACAGCTCGTCGATCTTCTCGTGGATCTGGAGCAGCGTGAGCGAGCTGGCGCCGACCTCGAACAGGTTCTCGTCCACGTCCACGTGCTTGCCCGGCAGAGCGTCGTCCACGATGGCCTTGAGCTGCTGCTCGAGCCGGCTCGCCGCCGCGCGCCCGTGGCCGTGGGAGGCGGACCAGGCCGCATCGAAGGCCGCGAGCTCCGCAGCGAACTCTCCTTCCTCATAGGCCTGCGCGAGGGCGGTGCGCTGGAGCTTGCCGCTGGTGGTCTTCGGCACGCGAGCCACGGGGACGACCCGTGCAACCTCGACGCCTGCGTGCTCATTGATGAGGTGGATGGCGCGCGTCGCGAGCGGCACGAACCCGGACATCTCGCCGCGGTGCGTGATGAACAGCACAGGTCATCGGTGGGAGAGTGCGGGTTGCGCACGCCGGCGACGGCGACCTTGCCGAGTTCGAGACCCGGCTCGCGCTGCAGCACGGCCTCGAGGTCATGCGGATAGTAGTTCTGGCCGTTGACGAAGATGATCTCCTTCGACCGGCCGGTGATGTAGAGATCGCCGTCGTGCCACAGCCCGAGGTCGCCGGTGCGCAACCAGCCCTCCGTGTCGATCGCCGCGGCAGTGGCCTCCGGATTGCGGAAATATCCGCGCGTGACGTTATCGCCGCGGATCAGTACATGACCAACCCGGTCCGGCGCCACCTCGGCGCCGGCATCGTCGACGAGCTTCACGCTGGTATGGGCGATCGGCTTGCCCTCGCACATCAGCTTGACCGCGCCTGGCTCATCCGCCGCGACGTGCCTCGCTTCCGATCCGACCCCGAGCGAGCGCCGGTCGACGGTCAGGTAGCGCGAGCCGCTGCCCGGCGGCGGAAAAGCGACCGCGAGCGAAGCCTCCGCCAGCCCGTAGACGGGGAACATCGATTCCCGTCGTAGCCCGTACGGTGCCATGCGCTCGAGGAATTCGTCGGCGAGGTCGACCGAGATCGGTTCCGCACCGTTGAACACGAGCCTCACCGGGGAGAGATCCACTCCCTCGAGTCTCCTGTCGCCCAGCGCCCGCAGGAAATGGCGATAGCCGAAGTTCGGCGAGCAGGTGATCGTCGCACGCTTCTCACTCGCAAACTTCGCCCACAGCAGCGCGCGACGCACGAACAGGTCGGTCGGCATCAGGTACGATCGCGCGCCGCCGTACATGGCCATGAGATGAAAGCCGATCAGCCCCATGTCGTGCGTGAGCGGCATCCAGCTCAGCGTTGTGTCCCGCTCATTCACTGCGGCTGCCTGCACGACGCCATCCATGTTGGTCAGCAGGTTCCGGTGGGTGAGCACCACGCCCTTGGGCTCGCTGGTCGAGCCGGAGGAGAACTGGACGAAAGCGGTCTGGTCCGGCGAGAGGCGCGCGGGCGTGCCTTCACGCGAAATGTCGTCCAGCTGGTCGATGAGGAACGCGCGCTTCTCGACAGCGGCCCACAGCCCGGACTCTCCCTGCTCGGCGGCGAACGCCGCGAGGCGGTCGCGCAGCTTGCGTTCGGTGTAGAGCAGAGGTTCACCAAGCTGGCGGGCAATGCGCAGCAGCTTGTGCTTGTGCTCGTCGCTGATTCCGACCGCCACGGGCACCGGCACGATCCCGCCATAGATGCAGGCCCAGTAGGCGTCGAGGAACGGCTCGTTGCCCGCGACGTGCAGGATCAGCAGGTCACCCGGCTGCGCACCCAGGCGCTGCAGGTGATGCAGGATGCCGAGCGCGCGACGCCGCAGCTGCGACAGCGGCAGCGTCTTTTCCGCGTTCTCGCCCTCGAGGTAGCCGATGGCGAGCTGGCCTCGGCTGTGGTGGTCGAGCATCTCGGTGAGCGTCTGGTACTTGGTCATCGACGAGGCTCGCAGGTTCGAGGCGGAATCACGGCCGCGGTCAGCGGGCGGCTCATGCGGACGGATGATTCTCCCAGAAGGGCCGGTGCCGGTCACGCGGCGCTCTGGCGGCGCGGAGCTTCGGAGGCGGAGAATCGCGGGTGATGAACGAAGTGCTGGTGCTGCACGCCGCCCTGAGCGGAATCGCATCCGTGCAGGCCGTGACGAGGCTGCTCGAGGCCCTGCCCTATGCGTATCGACTTGCAATCGGGCGCCGCGACGAAGACGCCCGGCTCGCGAGCCTCGCCGGCATCGCGTTGCTGCTCGAGGCCGTGCGGTGGACCAGGGGGGAACCCCCCGATCTTCGGAGTCTGCGCGCGCCGGCGGGCGGAAAACCGATGCTCGAGGGCGGTCCACCGTTCAGCATCGCGCACTCCGCGGCGCGGGTGGCGGTCGCGATAGGCGAGCGCGGCGAATTGGGTCTCGACGTCGAGGACCTCGGCTCCGGTGGCCGGACGCTGCGTGAGATCGAGTGCTGGACCGCGACCGAGGCTGCTCTGAAGGCGATGGGTGCCGGGCTCCGCGAGCTGCGCGCGGTACGCCTCGACGACGACCTTCGCGGCGCACGATTCGGCGCGACGCGGCTGCACCTGCGCCCGGTGACCCTCGCCGACGGATGCGTGGCCTGCCTGGCCTCGGCGGACCCGGTTTCCGCCGTTAAGGTCCGGGAGATCGAGTGGCCGGTGTGACGGCCGATTCGCGCTGCATTCAGCGCCGGCCGTCGAGCGCGGCGCGGGCCTCGAGCTGCAGCGCGTGCAGGCGGTCCGCCATCTCCCGGCACCGCTGCTCCAGCGCCGAGGCATCGATGCCACGCGGCATCCTGACCGGCTCGCCATAGGCGATCACGACGCGACTGAAGGGCAGTGGCAGCTCGAAGCGGTCCCAGGTGCGGAAGCGGATCGCAGGCGAGGCGGCCACGCTCACGGGCAGTATCGGCTTGCCGCTGAGCTGCGCGAGCATGACCGCGCCGGGCTTGAATTCATGCGCCGGTCCCTTCGGACCATCCGGCGTGATCGCCGGTGAGATCTGCTGCCTGACGATGGTCTCGTAGAAATCGCGCAGCGCGCGCGCTCCCGTGTGCGAGGACGAGCCGCGGATGACGTGTCCGCCGAGCTTTTCGACCAGCATCGCGGGGGCGGTGCCGTCTACGGAGGGGCTGATGAGGAACCCGGGCTTCAGGCCGTCCTCCTTGAGCTCGAACAGCGCGCGCACGCCGAACGCCAGGTGCTGATGCCAGTACACGGGTATGACCGCGTGCGACTCGCGCAGCGCCGCGCGTGCCGCCTCCAGCCCCGGCCGCGCCTGGACGCGGCACGTCGACCAGAAGAACCGTGCAAGCCACCAGGTGATGGCGACAGCCACGCGATAGACCAGCAGCCTCCCGCGCGACAGTCGACGACGTCCGCGGGTCTCCTTGCGGTAGAGCGTGTTGCGCGGCCCCTCGGGTGTCGCAGGCGGATCGCTCATCGTCGTTCGTCGCGCCCGATGGGCGCGCGTTCTGCAATCCGGGAGGCGGACGGGCTCGACGTCCTGGCAGCCAGTTCCCCAGGCGACGGCGAATGCGTCAACAGCGCACGTGTGGACTGTGCGAGCAGCATCGCCGCGCTGCGCAGGATCAACAGCGCGACGAGCACCGACAGCAGCGGATCGATCGGAGTCCAGCCGCTCGTCAGTATCACGATCGCCGCCGTGCATGCGGCGACCGAGCCCAGCAGGTCGCCGAGCACGTGCAGTCGCGCGGCTGCGACGTTAAGGTTCGCGTCGTGGCCGCGACCGAGTACCCGCAGCACCACGAGATTGGCGATCAGCCCGGCGACTGCGATGCCGAGCATCGGTCCGGCGGCGATTACGCGCGGTTCGGTCAGGCGCTGCGCCGCTTCCCAGAGAATCCACGCCACCACGAAGAGCAGGGCGAGCGCGTTGGTGAACGCGGCCCACAGCTGCGCACGATGACCGTGTCGCGCGGNGCCCGGTCGAAGCGAGAACCTCGCGGCAAGCCACGCCAGCGCCAGCGATGCCGTGTCCGTGAGCATGTGGCCACCATCTGCCAGCAGCGCGAGCGAACCCGACAGCACGCCGCCCACCACCTCGAGCACCATGAACGCCGCCGTGATGAGCAGCGCCCAGCCGAGACGCCGCGCGTCGGTCGTGCTTGAGGACANGTGGCCGGGGGAGTCGTGCAAGCGTTCGGGTCCCTTGAGTGCGGAGCGACGGCGCCGGGGTGGCAACCTCTTCAGCGCGTGCGTGTGCTCGTCAGCACCTATACTAACGTCCCCGCAGTCGAGCGCTCATCTTGACAACTTCAAGCAACGGAGTGGCCGGCGCCGACCTCCACGTTTCCGTCGTGGTGCCGGTCTGCAACGAGCAGGACAACGTCCTGCCACTGGCCCGGGAGATCCACGACGCGCTGGCGGGACGCTATCGTCACGAGACGATCTTCGTGGACGANGGCAGCACCGACGATACGGCCGCCGCCGTGCGTGCCGCGCGTGGCTCGGGCATGCCCGAGATCCGGCTGCTGCGGCACGCACGGCGCTCGGGGCAGAGCGCCGCCGTGGCGACCGGCGTGCGCGAAGCTCGCGCGCCGTGGATCGCCACGCTCGACGGCGACGGCCAGAACGATCCGGCGGACATTCCCAGGCTGCTGGAAGCGGCGCGCAACCCGCCCTCGCCGCGCCTCAGGCTCGTGATGGGAAATCGTACGACGCGCCGGGACACCTGGCTGCGACGCCTCTCGTCGCGGGTCGCAAACGGCGTGCGCGGCGGCCTGCTTCGCGACGGTACGCCCGACACCGGCTGCGGCATCAAGGTGTTCGACCGCGCCGTGTTCATGGACATGCCGCGCTTCGACCACATGCACCGCTTCATGCCGGCCCTGTTCCAGCGCGAGGGCTGCGACGTGATCTCGGTGCCGGTGAACCACCGCGAGCGGCTCCGCGGGAAATCGAAGTACGGACTCCACAACCGCCTCTGGGTCGGGATCGTGGACCTGTTCGGAATGATGTGGCTGATTCGCCGTGCCTCGCCGCGGGTTCCGATCGACGAGGAATCCTGAGTGGATGCCGCGGGTGCCGGCGCACCCTCCGTGCTCGAGCGGCTGCTCCGGCCGGGGAGGGCCTCCTCTCGCGACGTGCTGCTGGACGTAGCCGGGCTCGTCGCGCTCGCGTTGCTGCTGATGGGCGCGGGCCTCGGACTGCGCGACCCGTGGCCGGCCGACGAGCCGCGCTTTGCGCTGATCGCGCAGGACATGCTCAGGAGCGGCGACTGGCTGATCCCGCGCATCGGCGGCGACCTGTACGCGGACAAGCCGCCCTTCTATTTCTGGCTGCTGGCCTCGGCCATGGCGTTGACCGGTTCGCTGCGGCTCGGCTTCCTGCTNCCCTCGCTGGTGGCGGGCCTTGGAACGGTACTGCTGGTGTACGACCTGCTGCGCCGCGCCCGCGGGCGCGAGGTTGCGCTGGCGGGCGCGTTCGTGCTGCTGCTGACCTTCCAGTTCACCTGGCAGGCGAGGCAAGCGCAGATCGACGGCGTGCTTTGCTTCCTCTCGACGCTGAGCCTCTANGGTCTGCTGCGGCACCTGCTGCTCGGTCCGGCGCCAGGCTGGTTCGTCGCCGGATGGGCCGCAGCCGGGCTCGGCGTGATCACCAAGGGCGTTGGCTTCCTGCCGCTGCTCGTGCTGCTGCCGTGCGCCATGCTGGCCCGGCGTGGCTGGCCCTCTCCGGGCGCGGGCATCGGCAGCCTGTGGCTGCCGGGCGCGGCGGCCATGCTGCTCGCCATCGGCCTGTGGTTCGTGCCCATGATGCTCGCCACCGCCGCAGGCGGGGACCTGCTTGCATATCGCAACGAGATCCTGTTCGAGCAGACGGTGTCGCGTTACGCAGGCGCCTGGCACCACCGCGAGCCGCCGTGGTACTACCTGACCCGCGTGATCCCGGTGCTGTGGCTGCCGCTCATCGCGCTCGTGCCGTGGCTGTGGCCTCGCTGGCGGGCCGCGCTGCGCGGTCGCGACACGTTCGTCGCGGTGCTGCTCGCCTGGGTGGTGCTCGTGCTCGTGTTCTTCAGCGCGAGTCCGGGCAAGCGCGGCGTGTATGTGCTGCCCGCAGTGCCGGCGCTTGCGATGGCCGCAGCGCCGTGGCTACCCGAACTGCTGCGGGCCCGCGGCCCGAGACGTCTCGCCTTCGGCCTGGCGGTGCTGCTGGCAGCGCTGGCCGCGCTTGGAGCCGCCTACTTTGCGTTCGATGCCGGTGCCGCCGAGCGCATCGTGCGCGATTTCGGCATCCATCCCGTGCTGCCGCTCGTCGTAGCGGCCGTCGCGGCTGCGATTCCGGTGGCGTGGCTGCGCCCGCGCGATGGGTGGCTGGCCTACGCCGGTGCGCTCGTCGCGATGCTGGTGACCATCGGGACCCTGATCAATCCGCGGATCGACTCGATACGCTCGGGGCGCGCATTCATGTCACGGGTGGAGCAGGCCAGCCGCGACGTGACAGAACTCGGTCTCGTGGGTTTCCGCGAGCAGTATCTCCTGCAGCTGCGCCGCCCGAGCGTGAATTTTGGCCATGCACGCTGGCGGGAGCGCGCCACCGAAGCAGCCGACGCGGCCGCGTGGCTGGCTGCGCGACCGGGCAGGGCGTTGCTCGTCGAAAGCGAGGCGCGCGACGCGTGCTTCGGTGCGGCGCCGGCAGTGGAACTCGGCCGGGCCAACCGCGCGCAATGGACGCTGGTGTCCGGCGCGCCCGACGCTGCCTGTGTCGCGCGCGGCGACCGCTCACGGGCAATTCTCTACTCGCCGCCGGATGCTCGTTTGGATACAGGGGGTTAGCTTGAGTTTCTGAACTCCTGTGACAGAATGCGGGCCAAGCGCTTGGCCGGAAAGCGTTACGGAAGTGTGCGGTGGTTCCGTTGCGGGGTGCGGCGGACTGACACACTCACGACAACCGGCAAGGGGTTTCAAAGAAGTCGATGGCCATCACCCAGCCAGAGGGCGGTAGGGAACTTGAGAGCGCCGACCTGCTGTCGACCCTGGTCGTCTTCGGGAGCGGCCAACCTGCCGGGGTCGGGCTGGATGTCCTCGTCACCAAGGTCTCGGTGGATTTTCAGGCGCTGACCAGCGAAGGCGCGGACAGCTGCATCAAGCGCAACCTCGACGCATTACGTGACGCCACGGGTGTCGATGCAATCTGCATTGCGCTGTTCGACGCGGCACACCAGACCATCGAGCGCGTTGCCGGTGCGACGGCGCTGCTGGCGCCGTTCGATCCCCAGGTACTGAAGGGCGAGTCGCTCGAACGAATGCCGGTGCTCGCCTCGGGGCTCGAGCATCTGCGGATCGTCGAGATCCGCGACACACTTGCGCCGCGGCGCGAGCTTTCGGCCGATGCGGCGCGCTTCGCGGAGCTTGGCGTCCGCTCGATGCTGATCTGCGGCTTCGCGCTCCAGGGGCGCGTGCACGGATTCATGGGTCTGCTGTCCGCACAGCCGCGCGAGGGCTGGGACGCGAACCTGCACCTGCTGCTGAAACTCGTGGGCTCGAGCTTCGCGACCGGCCTCGAGCGGCTGCGNGTGCGGCGCCACCTGGGGCGCCTGGAGGAGCGCAACGAGCTCTCGCTGCCTGGCGCGAACGACGGCATGTGGGACTTCGACGTCGAGAACAACACGGTCTGGTTCTCGCCACGCTGGCGCAAGATGTTCGGCTACGACGAGCACGATCCGAACATCACGCCCGACTGGCGACGGCTGGTGCATCGCGACGATCTCGCAAGAGTGCAGGCCGCGATCCGCGACCACATCGCCGGCAAGACCCCGATGTTCGAGAGCGTGCATCGCATGCGCCACACGAACGGCGAATGGCGCTGGGTGGTGAGCCGCGCGCGGGCCCGTGTCGACTCGAGCGGGCGGCTGCGACGGCTGGTCGGTGTCGAGTTCGACATCACGGAGCGCAAGCTGTACGAGGACGCGCTGTTCAAGGAGAAGGAGAGCGCGCAGATCACGCTGCAGTCGATCGGCGACGGCGTGATCACCACCGACGCGCACCTCACGATCGAGTACCTCAATCCTGTCGCAGAGGAACTCACCGGCTGGCGCTTCGAGGAGGCCCAGGGAAAGAACATCGACGACATCTTCCGCGGCTTCCACGAAGAGACCTGCGAGCCACTGGAGAACCCGCTGTCCGTGGCGATCCGCCGCAGCCGGGCGATCAAGTCGGTGCGCCCGACTCTGCTCATCAAGCGCGACGGCAACGAGATGTACATCGAGAGCACGGCCTCGCCGATCCGCGACGGCTCGGGCGCGGTGTCGGGCGGTGTTCTCGTGTTCCACGACGTGAGCGAGAGCCGCGAACTGAACCGCAAGCTCTCCTACCACGCGAGCCACGACATCCTCACCGGCCTCGTCAACCGGCGCGAGTTCGAGGCGCGACTCGAGCGATCGTTGCGCAGCGCGCGGGCGCGCGAGACCGCCTACGCCCTTTGCCACCTCGACGTCGACCAGTTCAAGATCATCAACGACACCTGCGGTCACAGCGCAGGCGACGCGCTGCTCGGGCAGGTGGGCGCGCTGCTCAAGACCAAGATCCGCTGGCGCGATACGCTGGCNCGCCTCGGCGGCGACGAGTTCGCCGTGCTGCTCGAGAGCTGCTCACTCGAAGAAGCCATGCGCATGGCCGACCTGTTGCGCGAGACCATCCGCAACTACAAGTTTGTCTGGGAAGAGCGCACGTTCCGCCTCGGCTGCAGCGTCGGCGTGGTGCCGATCACGGGCGACACCGANGATGTCGCCGCATTGCTGTCGGCCGCCGACAGCGCCTGCGCCGCGGCGAAGGAAGCCGGCCGCAACCGGGTATACAGCTTCCAGGAGAACGACATCGACCTGATGCGTCGCCGCCGCGAGATGCAGTGGGCCGCGCGCATCAACAATGCACTCGAGGAGTCGCGCTTCGAGCTCTATCGCATGACCATCCAGCCGCTGCAGCAGCCCGACCCCGGCGCGCACTTCGAGCTGCTGCTGCGCATGCGTGACGAGGCGGGGAAGATCGTCTCGCCGGACAACTTCATCGCCGCCGCCGAGCGTTACGGGCTGACGCCCGCCATCGACCGATGGGTGATCGAGAACGCGCTGCGCTGGCTGGTGTCGGAGGCCGACGAGCGCGAGCGCCTCGCGATGTGCTCGATCAACCTCTCCGGCCAGAGCCTGGGCGACGACAAGTTCCTGCCGTTCGTCATCGACCAGTTCCACCGCAGCGGCATCGACGCGTCGAAGATCTGCTTCGAGATCACCGAGACGGCGGCGATCGCCAGCTTCGCCCAGGCCAACCGCTTCATCCAGGCGCTGAAGGAGCTGGGCTGCCGCTTCGCGCTGGACGACTTCGGCACCGGCCTGTCGTCATTCGGCTACCTGAAGCACTTCCCCGTCGACTTCCTCAAGATCGACGGCAGTTTCGTGAAGGAGATCCTCCACGACCCGATCGACCGGGAGATGGTCCGCTCGATCAACGAGATCGGCCACCTCACCGGCAAGCTCACCATCGCCGAGTTCGCCGAGAATGCCGAGATCATCAACATGCTGCGCAACCTCGGCGTGGACTACGCGCAGGGTTACGGCATCGCCTCGCCGCAGCGCATCTCGAAGCTCGCGGTCAACGGGTGACGCCAGCGGCGGGCCTCAGCCTCGCTTTCGCAGCGGGCGCGAGCCGTGACCAGGCGCCACGCACCCACTGCTGTGACACGCGCGATCAGCCCGGCGCGTCGAACTCGAAGCGCATCGACAGGTCGATCGCCCGCAGGTGCTTGGTGAGCGACCCGATCGAGACGAAGTCCACGCC
>Ga0031656_10000712_pt1 | contig 11940 bp, 7 predicted proteins | sample FrelakmetDIP11DI_FD_55080 | JGI IMG/M metagenome (GOLD analysis project Ga0031656, IMG submission 55080) | Freshwater lake sediment microbial communities from the University of Notre Dame, USA, for methane emissions studies - DIP11 DI | ecosystem: Environmental > Aquatic > Freshwater > Lake >... | reverse complement strand
GTCGTTGCTGTAGAGCAGCAGGGTCGGCAGGCTGGCGTCGATGTAGGTCTTGTGAGTGAAGAGCAGCACCGTCGGATGCGTGCGCATGCTCTGGCGCAGCCGCTCGAGTTCCGCGGGGTCAAAGCGCGTCTGGCGGTCGTAACCGCGCGTAAACAGGAAGCGATCCAGGTGCGCGCGCAGGTCGAGCCACAATGGACTGGGCTTGGATACCAGTTCCGTCAGGTAACGCCTCGATTCCGCCAGCAGGTCGGCCAGCGGACGGCCCTGCGAGTCCGCGATGCGCTCGAGGGCGGGACGGAACTCCGGGCTCGTGAGGATGCTGTCGGCGACGAAGCGCGGCACCTTGTAGCGACTACCCTGGATACCACGCTCTTCGATGTCGAGGGTCACCGCTGCCTCGCGTGCCACGAAGCGCGCAAACGCATGCCTCTCCCGGTGCTCGACCCCCGCCACCTGGCTGGCAAAGCGTTGTCGCAACTCGCCGATCGTCGCGGACGCGCCGACGAGGCAATGCGCGCGCTGCCGGTCCCGCAGGACCACCCAAGCCGCGCGTACTCTCCCGGGACGCCGCGGATCGCCAAACACCAGGTCGCGCAGGCGCAGCCCGTGCTCGCGCTCGAGATGGGGAATCCGCCACGCGACCCGTACGGGAATGACCGGCCTGTCGTCGTCGGCCGCAAGCACCGAGTCGAGCTGCTCCAGCGACAGCGCACGACCCTCGGCGGAGATCGGCAGGACGACGCAATCGCTGCTGTCGGCAGCCCCGTCGGTATCCCCTCGTGCGCGCAGCCACTCGCGCAGGCAGCGTTCTTCAACGTCGTGACGCGCGTCCAGGATGAACAGCGGCTTCCCGGTGCGGGCGAGTGGCAAAGCCAACGGCGCAGCCTGCTCGTCCATGCGGGTCAGCGGGACCGCACTTAACGGGTCGCGCGCGCGGGCTTGCGCGGTTTCACGACGTTGCGACGCAATGTGGGAGACTTGCCCGCCGCGCGCAGCAAAGCAGGCTGCTCCGGCTGGCCGAGACAGCGCAGAAACAAATTTCGCACGTCGCGCACGTGCCGGTCGAGAGTCGCGGCACGCCAACCCGACGTGTCGACAGGGGGCAGGACCTCCACTCGCACGGTGGCCGGCCGCATCGCGAACTCGGTCTTGGGCTGGACGTCGCCAGAGTTATGGATGACGACCGGGACGATCGGCACGCCCGCCTGGATGGCGAGGTGAAATGCGCCCTTCTTGAACGGACCCAGCGCCGGCGTCAGCGTGCGAGTGCCTTCGGGCGCGATGCAGACGGACTTGCCGTCGCGCCGGATCGCATCGACCAGCGGTTTCATGGCCTTGATCGCGTCCTGTGCGCTCTTGCGATCGACGAACACCACGCCCGCCATCTCGAGCAGCTTGCCGACCACCGGCACGTCGCGCATTTCGCGCTTGGCGATGCCACTGAAGTCACGCCGCACGAGCTTGGCCAGGATCAGAACGTCGGCCCGGCTCTGGTGGTTGAACAGAAAGATGCAGGGCCGCGTCGTCCAGAGGTACTTCTCGCCCGTCACCTGCAGGTCGATGCCGACGAGCGCGGAACCGTAGTCGCCGAAGGCCGCCAGGGCAAAATTCGCAGCTTCCCGCGTCGATCCAGTCAGAGCCCAGATCGGCAGGCCGGCCAGCGCTGCAGCGACCAGCGTCGGCGTCGGCGTCAGCGCGCGGGCGTAGTCGAGGAGACCCGGGGTCGCGCGGCTGCTGAACCTTGCCACTGGCCAGCCGCGTTGCAAGGCGATTGCGCGCAGCTGGTCGCTGGGATTCAGCGGCCGCGGATTGCCGACGCGCTCGAGCAGGTCCAGGTCGTCGTGGCTGTCGGAATAGAAGTAGCTCCGGTCGAGGTCGAGGCCCAGTTCGGCAGCGAGCGACTCGGCCGCCGTGAGCTTGCCCTCGCCGAAGCACAGCGGCTGGACGACGTTGCCCGTGAACTCGCCGTTCGCAATTTCGTACCGCGAACAGAGGATGCGGTCGATGTCGAGTTCGCGCGCCGCGGGCGCAATCTGGTACAGCGTGGCTGACGACACGATGGCCACGGTGTGACCCTTGGCCTGGTGCGCCCGGATGATCTCGCGCGTCTCGGGATAGATCCTGCCAGCGATACGCTTGCGGTACAGGTCCTCGCCGAGTTGCGCGAAACTGTCCTCGCGGACTCCCTGCATGAACTTCGCGCCAGTCGTCATCAGGTCCGAGAAGCCGATCCGGCCGCGCCAGTACTGGGCCATGGCTGCGACGGTGCCGACGATTTCCCCGGCGGACATCTGGCCGCGCAGGAACTTCTCCTGCAGCACACCCGTGGCGGAATAGCCGGCAATGATCGTGCCGTCGAAGTCGAACAGCGCGGCGACCCGCGGGCCGCGCTGTGCTGCCCGCAGCTGTGCAAGGTAGCTGTTTACAGGCGCGACGGCGGTGGTGCGGGAGTCGGCTTTCGGCTTCATGCTGACCGCCCGTTCGAACGGTCCTTCTGGTTCAATAATGCAAGTTGCAACATCGGCCAACGGCCTGGAGGTGTCAAGCCGTGCCTGCCGCAAGACGGCTGGCAGACTGCGCCGCAGTGCAGCGGACGACCCGCCACGACAGGGCGGACAGCGGTTCGCCGGTCACTTGCACAACTGGACCCCAGACCCTATTCTCGACTGGACTCTTTCCAGACCGGCATCAGGGTTCTTTCACGGAGACCGCGCCCATGAATCACGCCGACACCGTCCGCGCCTATTACGCCGCCTGGAAGGCCGACGATCTCGACGGCGTGATGAACCTCTGTACGGACGACGTGGTCGCGATCAACGTCCCGATCGGCCCGATCCACGGCAAGGCGAAGGTCCGCAGTTTCTTCGCCAAGTTCGGCAACGGCATGACCGAAAAGCGCTACGACGTCCACCGCATTCTCGCGGACGGCACGTCGGCGGTCGTCGAGGGCGTCGAGAACTACGTCAAGGACGGCAAGCAGGTCAGCCTGCCCTACATGTCCACGTTCCTGTTCCGCGACGGCCTGATCTGCGAATGGCGCGACTACTTCGACCTGCAGACGGTGTTGAAGCAGCTCGAACTGCCGCTCGACGTCTCGCGTCCGGCAAAGGTCGCCTCGGGCAGCTGAGTTCCCGCATGGGGCTCGAAGAGCGTCGGCCACCCTGGCTGGATCCCGCGGTCCCGGCACGGGAAGATTGCGTCCTCAAGGCGATGCTGGACACGCGCGCGGCGCGCCATCCTGAGCGTCGCTTCGCCCTGTTCGAAGATGGCAGCACCTGGACCTACGGCGAATGCCTGTCTGAGGTCCGTGCCGCGGCTGCCGGCCTGCAGCGGCTCGGCGTCAGCAAAGGCGACCGCGTCATCGCCTGGCTGCCGACCGGGCGCACGATGGTGCTCACCTGGTTTGCAGCCAATTACCTCGGCGCCGTGTTCGTGCCGCTCAACACGGCCTATCGCGGCGACGTGCTCGCCCACGTCGTCAACGCCGCCGAGGCGGGCATGATGATCGCGCACCACAGTCTCGTGGAGCGCCTCGACGGGCTGCAGCTGCCGCACCTGCGCAAGGTCGTCGCGATCGGCGCGGGGGCCCGTACGGCGCAGCCCCGGCTCGAGCTGCTCGACGAAAGCACCCTGCGGGGCGATGCCTCGCAACTCGACGACAGCGCCGACATCAATCACTGGGACATCCAGTCGATCATCTACACGTCGGGTACCACCGGTTATTCCAAGGGCGTGCTGTCGCCCTACCTGCAGCTCTACCTGACCGGCATGACCGTGTACGGCTACATGGGCGATGGCGAGGCCATCCTCGTCAACCTGCCCATGTTCCATGTCGGCGGCACCAGCCCGACGTATGCCGCCCTGGTGCGCGGCGGCAGCATCTACCTGGTCGATGGCTTCAGCACGGCGAAGTTCTGGGAGCAGGTGCGCGAAGGCAACTGCGTCACCACCTGNGGGCTGATCGGCGTGATGGCCGCGTTCCTCGCGAAATCCGAGCCGCGTCCGGACGACCACGACAATCCGCTGAAGTGCCTCACGATGTTCCCGGTCAATGAGGACACGGTCGCTTTCGCACACCGGTTCGGCTTCGAATACCTGACCGGCTTCAACATGACCGAGGTCTCGGCACCNCTGGTCACCGACCTGAACACCCGCGTCTACGGGTCCTGCGGCAAGCCCCGCACCGGCATCCAGGCACGCCTGGTCGACGATCACGACATCGAAGTGGCGCGCGGCGAGATCGGCGAGCTGATCGTGCGGAGCCTGCATCCGTGGTCGATGAATGCCGGCTACAACGGTCAGCCCGAAGCGACGGCGGCCGCCTGGCGCAATGGCTGGTTCCACACGGGCGACCTGTTCCGACAGGACGCCGACGGAAATTTCTTCTTCGTGGACCGCAGGAAGGACACGATCCGCCGGCGCGGNGAGAACATCTCGTCGTTCGAGGTCGAGAACGGCGTGCGCCAGTATCCCGACGTCGACGAAGTGGCTGCGGTCGGCGTCGAGAGCGAAATCGCCGAACAGGAAGTCATGGTCGTGGTGACGTCGAAACCCGGACGCACGGTGGACCCTCGCGCGCTCACCGAGTTCCTGATCCCTCGCCTGCCCTATTTCATGGTGCCGCGGTACGTCCGAGTCGTCGACCAGATCCCGAAGACCGAGACGAACAAGATCCGCAAAGTCTACTTCCGTGACCAGGGCATCACGCCAGACACCTGGGACCGTGAGCGCGCGGGCATCAAGTTGCACCGCGACAAGCTCTAGCAGGCTGTTCCCGCGAAGATTCGGTCAGCGTCTCATCCACCGTGAAGTGCTCGTTCGACAGCAGCCCGCGGCGGGTGCACCGTACTATGGCGCTTGGTGCGCGTGCGCCTGCAGGTGGTCGGCAAGCGCCTGGTACGCCGGCAGCGACGTGGGGTCCAGGTGGGCGTTAGTTGCGATCGGGAAAGAGGCGAAGCGGACGAGCGACATCTCCGCCTTCGGATCTACGTAGCAGGCCTGGCCATAAACGCCCCGCGCCGAATACGCGCCGTTGTCGTTGTGCGAGACCCACCATTGATCGTGATAGCTCCAGCCTGGCAGCGTCTTGTACCCAGCCTTCGCGAAGTCCTCACGGCTGGTACCGCGTGCGATCTCGGCAACCACGGCGGCCGGCACGATCTGGCGGCCATTGAATCGGCCGCCCTGTCGCATCATGTCGCAGAAACGCGCGAGGTCGCGCAAGCGCAGATTGAGCCCGCCGGACACGAGCGGTGAGCCGCTTGTGTCCACCTGCATGTAACCGTCGTGCTCCATACCAAGGGGCCGCCACAAACGATCGCTGAGAACCTGTTCGAATCGCTGTCCCGTGACACGACGGATCAGCCAGCCGAGGACCTCCGTATTGGGCGACTTGTACGAGAAGGCCTGGCCATGCTCACCCTCCTTCGACATCGTCGCGAGAAACTCATAGGTCGTGGCAGGTCCGTCATAACCCGGGCCTTTCGGCAGCAGGCTGCCCGATCTCGCGAACTTCCAGACGTCCGCATTCGGGTCGGCGTACTTCTCGCTGTACTTGAGTCCCGTCGTCATATCGAGCACCTGGCGCACGGTTGCATCGCCGAACGCACTGCCCGCGAGTTCGGGCAGGTATCGAGCAACCTCCGCATTGGCATCGAGCTTGCCTTCCGCCACCAGCATTGCAGCGATGGTGCCGGCGAAAGACTTGGTCACCGAGTGCGCAATATGCATGCCGTCGGGCTTGAGAGCCCCGAAATAGCGCTCATACACGACGCGACCCTGGTGCATCACGAGGATACCGTCGGTGTAGTTGGCAGTCAGCGATTGTGCCCAAGTCATCGGTTGCGTTCCGCCGATAGGCACAAACGTCACATCGTCGAGATCACTGCGCTCTGCGCGCGGCAGCGAACTCGCCGGGCCGTCGCCACGCGCAACCTCGACGGTCGGGTAAAGCTCGCGCCAGTGCGAGAAGCTCCAGCGCAGCTGGGGAAACTTCAGGAAGCTGGCGTCTTCGAACCGGATGACGCGGTCCGGCGGGGGTGGCGCACCGACCATCCACCCCATGGCCACGGGATCACTGGCCGCGGCATCTGCAAAGCCTGCTGGCGCCTGCGCCAATGCAGCGGACCCCGTCAGCGCGGCGACCATCAAGGCACATGTCATCCTCATCATCAGCGGCCCCTCATGCAAAACCCGATTCTGTCGATGCGTCAGCCTGCCTCGCGATCGAGTGCTTGCTCGACCCGGGAGACGCTTGAAAGCCTGCATTGCTGCCCGCGCACAGCATAGGCCACCAGGAGAACGCCGACACTGACTACCCCGAACAGCAGCGATATGCGCTGCTCGGGAATGAACGCCATTGCCGTCAATATGCAGGCCATGGCGGCGATCGCGATCCATGTCAAATACGGATATCCCCACATGCGGACCTGCAGCCTCCCCGGCGCCTCGCGCTCGAGGCGGCGACGCAACACCAGCTGCGACACCGCGATCAGGACGTAGACGAACACCGCCACGGTGCCATAGGAATTCACCAGGAACGCAAAGACTTTGCCCGGTGAGACGTAGCTCATGACCACGGCGACGTAACCGAACACGGTGCCGGCGACGATTGCGGCGACCGGAACACCGCGAGAGTCGAGTCTGGCGAAGACCTTGGGCGCATCACCACGCCGCGCCAACGCCATCAGCATGCGTGACGAACCGAAGACGCCGGAGTTTAGCGCCGAGAGGACTGCCGTAAGGATGACCGCATTCATCATGTCCGCAGCCCCGGGGATGCCCAGGGCCTCGAGTGCGCTGACGTAGGGTCGCGACATCTTGTCAGCATCGTTCCACGGCACGATACAGACGACGAGGAATATGGAGCCGACGTAAAACAGCAGGACGCGCGAGACCACCGATTGCGCGGCCCGTGCCACGGCGCGCGCCGGTTCTGACGACTCGGCGGCGGCGATCGTCACGAGTTCGGCGCCGAAATAAAACCCTGTCGCCGCCACGGCTCCGGTCAGTACAGGCCCGATGCCGTTAGGCGCGAATCCACCATTTTGCGTGAGGTTCGCAAACCCACCGCCGGCGTCGGGCCACAGACCAAGTACGTAGACGCAACCCGCAGCAAGGAACAGGACGATAGCGGCAACCTTGATCGATGCGAACCAGAACTCCGTCTCGCCCCACGACCGGACCGACAGCAGGTTGACGAACATGAACAGCGCCGTAAGCCCCAGTGTGCACGCCCACGGCGTGACGTCCGGATACCAGTAGGCCAGCAGCTTGGCGCCCGCGACCGCCTCGAGCGCGACCACGATGATCCAGAAGTACCAGTACATCCATCCGGTGAGGAAACCAGCCAGCTCGCCCATCGCGAGCCGACTGTACTCGTAGAAGCCGCCGATGCCCGGAAACGCTACGGCCATTTCGCCAAGCATGCGCATGACGAGTACGACCAGCGCCCCGGTGAGCGCAAACGAGACGACCGCGGCGGGACCTGCCGACTGAACGACCACGCCGCTCCCGACGAACAGACCGGCACCAATCACCCCGCCAAGGGCAATCATGTGAATGTGCCGGTTCCTAAGCGTCTGCTGCAGACCACGTACGTTGCTTTCAACTCGTTNCGGCAAGGTTGTCCTCGAGCAAAACCACTGCCGTGCAGTCCGGTCGCCTCCGCACCCGCACCGGGATTGCGCTCATGCGCGGCAGGCCGCTGAGTGGCTCGTAGTCGTTTTCATCGTCGACCAGCGCCGACGTGCTGGCGCCCTGTCCTGCTCCGGCCAGGGGATCGAAACCGTGCGCCATGGAGACGACGCCTTGCCGCACATCCGGCGCGACCTGCAGGACCGCTTGCACCCGGCCTGCCGCCGATTCGATCTCAATGACGCCGCCATCTTCGAGTCCCAACCGCTTCGCATCGGCTGGGTTCACGTACGCCGGGTTGAACGGACGCCGGCGCCGCAACGCGGGCAGGTGATGCGCGACGGAATTGTAGACTGCATGCTCGCGCCGACTCACCAGCAGCAACTCGATGGCGCCGTCGCTCGCCGGGACGCCGCCGCCCGCGCTCGACACGGCCACCGGCAAAGTCAGGCGCGCCGCAACCTGCTTCAGTTGGTCCAGCATCGTTGTGTCGCCCAGTTGCAGTCGATGCGGCCAGTCTGCATCCCTGGGTTCTGCGAGCGGCTGCGGATCGGGATACAGGTGCCCGTGCGGGTGCTGCTTGATAAGGTCGAGCGGCACGCGACTGCGGCGCACGAACTGCTCCATCAGCTCCTCGGTGGTCGGCGCGTTCTCCATGTCGATCGGCTGGCCGCGATAGGCGAGCTTCAATCCCATCCGGCGCGCGAGTTCGTAGAAGATGCGCCAGTCGGCCAGCACCTCCGAGCCTGCCGGCGGCCCGATCAAGCGCGGCTGGTACTGCGCGTAAGGCTCCTGGTAGCCGATCGACAACCCGTAGGTCGTGATGCCTTCGTTGCCGAACGACATCGCGGGCTCTTCCAGCCCGAACCGCGGACCGATGACGTAGTGCGCAAGACGACCCGTCGCCGAAACCTGCGGATCGACGACGACGAGCAGGTCGAGCGACTCGAGTGCGCGGCGGGTCTTGGCCTGGTTGGGCCAGGCCAGCAGCGGGTTACCGCCGACGACGATCAATGCACGCACCTGCCCTGCGCCGGGCGTCAGGATCTCGTCGGCCAGCGCCGAGGTTGGCAGGCCTGCGGCGGTCTCGGTCAGGCTGCGAATTCTCAGCGTCTGCCCGAGACCTACGCCTGGCCGCGGCTTCTCGGCCCGCGCGACTCCCGAGAACTGGCGGAACAGGACGCCACGGTTGGGCAACGATTCACCCGCCCGAACCCAGCGCCCGCACACCGTGTTGAGCGCGAGCACCAGGTAATCCATCAGCACGCCGTACGGTGCCATGCTCGGCCCCGTACCGCTCGTGGCGTTGCCCCGCCGCGCCTTGGCGAACATTCGTGCGGCATCAGTGATCTGCATCGCCGGAACGCCGGCAAGCGGTGCGACCCGCTCCGGGGTGAACGGAACGACAGCAGCTCGCAACGCCTCGAACCCCTGCGTCTCAGATGCAACGAAATCGCTGTCGTGCAGGCCCTCGGCAAAAATGACGTTGAGCATCGCCGCCAGGAGTTCGACGTCGTGACCCGGCAGGCACTGCAGGTGAATGTCCGCCTTGCGGGCGGTCTCCGTCACGCGCGGGTCGATGACGATCAGCCGGAGCCCGCGGGCACGCGCCTCGTGCAGTCGCTTCGCCGGATTGAACGTCGGGATGCCGCCCCACATCGACACCAGCGGGTTGGCACCCACGAGCAGGCAGACGTCGGCATCGGCAAAGGCCTGCGGCCCGGCGCCCCATCGTCCATGCAAGGCCATCGAGATCGGCTTGCCCGGCTGGTCGATGGTGGCGTTGCTGAAGCGCATTGGCGAGCCGATGGCGTCCATGAAGGCGTCGCGCAGCATGACGCCCGCGGAGCAGAAGTGACTGAAAGTGCCGCCGTACATCGCGACCGAGCGCGGCCCGTGCTGCGCGAGGATCCGCTGCAGGTCGCCGGCCATGCAGGTCAGCGCTGCATCGAGACCGACCGGCTGCAACCGGCCGTCCGCATCACGCCGCAACGGGCGCAGCACGCGGTTCGGGTCGTAATGGAATTCGTGGAAGTTGCGTCCCTTGACGCAGCTGTAGCCGTGATACACGGGGTTGTCGATGTCGCCGATGATGTCGACGACGCGGCCCTGCTCGATCGTGACCTTCAGGCCGCAGGTCGCGTGGCAGAAACGGCAGATGGCGGTCGTTTCGACCACGGGAGTTCCGCCTGGGTGCGGGGCGGTCGGGGCGGTGCGCCATGCGGCACACCGCCCCTCGCCGTCAGAACTTGAAGGTGAAGTCGACGCCGTAAGTGCGCGGAACACCGAACTGCGACACCTCCTCGCCGAAGAACGAGATGATGTTCGTCCGGTACAGTTCGTCGGTCACGTTGCGACCCCAGACCGCCACCTGCCACGGCGCACCTTCCGGTGCGAGCCCAATACGGGCGTCGAGCAGGCCATACGAATCTTCCTTCGCGATGTTGTCGGTCGCCCAGTACATGTCGCTCTGCCAGGTGTAGTTCATCCGGAAGTTGAGCGCCTTACCCCAGCTGCCGAGGCCCATCGTGTAGTCCACCACGCCGGTGACCTGCGTCTCGGGCGTGCGCTGCATGCGATTGTCCGAGCTGTCCAGCCGCTGGCCGGTCGTCGGATCGATCGCCGACTCCAGGAAGTCCTTGTACTTGGCATCGACGAACGAGCCGGACAGCCCGAGCCGCAGGCTGTCGATCGGCACGTACGAAAACTCGGCCTCGACACCCATGATCTCCGCACTGGCCGCGTTGTCCGTGATGTTGCACAGGCACGCTGCGTTGGTCTGCGTGACCTGCAGGTTCGTGTAGTCCATGTAGAACACGTCGGCATTGACGCGGAAGCGGTTGTCGAAGAAGTCGGACTTGATGCCGAGCTCGTAGTTCTTCGCTTCCTCCGGATCGAACGGCGTCGACGCCTGCGCGGGGTTCGCCGGAGTGTCGTCGAAGCCGCCGCCCTTGAAGCCTTCCGAGTACGTGAGGTACGTGAAGATTTCCGGAGTGATGGTCCACTCGAGGGTTGCCTGCGGCGTGACCTGTGTCCACTTCTCGCCGTAGTTCGTCGTAAAGCCCGAGCCTTCCGCGTAGACCCAGGCATTCGGCGCGGTGCAGGTCGCAACGCCCGTGCCGCCCGTCGGCGTGCGGATGATGGTGCCGTCCGGGGCACGGCACAGCGCTTCGATGGTCACGTTGGCACGCGGGTCGTTCGGGTTGAAACGGTCACCCGTCTCGACCACGAGGCCGCTGACCGTGCCGCTCTTGTCGTCCGACGTGTAACGCAAGCCGACGTTGAGCTTGAGGGCGTCGGTGAACTTGAAGCCCACCTGCGCGAAGGCCGCCATGTTCTCGGTCTCGCCCTCGTTGTCCCAGCGGTTCTCGCCGCTCAGCGTCGACAGCGGGTTGTTGCCGCCCGTGATGACCGCGCCGAGGAAGTTCTCACCGATGAACCGGTCGACCTTCTTGATATTGTCCTGCTTGTAGTACAGACCGCCGATCCAGTCGAAGCGGCTGTCGCTGGGGTTGGACGTGAAACGGAACTCCTGGCTGAAGGCATCGGCGTTGACGGCTTCGCCGACCGGTTGTGCAAACAGGAACTGGCCGTTGTTCGACGTCGCCGGCCGCGTGCCGTACCTCGCGTTCATCCAGGCGATGTAGGCCTGCCACTGCGGGATGCTCCATTCGAGCGCCTCCGGGCCCGCGCCCGTCTGGTCGAACACCTGGTCGGTGTCCGCCTCACGGTAGCCCGTCAGCGAGTTGAACGTGAAGGCACTGAAGTCCTTCTCGATGTCGAGCGTCAGGCCGTAGCCGTCGCGCTCCATGAACTGGTTGATGCGCGGCTTGTTCTTGTACTGGATGCTCTGGGCGATGTTCTGACGCTCGTCGGTGACTCCGAGGTAGGCGCGCAGGTTGCTCCACGGCCGCGTGCAGTTGGTGCGCAGGTAGCTGGTTTCGCAGGACGTCGTGCCGCCGTCGACCGCGACGACGTTGATGCCGTTGGTCGAGTCCGAGGAGTAATCGGCGATGCCGCGGACGCGCCAGCCGCTGTCGCCTGGCTCCCACAGCAACTGGACGCGACCCTGGAACGAGCTCAGGTCCTCCACGTCGCGGGCGTGCAGCACGTCGCGACCGTAGCCATCGTGCCGGCGCGCTTGGAACGAGAAGCGACCGGCGACGTCGTCGCTCAAGCCGCGGTGACGTGACCTGCCGCCGTGATGGCGTTGTAGTTGCCGAAAGACAGCATCGCCTCGCCCGAGTTCTCGAACTTCGGCGCCGCGGTGATGATGCTGAGCGCGCCACCGACCACGTTCTTGCC
>Ga0031656_10000711_pt1 | contig 11941 bp, 5 predicted proteins | sample FrelakmetDIP11DI_FD_55080 | JGI IMG/M metagenome (GOLD analysis project Ga0031656, IMG submission 55080) | Freshwater lake sediment microbial communities from the University of Notre Dame, USA, for methane emissions studies - DIP11 DI | ecosystem: Environmental > Aquatic > Freshwater > Lake >... | reverse complement strand
ACACCCGCCCCGTCAAATCCACCACCCGCGCCACTTCCGCCAGCGAGGTAATGCCATCCTTTACGCGCTGGATGCCGTCTTCGGCCAAGGGATGGTAGCCATGCTCGAATGCCGCGCGGCGGATTTCATGCAGCGGCGCGTGGTTGGCCACCAGTTCATCCAGTGTCGGATCCATGCGCAGCAGTTCGATCAGCGCCAGCCGGCCTTTGTAGCCCTTGTGGCCGCAGGCCGGGCAACCGACGGCGCGATAAATTTGTGGCGGCTGAGCGGGGTCGACGCCAAGCAGGGCGGCTTCGTGTTCGTCTGGCGTGTAGGCTTCCTTGCAGTGCGGACACAGCTTGCGCACCAGGCGCTGCGCGATGACGCCGATAATGTTGCCGGACAGGATGCCGGGCTGGATGCCGATGTCCATCAGGCGCGGGAACACGCCGAGTGCGGAGTTGGTGTGCAGGGTGGTGAACACCTGGTGGCCGGTCATGGCCGCGCGGAAGGCCATTTCGGCGGTGTCCTTGTCGCGGATTTCGCCGACCAGAATGATGTCGGGATCCTGCCGCATGATGGAACGGATGCCATTGGCGAAATCGAGCTTCAGCGTTTCGTTGACCGAGCTCTGGCGCATCAGGGTGACCGGGTATTCGACCGGGTCTTCCAGCGTCATGATGTTGACCGTCTCGTTGTTGAGATGCGACAGCATCGAATACAGGGTGGTGGTCTTGCCGGAACCGGTGGGGCCGGTGACGACGAGGATGCCTTCCGGGCGCGCCATCATCAGTTGCAGTTCGCGCAGTGCGTCGGGGGTAAAGCCCATGTATTCCAGCGGCATGATCGACTTTTCGCGGTCGAGGATGCGCAGGACCAGATTCTCGCCATGGATGCCGGGCTGTGAGGAAACGCGGAAGTCGATCGGGCGGCCGTTCAGCGTGAGCGACATGCGGCCGTCCTGTGGCGCGCGCGTCTCGGCGATGTTCATGCCGGACAGCACTTTCAGCCGTACCAGAATGCCCGGCCAGTAGGTTTTGTGCAGGCTGCGAACCTGTTCCAGCACACCGTCGATGCGATAGCGGATGCGCAGAAAGGCATGTTCCGGCTCGAAGTGGATATCGCTCGATTCGCGCTTCACCGCATCGGTCAGAAGCGCGCCGACCAGCCGTACCACCGGCTGGGTATATTCCTCGGTCTCGGGATTGAGGCTGGCGTAATCGACTTCGCCGGTCTCGATTTCGCGCAGGATGCCGTCGAGCGAGAGGTCGAAGCCGTAGAACTTGTCGATGCATTCGAGCAGCTGGGCTTCGCCCGCCAGCAGGGTGTCGATCTCGAGCTGGCCGCCGAGTGCGGCTTTCAACTGGTCGAGCGCGACGACGTTGAACATGTCGGTGGTGGCCAGCGTCAGCACGTTGCGCGAAACATCATGGGCGATCGGCAACAGATGGTGGCGGCGAGCGAATTCTTCGGGCACCAGTTGCAGTGCCTCGGGATCGGCTACTACCTGGGAGAGGTCGATACCCTGACTGCCGAGTGCATTGGCGAGCTGATCGCGCAGCACCGCCTCGGTCATGAAGCCGAGCGCGACGAGCTGGCGGCCGATCGGCAGGCCGGTCGCCTTTTGTTCCTTCAGGCCGATGCGCAGCTGGTCGACGGTGATGAGCCCCTGTGCGGCCAGGGATTCACCCATGCGGAGTTTTTTGCGGCGCTCCATATTTGACCGCCTATAGAGCTTGTTTGAGCTGCCTGATGCGGGCTTCGGCCTGGGCGCGATCAAACCGGTGGATGCCGCCGAGTGCAAGCGCTTTTTCGTAGTAAGAGAGCGCAGACGAGCGTTGTCCCAGCATGTCCAGGCTGACGGCAAGGTTGAAGGCATAATCGGCATTGCCGGGGGCGCCGCGAAAGGCCTCGAAATAGGCATTTTGCGCTTCCGGCCAGCGTTGCTGTTCCGCATACAGGTTGGCCAGCGTCTGATACAGGTGCGGGCTGGGATCGCGATCGATCAGGGTCTTCAGGCGGCTCTCGTTGGCCAGGCTGTCGGTACTGCCCGTCAGGTCGAGCAGGGCACCTTGGGCAATGGCATTGCGTGGGTCGCGTTCGAGGATATCCCGATAGTGCTGCGCGGCGTCCTGCTCGCGATTTTGTGCCGTGGCAATCGCAGCGAGGCCCAGCAGGGCATCCGTACTGCGGGTGACGGCGGCGGCCTGGGCATACAGTCGCTGTGCCTCGTCAAGCCGGCCGGACTGATAGGCCGCATGCGCGTTGCCGAGCAGTGCCGCATTGGCATCCGGGCGGAAAACCGGGATGCCGGAAGCGGGCTGGACCTCAGGGCGCGCAACCGGTGTGGCGGGCGGTGCCGGGTTTGTTGCCGGGCGCGCGGCGCTGCGCTCGCCTGTCTCGGCCGGGACGGTCGTGGGTAAGATGCGCGCCTGCGGGCGGCCGGCAGGCGCGGCAGGCTGTGCTGCCGGCCCCGGCAGGATGGGCGCTGCGGTCCGCACAGGCGAGGGCTTGGCTGGCGCGACGGCATCGGGCGGCGGCGGGAGTGTCGCGGGTTGCAGGGCAAAGTAGAGGTAAACGCCATAGCCCAGCGCGACGATGACGGCCAGCAGCGCGGCGGCCGGCACCAGCGTCAGGCGGGGCAGGCGAAGAGTACGTGATGGTAGCTGCGCCGGCGAGAGCCCGCTGCTGCCGAACAGCAGGCTGGGCGGCTCCACCCAATCGCGCGCAGCATCGCTGATGGGGGGTGACACCGGCTCCAGTTCGAGGTCGTCCGGAACGAAATTTCCGACCACGGTGGCCGCAGCGGGCTTTCCTGCGGCGGAGGTTTCAGCCTGCTTGAGCGCCTTGAGCAACAGGCTCATTGGGTGGCGGCCGCGGCTGGCGCGGCTGGCAGGAGCCGCTGGAAGGGCTTCAGGGCCTCGCTGTTCATCGAAGCATCGGCGACGATGGTCGGCCGCAGGAAAATCACCAGCTCGCTTTGAGAAGCGATGCGCTCCTGTTGTCCGAATATCCAGCCGGTACTTTCGGGGCGCGACAGGACGGGCAGGCCGTCGCGCGCGTTGTTGCTGTCATCCTGAATGAGCCCGCCCAGGATGACGGTCTGGCCGCTGCGTACCTCCAGGAACGATTCCATTTCGCGCACCTGGATCACCGGGATGCCGCTTTTGATGTTCTGCTCCGCCAGCGCCGGATTGGGGTCGAGCACTTCGCCCACCTTGCGCGAGATGGTGGGGCGCACGGTCATCGTGACGCTACCGTTGTCTCCGACCTGCGGGGTGACCGACATCATCACGCCCACCGGTACGGTATAGGGCGTGCTGGTGTAGGTGGTGACGGATACGCCCTGGGTCTGGTTGGTATCGCTTGTGATGGTGAAGTACACGAGGTTGTCCACCACCTTGAGCAGGGCGGTCTGGTTGTTCAGCGCCATCAGCTTGGGGCTGGACAGCACCCTGGTGTTGCCGAACGATTCCAGCAGCTTGATGGCAGCCCTGAAATCGTTGTTGGTGTTGTTGTAGGAGATGGTGAAGAAGGGCGTGAGCGCGCCGGCCAGCTGATCTTTGGGCAGAGCGCTGCTGACGATCGACCAGCCGGTACCCTCTGCCAGCTTGGTCCAGTCGATGCCGGCATGGAACTGGTCCTTGAGACCGACTTCCACAATGGTCGCCTCGATCAACACCTGCCGGCGCACCGACTTCCCAGTCTTGTCGAGGTACTGCTGGACAAGCTCGTGCTGGCGCGTGGTGCCGGACACGGTGACGGTTCCAGCCACCGGATTGATGCTGACCTCGTATTTGCCTTCAGTGTGGATGTCCTTGAAGGCTGTGGCAAAGAGCTTGTCCGCGCCCGTCCCGGCCTTGCTCACGGCGTCTGTCTGCGCGATCAGCTCGGCGCGCTGCGCTTTTTCAGACTCCGCCCGCGCCTCGCGCTGCTGGATATTCTCGTTTGCCTGCCGGGTGCTGACCAGGATGGCGCGGATGTTCTCGGCCAGGACGTCCCAGAAATCATTGTTGGTCGTGCTGCTGATGGTGGTGCTCGAGTTGTTGCCCGCGTTGCCCTGTTGCCCGCTTCCGCCCGAAGCCGCCATGCCCGTGGCGTTGCCTGTGGCGGAAATCTGCACGGACACCCCGGTCTCGGAGTTGGTATGGCGCGCCACGTTGACGTAGTTCACCTGGTAGGTCTTGGTATAGGGCGTATCAGGCTGGATGGAAATGCTGTGGCCATCCATGCTGTAACGCAGATTGGCCTGACGTGCGATGCGGTCGAGGATGACGGGCAGCGGTTCGTTGACTGCGTTGAGCGACACCCGCCCGGTAATCCCCGGATAGATGTCGATGTTGTATTGGGTGTCGCGTGCAATGGAAAACAGCAGGTCCCTGACCGGCACATCATTCACTACCACCGTGTAGGTGGGGACCGGGGGCGCCAGCCTGGGGGGCGGCAGGTAGGGCGCGGCCTTCACCGGCACGGGCGGCGCTTCGACGACTGGCTCCGTCTCGCGCTGGATATGGGCCGGCGAGGCATCGAAGCCCTTCGGCATCATGCAGCCTCCCAGCAATAAGAAGCCGGTTAGCAAGGCGAGGCGAAACTGCCCAATTTCCATATTCATCCTGATGGCAACACAAGCGTGCGCATTGTCCCGACCGTGCGCAAAAACGGCGACCCTGCTGTCTGTCCGGACAGGGCATGCAGGGCAGCGCCGGCCTCGGCCCGGTCGGTGAACTCCCCCGCCAGGATCATCCAGGCGGGGTGTCCCTGATTCAGTCCATGCAAAATCCGGAGCGGCTGCGGGTGGGGGGCCGCATTCAATTCCCCCAGTAATACGGCTGCCTGCGCCGCTTCTTTAACCGAGGCAAGCTGGATCACACGGGTGCCGGGGGCGGCGGTGACCAGCCAGCGCTGGGTTAGCCTGGCCATTTCAGTGACGTCGGCAACGCTGAAGGACGCGGCAGGGGAGGGAAGAACAGTCTGGGCAGGCGCAGCCCGCGGTGGCATAGGGGTGGAGGGGGGCGGCAAAAGCGCCATCCAGGCGACGAATGCCAGCAGACCCAGCGCGGCTGCGAGACCGGCGCTCAACCAAGCCCAGTGGGGCAAATGGTGGCGCACCGCGTAATGTTGTCGCTGGGGGCTGGTGTCGTCATCGCCAGCCGCGGCGTCCAGATGGGCCGTGGTGAGCGTGCGGGTTTGTCCGGCGTAGGCTGCCAGCAGGGTTTTATCGGCCAGCACGTTGATGCGGCGTGACAGCCCCCCCGAGCGTTGCGTCATGCGCGTGATGAGCTCGGGCTGAAACAGGTCGGGGCCGCGATACCCTGCCACGGTCAGTCGCGCACGCAGGTAGTCGGCGACTTCGGCTTCATTCAATGGCGANAGGTTCAGACTCAGGGTAATGCGGTCCTTCAGCTGGCGGATGCGCGGATCGGCCAGTTGCGCATCGAATTCGGGCTGTCCGAACAGTACGATCTGCAGGAGTTTGTCGGTGGCGGTTTCCAGATTGGTCAGCAGCCGCAGAAACTCCAGGTTGTCGAGCGTGATCCCTTGTGCTTCCTCGACAAATACCACCACGCGCCGCCCTGCTTCATGTCGTGCCAGCAATACGTCATTNAGCTGGGCCAGCCGTGCCTGCCGGCCGCTTGCGGGCGTTTCTTCGAGCTCGGCCAGGATTGCCGCCAGCATGTCGTCCGGGTCCAGCGTGGGGTTGCCCAGATAGACGCTGTCGACGGTGTCGGGCAGTTGCAGGACCAGTTTGCGGCACAGCATGGTTTTGCCGCTGCCGACTTCGCCGACCACCTTGATGATGCCTTCGCCCTGGCCGATGGCATAGAGCAGGGCAGCGAGCATTTCCCCGCGCTGGCCGCCGGCATACCAGTACTCGGTATTCGGCGTGATGCGGAAGGGGGCTTCGTTTAGACCAAAATAGTCTAGGTACACAGGGGATTAGGGTGAGTTAACACACCCTACTCGGTGCCGTACGTCTGCATGCGGCTATACAGGGTGGTGCGGTTGATGCCGAGCAACTTGGCAGCCTGCGACAGATTGCCGTGGGTCATGTTGAGCGCGGCCTCGACATACGCCTTTTCCCACTGGCGCATGGTGACATCGAGGTTGAAATTGGCCAGCGTCTGCAGTTGCTTGCGCGCCAGTTCGATCAGCGCCTTGCCATCGTTGGCGAGCGGGATTTCCTGCGGATAGGCCTGGTCGGTATCGAGTTCGGATTCCAGTTGCTGGGCATTGACCACCATGCCGGGATACTTGGTGGTGAGACGGATGGCGATATTGCGCAGTTCGCGCACGTTGCCGGGGAAGTGATAGTCCTCCCATATCTGCTGGGCGCGGGGGTCGAGCGAAAACGCCTGGCTTTTGGCTTCGCGTGCGTAAAAATCGCGGAAATGTTCCAGCAGCGTGAGTTTGTCCTGGCCCATCTCGCGCAGCGGCGGCACTGCGATGGAAAACACGGACAAACGGTGATAGAGATCGGCGCGGAAGCGGCCGGCCTTGATTTCGGCGCGCAGGTCGCGATTGGTGGCGGTGACCACGCGGGCGTTGGAAAAGCGCGGCTGGGTTTCGCCGACCCGCTGGTATTCGCCGTTTTCCAGCACACGCAGCAGCTTGGCCTGCAATTCCAGCGGCAGTTCGCCGATTTCATCGAGGAACAGGGTGCCGTTTTCGGCTTCTTCGAAATAACCGGCGCGGGCACTGGTGGCGCCGGTGAAGGCGCCCTTGGCATAGCCGAACAGCGTGGGCTCGACCAGGGTCGGCGAAATCGCCGCGCAGTTGAGCGCCAGATAGGGTTTGGCCGAGCGCGGCGACAACTGGTGCAGGCTGGACGCAACGCGTTCCTTGCCGCTGCCCGATTCACCCTCGATCAGCACCGGGAAGGGCGCGGCGGCGTATTGCTTGATCTGCTCGCGTAGTTTGTCCATCGCCGGACTGACGCCGACGATGCCGGAATCCTTGGCCGGGGTCGGCGCCTTGTCGGCGCTGCGTTCGGCATCCTGAACCAGCAGCGCGTTGAACAGCAGGGATTTCAGCCGCTCGGGCTCGCATGGCTTGGCGATGAAATCGATGGCGCCGAGCGCACGGGCGTGGCGTGCGTTGGCTTCATCGCTCTGGCCGGACAGCACCAGAATTTTGATGCTGGGCGAAATACCCAGCAGATCGGCGATCAGGGCAAAACCCTCATCGGGTTTGTGCGGTTGCGGCGGCAGGCCCAGATCCACCAGCGCCAGCTGCGGCGGCTCGTCCAGTTGCATCAGCAGGCTTTTGACCTGGGCGCGTGATTCGGCGGCCGATATCTCGAAGTCTTTGCTTAAAACATAGGTGAGCGTATCGGAAATCAGCGGATCGTCATCGACGATCAGCAAGCTGGGTTTATTCGTTTGAGCCACATGTTCTCCAGATCGAGTGACACCCTTTGGGGAGTATCAATGCCGCGACCGCGTCAACGCCTTTCGGGTGGAGCAGGCGTGCGCGCGTGGCGGACTATCAAGGATTGTGCCAGAGACCCGGTGAAAGTTAAACCGGATACGTGTGGAGACGCGTACCGCAAACCGGAATGACGCGGTAGATGCAGGGGTGTGGAGCGTCTCCGTGTCAGTTGTCCACTGCTTCGACCGTCACGCGTATCCAGCCTTCGCTACGCTCAACCGGTTTGCCCAGTGCAATGAATGCGTGCTCCGGCACGCCGTGTATCTTGAACAGCTTGCCGGGCATGAAATGGACTGGATCGATAATCATGCTGTGTGTGCCGCCAGTGCTGCTTGCCATCCACAGGCCAGAATGCGGCACTTTGCTATCGCTGTTATCCACTCCATTGACGGTATAGCCGGACGATTTGGAAGTGTCGTACAAGGTGACCAGGACGGGCGTCTCGATCAGGGTTTCGATGCCGACCGAACTGGTGTCATCACTGAGCCGTGACAGGCGGCGCACGATGCCCAGCCGCCAGGTGGTGACATCGTGCGACTTGACGCTGAGCAGCGCACCNACGCGTAACCAGTCCTTGTCGCGGGATTCGACGATGGCACCATACCCGCATTCGCTTTCGTCCTGCATCACCCAGCGTTCGACATCGGGCNAATTGGGGCTGGCGGGCGCCTGCATGTGCGAGACGCGTTCACGCGTACGATCGGTAATGAAGCCATACACTTGGACATCGTCGGCCTCGCTGTAATTCAGCCCGGTGCCATAGGGCGACACGCTGACCGGCGCATGAGCGGCCTCAAGCTGGCCAATGATGGCGCTGAGTCCATGGCTGACATCGACCAGCCGCTTCACCGACTCGCGCGGCGCACGCCGTTGCTCGCGGGAAGAAAGCGATGACCACTTGGGTTGCAGGTACTCGAGCAGCTCGAGGCTTTCGGCAGTGCGGGCATTCTCCGTCAGTCCCAGTTGTGCGGGCGGACTGCCTTCGCGCAGCGCGGCCTGAACTTCATTCAGCTTGAGCAGCAAAGCATCGGTGCCCCAAAAACGCATCGGCTTTTCAGCATCGGGTTTGCGTACCCGCCGCGGACCGTGGTCGGCCGACAGGTCAACGACAAAAAGATGGGCGTCGGGGTTCTGGCGCCGGTCCAGTTGGAGCAGCTTGTGCCAGCCGTCCAGCCAGCGGTCGATCAGATCGAGTTGTCTGGGATAGAGCGTCCCGGAATTGGCCAGGTTCAGCATCAGGATATGCAGGTAGGCAGTTTCGCAGCAGCATTCGGTCGTGTCTTCGGCGTAAGCCCGCTGCGGCTGTCGATGGAAGCCCTCGCTTTCGGCGATGCGATACAGATTGTGCAGACGCAGCCAGAGCTTTTCACCTGCGGGCTGGTAGCGTATCGCCCGCCATTTCAGCAGCTGGCCAAAGGTGCGGATGCCGCGCAGGGTGATCAGCGGAATCTGGCTCTCATGCGAACTTTTCTCCGAACCGCGCGCGAAATGCAGGGCGAAGGCGTGATAGCCGCGCGCGACTTCCCAATACAGACCGTAAACCGCGTGCCAGAGTTGGCTTTCCACCGAGCGCGACATGCGGGGATTGCGCAGATACTGACGAACCAGCGTGTCCTGCAAATCCTGTGATTTTTCGTCCAGCAGCATCAGCACCGCCAGACGATCTTTCGTGAATTGTGTCGAATTCTCGTTGAAGCGCTTGAGTTCCCTGAAGATGGATTCCTGGCATTTGAACGCATCACCGATCGGGAGGTTTTCAACCCAGCGGGTCGCCGTTTTGAGGCTGTTCAAGGGGTCGCTGCTTCCTCTGCCAAAAGGCGCGAGGCGAGCGAGTCCCGATGCGAATTTGCCGGCCAGTGAGTTCATGTTGTCAGGCTATGGTGGACGATGAGTATGGACACTTTACGGTCCAAATGAGCAAATACTGTACCCGCTGGTCACGTCAGCCTGTTCTGCACCCAGGCGCGCACGGATGCGAGGGCAGCGGGCAGTTGGCCGGGCTCGCTTCCGCCCGCCATCGCCAGATCGGGTTTGCCACCGCCTTTTCCACCGACNTGGGTGGNGACAAAGTTGACCAGATCACCGGCCTTGATTTTTCCGATCACATCAGGGGTGACCGCAGCGATCAGGCTGACCTTGCCGTCGGCCACCGTGCCCAGCACCAGCGCGCAGGACTTCAGCTTGTCGCGCAGCTTGTCGGCGGTTTCGCGCAGCGCTTTGGCGTCTGCGCCGTCTAGCTTCACAGCGAGTACCCGAACGCCCGCCACCTCAATGGCCTGCTGTGCCAGTTCGTCGCCCTGGCTGGAGGCCAGTTTGGACTTCAGGCGGTCGAGTTCCTTTTCGAGTGCGCGGCTGTGTTCCAGCAGTTGCGCCACGCGGTCAGCGGCCTCCAGCGGGGTGGATTTGACCAGCCCGGCAACGCTGCCCAGCTGTTTTTCGGTTTCGCCGAGGTAGGCCAGCACGCCGGTGCCGGTGGTTGCCTCCACCCGGCGGATACCGGCCGCAACACCGGATTCGGCCATGATCTTGAATGCGCCGATATCGCCGGTACGCGCCACATGGGTGCCGCCGCACAGTTCGCGCGAACTGCCGATGTCGAGCACCCGCACCTCGTCGCCGTATTTTTCGCCGAACAGCATCATCGCGCCGGTTTTCTGTGCTTCTTCGATCGGCATCACGCGCGCCTGGGTGGCGGTGTTGTCGAGGATTTCGGCGTTGACCCGGCGTTCCACTTCGCGGATCTGCGCATCGGTCATCGGACTCGGCTGAACAAAGTCGAAGCGGGTCTTGTCGGCGTCAACCAGCGAGCCTTTCTGTTGCACATGTTCGCCCAGCACTTCGCGTAGCGCCTTGTGCATCAGGTGGGTGACGGAGTGGTTACGCATGGTGCGCGTACGGTTGGCTTCGTCGACCCGGGCAGCCACGCTGTCGCCGACTTTCAGCGTACCGGTTTTCACCACGCCGTGATGGCCGAACACCTGTGCCTGGATTTTCAGCGTGTCTTCGACGCCGAACACGCCGCTCTGTGCCTGAAGCAGGCCGCAGTCGCCCGCTTGGCCGCCGGACTCGGCATAGAAGGGAGTGTGGTCGAGCACCACTACGCCGAGTTCGCCTTCGCGCAGTTCATCGACGGCGCTGCCATCGCGATACAGCGCGAGAATGTTGCCGTCGTGTGCCAGCGTGTCGTAGCCGTGGAAGGTAGTGGCCGCGCCGCTGTAGTCCAGTCCCGCGCCGAGCTTGAACTTGCCCGCTGCGCGCGCCTGCGCCTTTTGCTGCGCCATGGCGGCGTCGAAGGCGTCGGTATCGACCGCGACATTTGCTTCGCGGCAGATGTCGGCGGTCAGATCAAGCGGAAAGCCGTAGGTGTCGTGCAGCTTGAATGCCAGTTCGCCGTCGAAGGTGCCGCCGGCGGGCAGTGTCTTCAGCGTGGCTTCGAGTATGCCCATGCCATGTTCGATGGTTTCGAAGAAACGCTCCTCTTCCTGCCGCAGGATGTCCATGACGCGCCGCTGCGCCTTGGCGAGTTCCGGATAGGCCTCGCCCATCACCGCCACCAGATCCGGCACGATGCGATTGAAGAAGGCAGTGCGCGCGCCGAGCTTGTAGCCGTGACGGATCGCGCGGCGGATGATGCGGCGTAGCACGTAGCCGCGCCCTTCGTTGCCGGGGATGACGCCGTCGACTATGAGGAAGGAGCAGGCGCGGATGTGGTCGGCGATGACCTTGAGCGAGTTGTTGGTCAGGTCCGCGGTCTGCGTTTCGCGCGCGGCGGCGGCGATCAGCGCCTGGAACAGGTCGATTTCGTAGTTGGAATGCACATGCTGCATCACCGCCGAAATCCGCTCCAGTCCCATGCCGGTGTCGACCGATGGCTTGGGCAGCGGGTGCATGGTGCCGGATTCATCGCGGTTGAACTGCATGAACACGTTGTTCCAGATTTCAATGTAGCGGTCGCCGTCTTCCTCGGGGCTTCCCGGAGGCCCACCATAGATGCCTTCGCCGTGGTCGTAGAAGATTTCGGTGCAGGGGCCGCAGGGGCCGGTGTCACCCATCGCCCAGAAGTTGTCGGACGCGTAGCGCGCGCCCTTGTTGTCACCGATGCGGACAATGCGTTCTTTCGGCACGCCGATGTCGTTGTGCCAGATATCGAAGGCTTCGTCGTCCTCGGCGTAGACGGTGACCCACAGCTTCTCGGTTGGCAGTTTCAGTACCGTGGTGAGGTATTCCCACGCGTATTTGATGGCGTCCTGCTTGAAATAGTCGCCGAAGCTGAAGTTGCCCAGCATCTCGAAGAAGGTATGGTGGCGCGCGGTGTAGCCGACGTTCTCCAAGTCGTTGTGCTTGCCGCCGGCACGCACGCAGCGCTGCGACGACACCGCTCGGGTGTAGGTGCGCTTGTCCTGTCCGGTGAACACGTCCTTGAACTGCACCATGCCTGCATTGGTGAACAGCAGGGTGGGATCGTTGCCCGGCACCAGCGGACTGGACGGCACGACGGTGTGGCCCTTGGACGCGAAGAAGTCGAGGAAGCTCT
>Ga0031656_10000710_pt1 | contig 11951 bp, 7 predicted proteins | sample FrelakmetDIP11DI_FD_55080 | JGI IMG/M metagenome (GOLD analysis project Ga0031656, IMG submission 55080) | Freshwater lake sediment microbial communities from the University of Notre Dame, USA, for methane emissions studies - DIP11 DI | ecosystem: Environmental > Aquatic > Freshwater > Lake >... | reverse complement strand
GCCGGCCACATGCTGCCCTGGGCCGTGCGGGAACTGGCGACCGGCCTGATCGCCGGCAGCACGCGGTACCACGACATCGTCCCGGCGGCCGGACGCGTCGAGATCGGGTACACGTGGTACGCGCGTCGCTGGCAGAAGAGCCATGTCAACACGGCCTGCAAGCTGCTGCTGCTCAGCCATGCATTCGATGCGCTCGGCTGCGACGTCGTCGGCCTGCGTACCGACAACTTCAACTTTTCCTCGCAGGAGGCGATCGAGGCGCTTGGCGCGAAGAAGGACGGCGTGCTGCGCCGACACGCGCCACGCCGCGACGGCTCCGTGCGGGACACCGTGATGTACAGCATCCTGGCCGCCGAGTGGCGCGACGTGAAGCGCCACCTCGAAATGCGGCTCGCCCGGCACGCCTGAGTCGCTCCATCATGCTGATCGACTTCTTCTTCCACCTGCGCGCGGCGAAGCTCAAGGTCTCCATCAACGAGCTGCTGACGCTGCTCGAAGCGATCCGGCGCGACGTGATCGGGCCGTCGATCGACGAGTTCTACTACCTGTCGCGCGCCGCACTGGTCAAGGACGAGACCCAGTTCGACAAGTTCGACCGCGCGTTCGGGGAGTACTTCCGCGGCGTGACGACGCATCTCGACTTCGCGAAGGAGATTCCCGAAGAGTGGTTCAGGCAGGTGCTCGAACGCGCCTTCACTCCCGAGGAAATGGCGAAGCTCGAGAAGCTCGGCTGGGACAAGCTGATGGAGGAGTTCAGGAAGCGGCTCGAGGAGCAGGACGGCGCGCACCACGGCGGCAGCCGCTGGATCGGCTCGGGCGGCACCTCGCCGTTCGGCCACGGCGGCGCGCACCCCGAGGGCATCCGCGTCGGCGGGCCGGGCAAGGGCGGCAAGTCGGCCGTCAAGGTGTGGGAGATGCGCGGCTACCGCGACTACGACGACAGCGTCGAGCTCGGCACCCGCAACATCAAGGTGGCCCTGCGCCGGTTGCGGCGCTTCGCGCGCGAAGGCGCGGACCTCGAACTCGACCTGCACGACACGATCGAGTCCACCGCGAAGAACGCGGGCTGGCTGGACCTCAAGCTGGTGCCCGAGCGGCACAACACGGTGAAGGTCCTGATGCTGCTAGACGTCGGCGGCACCATGGACGAGCACATCAGGCGCACCGAGGAACTCTTCTCCGCCGCCAAGAGCGAGTTCAAGCACCTCGAGTTCTACTACTTCCACAACTGCGTTTACGAGTTCCTGTGGCGCAACAACCGCCGGCGCTACACCGAGCGCTTCCCGACCTGGGACGTGATCCGGAAGTACCCGCACGACTGGAAGCTGATCTTCGTCGGCGACGCGACGATGAGCCCGTACGAGGTGCTGCAGCCCGGCGGCTCGGTCGAGTACAACAACGAGGAGGCGGGCGCGGTCTGGCTGCAGCGCTTCTTCCACACCTTTCCGAAGTCGGTGTGGCTCAATCCCGAGGCCGAAGGCCTGTGGCAGTACCGCCAGTCGGTGTCGATCATCCGCCAGCTCGCGAGCGGCAGGATGTTCCCGATGACGCTCGAAGGGCTGACGCGGGCGATGCGGCAGCTGACAAAGTGATCGGCCCGTCGCCGCGGCGGCGCCCGGCAGGCCGCGACCTCAGTTGACGAAGGGCGGTGCGGCCTTCAGCACTTCATCGACGGTCGTCACGCCCTTCGCGATCTTCTCGGCGCCAGACACCCGCAGCGACCGCAGTCCGTCGCGCGCCGCCTGGGACCGGAGCTCCGTGAGGTCGGCGCTGCGCGCGACCAGAGCGCGCAACGCATCCGTCATCACCAGCAACTCGATCAGCCCGGTGCGACCCATGTATCCGGTGTGCCGGCACTCCAGGCAGCCGACCGGCTTGTACACGGACTCCGGCACGTTCGAGCGCCACGGGGCGACGATTTCCTTCCACAGCGCCGGATCCACCGGCTCGCCCACCGCCTTGCACTGAGGGCACAGCGTCCGCACCAGGCGCTGCGCCAGGATGCCGATCAGCGTTGCGTTGACGAGATAGTTCGGCACTCCGAGTTCGAGCAGGCGCGCGATCGATGCAGCGGCATCGTTCGTGTGCAGCGTGGAGAACACCAGGTGCCCGGTGAGCGCCGCCTGCACGGCCATGTCGGCCGTTTCCTTGTCGCGGATCTCGCCGACCATGATGATGTCCGGGTCCTGCCGCATCAGTGCGCGCAGCCCGTCGGCGAAGCCGAGATCGATGCCGTGCTGGACCTGCATCTGGTTGAGCGCCGGATCGACCATCTCGATCGGGTCCTCGACCGTGCTGACGTTCACTTCGTCGGTCGCCAGCTGCTTCAACGTGGAGTACAGCGTGGTCGTCTTGCCCGATCCGGTCGGCCCCGTGACGAGNACGATNCCNGACGGCCGGTGGATCAGTTCCTCCCAGACCTTCGCTTCCTCGTTCGAGAAGCCGAGCTCGGCGTAACTGCGGACCACGACTTCCGGATCGAAGATCCGCATCACGAGCTTNTCGCCGAAGGCGGTCGGCAGCGTCGACAGCCGTATCTCGACCTCGCGGCCGGCGTTCGCGCCGCTCGCGATCTTGGTCTTGATGCGGCCGTCCTGCGGACGGCGCTTCTCGACGACGTCCATGCGCCCGAGCAGCTTGATGCGGCTCGTCATCGCGCCCATGACGCCGGAGGGCACCTGGTAGACCTGGTGCAGCACGCCGTCGATGCGGAACCGCGCGATCCCGACCTCGCGCCGCGGCTCGAGATGGATGTCGCTGGCGCGCTGGTCGAACGCGTACTGCAGCAGCCAGTCGACGATGTGGACCACGTGCGCGTCGTTGGCCTCGACCTTGCCGCCGAGTTCCACCAGTTGCTCGAAGCTCGACACGAGCGGCGCGGCGCCGCCCGCCCTGGCGGCGCCCTTCACCTGCTGCGCCAGCTTGTAGAACTCGGTGGTATAGCGCGCGACGTCGACCGGGTTGGCGACGACGCGCTTCACCGACTTCTTCGTGATCTGCTCGATCTCGCGTTCCCAGCCCGTCTGGAACGGCTCACTGGTGGCGATGGTGACTTCGGCGCCCGAGATGGCGACCGGCAGGATCGAATACGTGCTCGCGTAGGACGACGACATCACGTCGACCACGCGCGTGAAGTCGACCCGCAGCGGATCGATGTGAAAGTACGGCAGGCCGGCCTTGCCCGCGAGCCACTGGGTGAGAGTCTCGATGTCGAGCAGGCGACGATCGGCCTGCGGCGATCGATAGTTCATTTCCGCCAGCACGGCCAGCGGGTGACCCGGGCGTTCACGTCCGCCGGACTGGTTGAAGCGCTCGGCGTCGCTCGCCGACAGCAGGCCGTCGGCCACCAGTTGCTTGACGACGTAACCACCGGTCACGCGACCGTTCAGTACCGTGGGCGGATGACCGTGCGGCCGATGGGAATCGGGGCCGGTGCGTTTGTGTACGCCGGTCGCGCCTTTCGCGTTCATCGGTTCANCGGGTTCTGGCTGGCTGGGACGCGGCATACCGGTTCGCGAGCTGCTTGGCCCGGTCCGGCGCACCTTCGAAGTCGGCGACCACCGCGTCGACCGCGCGCTTCATCAGCGGGACGCTCTCCATCGGCTCGATGTACTTGCGCGCGATGTAGGACTTCAGCGTCTCCGCGGACAGGACGTGGGCCTTCTGGTTGTGCTCGCCCGAGAACAGGAACAGCGTGCGCAGCGGACTCATCCACCGCAGCTTGACCTGCTGGAACTCCACTCCAGTCCACAGCTTGAACCAGTTCCCGCGCTGCCAGCGACCGACTTCTTCCTGGATCTGCGCGTCCTGCATGGGATCGATCCTGGCGATGTCGGTCGCCGCCTCCGGCACCAGGATGTCCGCGTCGTGCTCCTTCGCCTGCCGCATGATGAGTCCGGTCGACACNCGGATGCCGCCGGGCACCGTCGCAACGGGGACGGCGGCCGAGAACTGCATCTGGTCGATCTGCACGCGCAGATCGGACGCCATCAGGCTCGAGCTGATGTAGGTCGCCTGGTCGACCGGCTTGACCGCCATCGCGTGGGATTCCATCAGGTGCTTGAAGAACTCGTCGCGCTCGCGCTCGGGCATGTTGATCAGCCCGAACCCGTCCCGAACCACCCNCACCACGCCCGGGATCAGTTTCACCAAGCGGCTGCGGTCTTCGTTGCTGGCCTTCGGCTGCACCGACCACACGAGTTCGTGGATGACATCCCGGAAGGCCTGCGCAAATCCCGGCTGGGCCTCGTTGCGCACGGTGGCCGCGACCAGCACCTTGACCCACGGGCCCAGCAGAAACTCCTTCATGTACGGTTCGAGGAAGACGCGCTCGAACGCGCGACGGACCTGGATCGTCGTGTTGATCATCAGGACCTCGTGCTTCTCGGCGGCCTCGAGCGCCTTCTTGGCGCGAGCGACCGGGTCGTTGCCCTCCGGCTGGATGTCCGAGACGAACTTGTCGAACTCGCCGTACACGCGCTCGAACACGCCGACGTCGGTTTCGAAATTCCTGAGGATGTCGGTGACGAGCCGGTCGATCTCCTTCAGGTAGAGCTGGTTGTCGTCGCCGTACGGCTCCCAGCCCGCCGATGTGCCCGCGATGCGGTCGATCAGCCTGCGCGCCGGGTGCGCACTCGAGGCGAAGAACGCGGCGTCCACCAGCGCGGCCTTCAGCACCGGGAACTGCAGTCGCGACAGCCGCGCCTTGATCTCCGCCGGGACCTGCTTGTCCTGCATCACGTGGTCGAACAGCATGCCGACCAGTTCGATCGTGAGCTTGTCGACGGTGCGCGTCGATTTCGCGATCAGTTCCTGGCGGACTGCGGCGATGGCTTCCGGCGCCGGCATCGCGGAAAAATCCGCGCCGGACGCCATGCCCTGCAGGTCATGCCGCTGGAACTCCCCGATCGACTGGAGCAGCTGCCGCGGCGCCGGGCCGACGGCCGGCGTCGACTGCTGGCGCGACGCGCGGACATTGGACTGCAGCTGTGTCAGCAGTCCCCCCAGAAACTCGGACGCTTCGTTCGCCGACAGCACGCCGGACCCCGAGCCACCGATCGCCGTGTTTCCTGACGACCCGCCGCCGACCGTGCCGGCCGCACCCGCCTGAACGCTCGTCGCCGGTGCCTCGATCGTCCAGTCGCGGCCACCCGCAAACGAGCCACCCAACGCGCCCGGCCGCGTGTGGCCGCCTGTCAGCGTGTTGCCACCCGTGAGCGTGTTGCCGCCCATCAGCGTGTTGCCACCAACCTGCGTGGCGCTCCAGTTGGTCCGCGGAATCGCCATCGAACGGCGAATCGCGCGCACGTCGACCCGGTGCCGCACGAAGTGCTCGAGCAGCTGTCGAGCGACATTGCCCAGTTCATCGGCCAACGGCTTCTCGAACAGCGCCAGGAGACTTCCGAATGCCTCCTTGCCGAGACGGGTGTCCTCGGCCGCACTCATCAGCGCCCGCACGTACACCGAAGGCCCCAGCGGGTTCTCCGAGGTCCGCAAGGAAGGGCGCCCGATCAGCGCGCCGACGACGACGTTCAGGTCGCTCACCTGCTGTTCGATGAGCCCCGCGAGCTTGTTCGCATGGCGGTCGACCACGGTGGAGCTGTCGACCGAGACCGCATCGACCAGGGACAGCGTCTCGGCATCGAGCGCCAGCGTGGATCGGGCCTGGCGCGACGCAGTCAGGTCGTTCAGGTACTGGTCCTGCGCCCCCTGCAGCCGCTCGAGGAACGCCCGTTGAAGCTCCGCGGCATGCGCGGCGAGGTGATGCTGCACCTGCAGCGCGCCGGCATCGGAGCCCGCCTTGCTGCCCGNCTGGCCGACCAGTCCCTTGACCATCGCCGGAAACGACGCCCCGATCAGTTCCGACGAGATCGCCATCGCCGAGCGCAGCAGCGCCGAGGCGTGCGAAGGGCTCACGTGGAACGCCTCGCCGCCTGTGCGGCTGGAGCCTGGGTTGGGTGGGAACGCCATGGGGTCTGGCCGCGGCCGGAGTCCTGCAAAGGTCCGAACTATAGACGCCTGAATCTATCGGCGCAGTCCGNCGTGTCAAGCGACTTTACGTTGTACCAAACTCGCGCGTGGCGGCTTTCCTCGATGATTCAGATCTCAAGTTCGTCCCCCAGCCCATTCGCGGANCGCAGACCGGAGACCCAGCGACGCGCCGGCAATTGCCAGCGTGCCTCGAGCTCTGCGGCACGGTCGAGCAAAGCGGTGATCGGGACGGAAAGCGGGGGACCGCTGAAGGCGAGGACAATGCGATTCCCCTCGTCGACTTCCGGCAGCGCGAGCGCGCGATCGTCGAACGCCGCGCAGATGCGCTCGAAACCGGGACCGAAGCGGCGACCGAACAGGTTGAAGCAGGCGACTCCAGGTCGACTCAGCGCGCCGCGGCAGATGCGGTAGAACGCGACATCGTCGTACACCGGCCCGCGCGCGTGCTTGTCGTAGAGGTCGACCTGCAACCACTCCGCGCGGAGGCGCTGCTGCGGGCGCGCAATGAAGTCCTTCGCGTCCTCGTGCACGACCGTCAGGCGCGCATCGTCGTCGGGGAGCAGGAACCAGCCGCGCGCGGCGTCGATCACCTCCTGGCTCAGCTCGACGACCACCAGGTCGGCGCTCGGCACGTTGCGGTAGCAGAACTTCGTGAGGGCCGCCGCTCCCAGTCCCAGTTGCACGATGCGACGCGGCTCCGGCAGGAACAGCCCGGGCGCCATCATCTCCTGCTGGTAGGCCAGTTCGAGCGCGTACGGTCGCGAGACCCGCATACCGCCCTGGATCCACTCCGTGCCGAAGTGCAGGTAGCGCATGCCGGCCTCCTCGGACAGGGTGACTCCGCTGGTCTTTGGCCGACGCGCCACAGGATGACTCCGCGAGCGCGTCCGCAGCGCTACGCCGGCAGTGCGGCGCCTTCGCCTTGCAGGTCGCGCAGCAGATGGTCGACGACTCGCTGGAACAGCGGCGACTTCTCCGCGGGCCGGATGCGGCCTGCGCGGACATAGCCGCGCAGAACGGACGGCGCGAGGGAGTGAGCCCGCCTGCCTTCGGCGGACGTGAAGAGGTAGAAGTGACCGCGCGGGCTGACCCACCGAAGACGGACACGCTCGGTCTCCTCGCCGGTCCACAGGTCGAACCAGGACCCGCGCTCCCAGCCATGGATCATCGCGTCGATGGTGTCGTCGGACACTTGATCGACCGGGACCGTCTCCTCACCTGTCACCGGCTCCGGCTCGTCGAGCAGGTTGACCTCGGCGTTGTTCGCGGCCATGGCGTCGCGCAGCACCTCGGTGGCAATCGCCCACGGTTGTTCGGCCATCTCCGCGGGCGGAGCCTCGATCGGGACCTCGTCGACCCTTCTGCGAAGGGTCGTCTGGTCAACCGTCGCGCCGCTGACGGATGGTGCCTCGCCGGCCTTCACCGCCAGCGCGTGCGACGCCATCAGGCTCGTGAAGAACGGCCGCATGCCGGAGAAGGGCACGTCGATCAGCTGCAAGCCTTCCCGCAGCGTGTTCAGCACGGCGGGGATCGTCTTGACCAGCCGCTTGCGATCGTCGGAGTCGAACGTGACCTGCACGCTCCAGACCAGGTCGGACACGGCGTCACGGTAGCGCCCCGCAAAGCCCGGCTCGGTCCGTTCGCGCAGGGTTGCCGCCACCAGCACCTTGACCCACACGTCGAGCAGGAACCCGGAGAGGTACGGCTCGACCGTCACCTCCTCGAGCGCACGGCGGATGCCGGCGGCCGCGTTGATGGCCATCGCTTCGCGCTTCTCGGCGTCCTCGAGCGCGCGCCTGGCGCGCGTCACCGGATCGTCTTCGCGTCCGCGCTCCTCGGCGAGGTACTTCTCGAACTCGTCGAGCGCCGTCTCGAAGACGGTCGGGCCCTCGTTGATCGCCAGCGCCACGGTATTGATGGCCTTGTTGATCTCGGCCAGGTAGCGCGCGTTCTCGTCACCCTCCGGATGCCAGCCGACCGCCGTGGTCGCGATCCGGTCCATCAACCGGCGCGCCGGCTGCGACGGCGAGACGAACAGGTCGACGTTCGTCAGCGCAACCTTCATGACCGGGAACTGGAGCCGCGACAGCGCGATCTTGATCTGCGCCGGAATCTGGTCGTCCTGCTGAATTCGGTCGAACACCATGCCGACCAGTTCGACAGTCAGCCTGTCGACCTGGCGCGTCGCCGTGTCGACCACTTGCTGGCGCAAATGATGCTCGTCGCGCTCCATGACGGCTGGCGCGGAAGTGCCGTTCCTGCCGGTCATCGTCGTCAGCGCGTTCAGCCGCTGCACTTCGTTGATCGATGCGAGCAGCGCGGGGTCGATCGCGGCGAACTGGACCGGAACGCCCAGCCCGGCCGGCGCGGCGGTCAAAGCGGGCGTGACCGCGACGACAGGTGGCGAAGCCACCGGAACGCTGCCCGCGAAACCCTGCGTCGCGGGGCCAAGCGCCTGCGTGTCCGCGTGGTCGAGCACCATGGCTGGCGCCGGAACGGCCGGCACGGCCCCGCCGATGCCACCCGCGATCTTCGCGTTGATCCTCTGGAACAACGCGGACAGCAACTGCTCGGCGGTGGTGCAACTCACCGATGCCGGCGCCGGGGCCGCTTCCGAGGTCAGGCCGGTGTTCGCGGCCGCTCCGGCCACCGCCCCGGCGGTGTGCGCCGGATGCGACACCGCCTCGGCCGTGGCCGCGGCGGCGCGGACAGCGGCAGTCGCATTGCTGTAGCTGGCCACCTCCCCGTCCGGCACGCCCTGCTGCTCGAGCCGCTTGTTCAGCGCCGAATACACGGCGAGGAGGGGCTTCTGCAGCGGCACCTCGAACGCCTTCAGGACAGCCTGACGCTCCTCGCCCTTGAACCCGAGCTTGTCCACCGCGCTGCCCAGCGCGCGGCAGTAACGCAGCGGATGGAATGGATTCTCGCGATCCCCGAGCGCCGGCAGCCGCACCGCGCGGGCAACACGCTGGGTCAGCGGAACGTACTCGGAATCGGTGGCGTTGCGCAGCCGTGCCGCGACACGGTCGACCATCGCCTGCTCTTCCATCTGCTCGTAATCGACCAGCGACAGGCTCCGGCCGCGGGCGCGAGCCGGTTTCGTCGGGGCCGCGTGGCCATCCAGATGGTCCTTCAGCGCTGCGTCCATTTCCTTGTCGAGCGCCGCGAAGAACGCCGTGGAGAACACGGCATAGCCGGCGAGGATGTTGCGCGCCGAGCTCTTCAGCAAGCTGGACATCGACAGGTCGAGTTCGAGTGCCTGCACCGCGTCCTGGGTCGCGGTCTTCAGCAGCGGTTCGAGCGTCCTGCGCGCGAACTGCCGCATGCTGGACAGAGCGCGCTGCACGGCGGTGCGCCGGGCGGCTCCCTGCGTTCTGTCGGTGTTCATGACTCCAGTCGTGGCGCACTCCTTCAGCGAGCCTGCGGCAGATCGTACCGGAAGCCCTTCCCCCGCTCGGGACGTAATGCGCTCGCATTTGCCTGCATCTTCCGGCATCGGCCTTCCGCAGCGCGTCAAGCGGTGTCCGTGCCATGCCACCACGCGCGCCAGAGAGCAAGCTTCTGCTCGTAGGTCCGGCCTGCGTGTGCCGGGCTGGAGGACGGCAGCACGGAGGTGCCATACCCGGCGCTGGCGAAGGCCCGCGCGAATCGTCCGGCCATTGCGCCGTTGAACGCGACGTCGGCGAGGCGCGGCGCGAGCCGCTCGAGTCGGGCAAACGGATTAGCGCGCACGTTCGTGATGGCGGAGTCGAGGCTGCCTTCGCGGTCGCAGGCATCGATCACATCCCACAGGCCAACCCGGTGAGCCAGCAGCCGCTGCAGTCGCCTCGGGTACGGCTGCTGGTGCAGCGGCTCGCCGAAGAGGTCGCCCATCAGCCGCCAGAACTGGTTTCGCGGGTGCGCGTAGTACTGGCCGGCTGCGAGCGACGCCGCCGATGGAAAGCTCCCGAGTATCAGGCGGATCACCCGTCGGTCGATCACCGGCGGGAACCCTCTCAGACGCGGAGGCTCGCTAACGACCGACCTCCAGCAGCATGCCGTTCAATCGCTTCACGAACGCGCCCGGATCGTCGAGCTGTCCGCCTTCGGCCAGCACGGCCTGGTCGACCAGCAACTCGAGCCAGTCCTGCACGCGCCGGTCCTCCGACTCGCCTTTCAGGCGCTGCACCAGCGGGTGGTGCGGATTCAGTTCGAGGATCGGCTTGCCACCTGGCGCCGCCTGGCCCGCGGCCTTCAGCAGGCGCTGCAGGTGGCCGCTCATCTCGCGCTCGTCGGCCACGAGGCACGCCGGCGAGTCGGTGAGGCGAAAGGTGACGCGCACGTCCTTCACGCGCTCGGCGAGCAAGGTCTTCGCCCTCTCGACCAGGCCCTTGAACTCGTCGCCGGTCTTCGCCTGCTCGGCCTTCTCGGCTTCGTCGGCAAGCTCGTCCAGGTCCAGCGCGCCCCTGGCCACCGAAGTCATCTCCTTGCCGTCGAACTCGGTCAGAAACGACAGCATCCACTCGTCGACGCGGTCCGTCAGCAGCAGCACCTCGACGCCCTTCTTGCGGAAGATCTCGAGGTGCGGGCTGCTGCGCGCGGCCTCGAGCGTGTCGGCCGTGACGCAGTAGATGTGCTTCTGGCCTTCCTTCATGCGGCCGATGTAGTCGGCGAGCGCAACCACCGGCTCGTCCTCGTGCGCGGTCGAGCGGAAGCGCAGCAGCTTCGCGATCCGGTCGCGGTTCGCCGCGTCCTCGCCAATGCCCTCCTTCAGTACCTGGCCGAATTCCTTCCAGAAGCCGGCGTACTTCTCCTTCTGGTTGTCCGCCAGGTCTTCCAGCAACGACAGCACGCGCTTGGCCGAGCCTTCGCGGATCGCCTTCACGTCGCGGCTTTCCTGAAGGATCTCGCGCGACACGTTGAGCGGGAGGTCGTTGCTGTCGATCACGCCGCGCACGAAGCGCAGGTATGGCGGCATCAGCTGCTCGGCGTCGTCCATGATGAAGACGACGCACATAGAGCTTGATCCCGTGGCGCTGGCTGCGGTCCCAGAGGTCGAACGGTGCGCGCTCGGGCAGGTACAGCAGCTGGATGTACTCGGTGCGGCCCTCGACGCGGTTGTGGGTCCACGCCAGGGGCTCGCCGAAGTCGTGCGACACGTGCTTGTAGAAGGCCTGGTACTGCTCGTCGGTGACCTCGGCCTTCGGTCGCGCCCACAGCGCGTTGGCCTGGTTGACGGTCTCGGACTCGTCNGTCAGCCGGAACTCGTTCGCGTCCTTGTCCCACTCCTCCTTGCGCATCCGGATCGGGAGCGAGATGTGGTCCGAGTAGCGGGTGACGATTCCTTTCAGTTTCCACATGGACAGCAGCTCGTCCTCGCCTTCGCGCAGGTGCAGGGTCACGTCGGTGCCGGCCACGGCCCGTTCCGCCGGTTCCACCGTGAACTCGCCNGCGCCGTCGCTCTCCCANCGGATCGCCTCGGCCGCCGGCAGCCCGGCGCGCCTCGANACGACCGTCACGCGGTCGGCGACGATGAAGCTCGAGTAGAAACCGACTCCGAACTGGCCGATCAGCTGCGCGTCCTTCTGCTGGTCGCCCGTGAGCTGCGAGAAAAACTCGCGCGTGCCCGACTTCGCGATCGTGCCGAGGTGCTCGATTGCCTCGGCGCGCGAGAGCCCGATGCCGTTGTCGGAGACGGTGACCGTGCGAGAGGCCCTGTCGAACGCGACCGTGATCTCCAGCTCGCCGTGTCCTTCGAGCAGTTCGGGCCGGGTCATCGCCTCGAAGCGCAGCTTGTCGCACGCATCAGAAGCGTTGCTGATCAGCTCGCGCAGAAAGATCTCCTTGTTGCTGTACAGCGAGTGGATCATCAGCTGCAGCAGCTGCTTGACTTCAGCCTGGAAGCCCAGTGTCTGCTTCGCGGTCGCGGCCTCGGCGTGCGCCTCCATCGGTGCTCCTTTCGTGTGGTCCGTTGCTGTTGC
>Ga0031656_10000709_pt1 | contig 11967 bp, 9 predicted proteins | sample FrelakmetDIP11DI_FD_55080 | JGI IMG/M metagenome (GOLD analysis project Ga0031656, IMG submission 55080) | Freshwater lake sediment microbial communities from the University of Notre Dame, USA, for methane emissions studies - DIP11 DI | ecosystem: Environmental > Aquatic > Freshwater > Lake >... | reverse complement strand
CGATCAACACCGTGTGCCCGAGCTACGTGCGCACGCCGCTCGTGGATGCGCAGATCGCGTCCCAGGCCCGGGCCCACGCGCTGCCGGAGCAGCAGATCGTCGACGAGATCATGCTAAAGCCGATGCCGAAGCACGCGTTCGTCACGATCGAGGAACTCGGCGGCATCGTCGAGTTCCTGGCCAGCGACGCGGCCCGCAACGTCACCGGGCAATGGATCGCGGTGGACGGCGGGTGGACGTGCCAGTGAGGAAGGGGATAGGGGATAGGGGATAGGGGATAGGGGATAGGGGATGGTCGGAGAGGGACGGAGGCAGACGACAGTGCAGTGGCAGGAAATGGCGGGGCTGGCGATCGTTGGCGTGTTGCTGGCGCTGCCGGGGTGTGGCGGGGGCACGGACAACGGCAAAGAGCAAAACGCGGGGTCGCAGGCTGCGCGGCTGCCGCAGCTGCCGATCGACCCGGGGGCGGTGACGGTGTCCGGCATCTCGTCGGGCGGCGCCATGGCGGTGCAGTTCCACGTCGCGCACTCGAGCCTGGTGCGCGGCGTCGGCGCGCTGGCCGCACCGCCATACCTGTGCGCAGAAGGATCGGTGCGCCATGCGCTCGGCCGCTGCATGAGGGACGGCACCGAGATTCCCACCGCGCAGCTGGCCGAGCGCACCCGCCAGTTGGCGCGCGACGGGGCGATCGACCCGGTGGCGGACCTCGCCGACGATCGCGTCTGGCTGTTCCGTGGCGCGCAGGATCCGTACGTCAGCAAATCGGTTGCTGATTCCCTCGAGGCCTACTACCAGGCGCTGGTCCGACCGGAGCGCATCGCGCGCGTCGAACTGCCGGGTGCCGGCCACACCTTTCCGACCGCGGACGGCACGGCGCCGCCCTGCGACGTGACCGAGCCGCCGTTCGTCGGCAGCTGCGGGCTCAACGGCGCCGCGGCACTGCTGGCCCAGCTGCACGGCGATCTCATCCCAGGCACAGCGCCATCGCCCGATGGGCTGGTCGAGTTCGACCAGCGTCCCTATGCGGAGCNGTCGGGCAGCGTCGGGCTCGGGGACCGTGGCTGGCTGTTCGTACCGCAGGCGTGCCGCGCCGGCCAGGCGGCCAGCTGTTCGCTGCACGTCGTGTTCCACGGCTGCCAGCAGGGCGCTTCGTTCGTCGGTGACGCCTTCGTGCGCCGTGGCGGCTACCTCGAAGTCGCCGAGGCCAACCGCATGGTGCTGCTGTTCCCGCAGGTCGAGAAGAGCCTGCAGCCGCTCAACGCCTATGGCTGCTGGGACTGGTGGGGCTACGAGGGCGAGGACTACGCGACCCGCGGCGGGCGGCAGGTACGTGCGGTGCGGGCGATGATCGCCGACCTGCTCGGCGAGGCNGCGGCCGCGCGCTGATCANGCGTTGGTGCGGGTGCGCTGCTCGCCGTAGAGGACGTTCAGCCGCCGCACGCCCTTGACGCGACGCGACGAGCGGCGGATTTCCTTCATGAGCCGCAGCAGCAGGTTGAGCTGCTCGCGTTCGCCGCCGGCGCAGTACTCCTCGCTCAGGCCCAGGTGCAGCACGCTGACGTGCTCGAGGTCGGCCCGCATGTACACCGCCACGCCGAGCGGGCGGCCGGTCCCCGTTTCTACCGCGAACAGCGACTGCACGTCCGGCAGTCCCACGACCTTGACCCGCATCCACTCGCCCTCGAAGTGGATCTCAGGCGGACCGTAGCGGTCGATGACGTCGACGATGCCACTTGCCACGCGGGCCTGGCAGCCGTTGAAGAACAGCAGTCGCTCGAGCGTGTCGCGGTGCTCGACGCCGACCTTCGAGGTGAACGTCACCGTTGCCCTCATGACTCCCGTTGCCCCGGAGCCGGTATGCCGGCCTTCTGTGAATCGAAGGCCGATCATGCTCGCGGCCATGGTTTATGTCGAGCCGACCGGCCGGGCGCCCGTGGCAGCAGCGGCAGGGCCCTGGGCGGGGCCGCAGGCTCCGGAACTATGATCTGCCTCAGGTTTTTGCACTCCGGCGGTGGACCGGCGGGCCGCCGTCGGGCGCAATCCACAGGTGCACCCAAACGCCCCCCAGCCGACCCTCGACACCACCGCGACGATCCCAGCCCTGGACCCGGCCGACGTGGTCATGGTGGACGTGGTCGTGTTGTCCGGCGACCTCGCGCTGTACGACGCGATCCGTGACTCGGTCGGCGAGCGCAACCCCGTCTGGCGTGCGCGCTCGGCCGCGGAGGCCGTCGACCTGCTGCTAACCGGCCGGTGCGGCGTGCTGCTGGTCGATCTCGCGTCGGTGTCGTCCCAGCCGTCGACGCTGGTCGAACAGATCGTGGACCAGTTCCCGGACGTGGTGGTGGTGGTGGCTGGGCAGCGCGAGGACGAGCCGGTGCTCGCCGGCCTGATCAGCGACGGCCTCGTCTACCGGTTCATGCACAAGCCGCTGTCGCCAAGGCGCGCGGGTATGTTCCTGCAGGCGGCCATGCGCGCCCACGTCGAGCGCCGCGAGGGCCGGGCCGGCGACTACCTGTTGCCGCTGGTGCGCGAGCTGCGCTCGCGAGTCGATCCGCGCAAGTGGCTGTTCGTGGGCTCCGGGCTGGCGCTGTTCGTGGCGTTGCTCGCCGGACTGCTCATCGCGCGCTACGGCCAGCCGCCGGGCACAACGGATCCTGCCGGGCCGCAGGCCGCGCGACCCACGAAGCCCGCCCCCGCTGCGCCGCTGGCCGACCCGGTGCTGTCGCGGGCCCGCGCGGCGCTGGCCGCCGGGCGATACGAATCCCCACCCGGGCGCAACGCGCTCGACCTGTTTGCGGCTGCGCTGCTGTCGCGCCCGGATGACGTCGAGGCGCAGGCCGGGCTCGCGACCACGATGACCCACCTGCTGCTGCAGGCGAAACGGGCGGCGGCGGCCGGCAACCCCGACGAGGCCCGGCGCATCGCCGGGCGCGTGCTCGGCGTGCAGGACGGTCACCCCCGCGCACGATCGCTGCTCGCCGGTCTCGAGTCGCAGCCGCGCCCACTTGCCGTACCTGGCGCTGTAGCGGACGCCGTAACTGACGCCGTACCCAACGCCGTCACGGTTGCGCAACCGCGGGCCGAAGCTGCCACCGCGCCCGCGCCGCCCAGGCGCGCTGCAATGCCGCGCGTCCAGAAGGATCCGCTCACGCCGGTCGTCGTCGGCAACGGCATGCTACCCACCTCGCCGGGCCGCCCCGCCAGGGCTGGATCACCGCGACAGTTCGGCGCGCCTGCCAGCTCCGGGCACGCGATCGCCGGCTACGTGCAGCGCGCGCCCAACCTGGTCGTGGCGACCGCGCCGCTGCCGGATCGCGACCTCGAGCCGGTGTCGACGCCCGACCCGGCCTATCCGCCGGCCGCGTTTCGCAACGGCGTCGAGGGCTGGGTGGAANTGGACTACACCGTGACCGAGCAGGGCACGGTGCGCGACATCGCGGTGGTAAGCGCCGAGCCGGGCAGCGTGTTCGACGCCGCCGCCGTGGCGGCCGTAGCGGCGTGGCGTTATCGGCCGCGCGTCGTGAACGGGCGGCCGGTCATGCAGCGCTCGTCGGTGACGCTGAGCTTCAACGTCGCGGATTGAGCGCGGCGTGGCGGGTGCCGAGCACCCACGCCACGATCGCCCACAGCGCCGCGAGCGTCGCGCCGCACAACGCGATTCCGGCCAGGCCGAGGCCGAACGTCGACTTCACCAGCGCGTGCACCGACGCCGCCGTGGCGTCGCCGCCGCGGTACACGAACGTGTCGATCAGGCTCTTCGCCTTGTAGCGTTCCTCGCGCGTCACCGACGTGTACAGCGTGTCGCGCGACGGGCGCGTGATCGAGTACTCGCCGACGCGCCGCACCACCATCACACCGACCAGCACGGCAAAGGTCGGGAACACCGCCAGCGTGGCGAAGCCGAACGCCATCAGCACCGGCACCGAGACGATCAGCGCGCGGAAGCCGAACCAGCGGTACAGGCGGCCGAACACGAACAGCTGCATGGCGAGCGAGCCCGCCTGCACCCAGAAATCGAGCCGGCTGAAGAAGGCCGTGCGCGCGTCGCGATCCGTAAACACCTCGGCCACCAGCGCCTGCTGCTCGAGGTACAGGAACGTGGACACCCAGGTGAGCAGGAACACGAACAGCGCGATGAGCGCGAGGTAGGGCGAGCGCGCCACCTGCTGAAAGGCGGCCCACGCGGACCCACCGAGCTGGGCGTCACGGTCGGTGCCGGGCGCGGTGTTCTCGCCGGAGCGCCGGTGCCAGCGCAGCACCAGCAGCAGCGTGCCGAGCGAGGCCGCGAGCAGCGCAGCCGACACCAGCAGCAGGTTGATGGTGCCGATCGGCTCGGCGAGCTGCGAGCCGAGGAACGGGCCGAACAGCCCGCCGCTGCTGAGGCCAGCCGCGATGAAGCCGAACAGCCGGCCGGCCTGCTCGCGACTGAACACGTCGGCCATCAGGCTCCAGAACACGGCGACCACGAACAGCACGAAGATGCTGACCCAGACGAAATAGGCGCGCGCGATCCAGGTGTGGTCCGCCTGGGCGTTGAACCAGGCATGGAACCCCAGGATGTTGAGCACGAAGAACAGGTACACCCACGGCAGGAAGGTCGAGCGGCGATAGCGTGAAATGAGCCAGCCGTACACGGGCTGCACCAGCAGCATGCCGGCAAACGTACCCCAGAACAGCGCCGGCAGCGTCTGCACGCCGGAGGTGATGCCCATGGTTTCGCGGATCGGTCGCAGGATCGCGTAGGCGGCGAACATCAGGAAGGCCGTGGCGAAGGCAGCGAGCGCGCCGGCGAGTTCGTGGGGCTGCGCGTTGATCGCGCGGGCGAGCGCGCCCCTCACGCGGCGGCCTGCAGGTCGAGCACCACGCCCGGCTGCGCGACTTCGGCGTGCGCGCCCCCTGCCCGCAACGCGTCGCGCAGGCCCTCCGCGGCCGATGCTTCGCCATGCACCAGCCAGACCGGCGGACGGCCCGGGATCGCGCCGTACCAGCGCAGCAGGTCCTGCTGGTCGCCGTGCGCGGAGAACCCGCCGAGCGTGTGCACGCGGGCCGCGACCTTGACCGGCGAGCCGTGGATGCGCACCAACTCGCGGCCGTCGACGATCGCGCGACCGAGCGTGCCCTCGGCCTGGAAGCCGGTGAAGACCACGTCGCATTCGGGCCGCGACAGGTTGTGCTTGAGGTGGTGGACGATGCGCCCGCCGGTACACATGCCGCTGCCTGCGATGATGATCGCGCCATGCGGGATGCGGTTGATCGCCATCGACTCGTCCGCGCTGCGGCACAGCTTCAAGTTAGGCAGCGAGGGCAGCGCGCGCTCCCGCGCGAGCCACTCCTGCGCCTCGGCATCGAACAGCTCGGCGTGCTGCCAATAGACCGCGGTCGCCTCGATCGCCATCGGGCTGTCGAGGAACACCTGCCAGTCGCCGAGTTGCCACGCGTCGAAGTGCGTCGCCAGCTCGTAGAGGATTTCCTGGGTGCGGCCGACTGCGAACGCCGGGATCAGCACGTTACCGCCGTCGCGACGCGCCGCGCGCAGGATCGCGCCGAATTCCTCGAGCGTGGCCGCGCGCTCGCGATGCAGGCGCGCGCCGTAGGTGCTCTCCATCAGCACCAGGTCGCAGGCCGGGCCCGGCTCCGGATCGCGCAGGATCGGCGTGTCGTACTGGCCCAGATCGCCGCTGAAGGTGACGCGCCGCTCGAGCCCGCCCTCGCGCAGCCGCAGCCACACGCTCGCGGAACCGAGGATGTGGCCGGCATCGCGGAAGACGAGTTCGACACCGGGCAGCACCTCGACCGGCTGCCCGTAGGGCACCACGCGCACCTGCTGCTGCACGTCGAGGGCGTCGTCGAGCGTGTAGAGCGGCTCCACCGCCGGCGCACCCGGCCTGCGGTGCCCGCGGTTCTCGCGCTCGGCGTCACGCTGCTGCATGTTCGCCGAGTCGGCGAGCAGGATGCGCACCAGGTCGCGGCACGCGGGGTTGGTGTAGATCGGGCCACGGAAGCCGCGCTTGCGCAGCAGCGGCAGCCGGCCGCTGTGGTCGATGTGCGCGTGGCTCAGGACCACGGCGTCGACCTGCGCGGCGTCGAAGGGGAAGGCGGCACGATTGCGGGCGTCGGGGGCTGCGCCGCCCTGGATCATCCCGCAGTCGAGCAACAGGCGGCGGCCGCCCACGACGAGGACGTGACAGCTGCCCGTCACCTCGCCGGCTCCGCCGTAGAACTCGAGCTGCATGTGGATCGCCTCAGGCGATCCGTTGGCCGACGGTCGCCTCGTGGTGTTCGGGTCGTGTCTCGCGTTCGCGCAACAGCTTGACGCAGGCCTTCACGACCCGTGCATCGTAACGGCGCCCAGCCTGGGATTGAAGCTCCTCGATGCAGGCGGCGAGCGACAGGGCGGCGCGTTGCGGTCGCGGCGCGAGCATCGCCTCGGCGGCGTCCGCCACGGCGACGATGCGCGCCTCGAGCAGGATCTCCTCGCCCTGCAGGCCACGCGGGTAGCCCGAGCCGTCGAGCCGCTCGTGGTGCTGGCGCACGACCTCGGCGACCGGCCACGGGAACTCGATGCGGCGCAGGCACTCGTGGCCGCGCTCGACGTGCGTCTTGACCAGCTCGTATTCCGCCGGCGGCAGTTGTCCCGGCCGCCACAGTATCTCGCGCGGGATCTGCAGCATGCCGACGTCGATCAACTGGCCCATCACCCGCAGGCCGCGCACGGTGTGCCCCGGCAGGCCGAGCGAGGTGCCGATGGCGGCCGCGAGGTCACCCACGCGGCGCGCGCGACCGGTCTTGCCGGAATCCTGCGATTCCGCCAGCGTCGCGAGCGACTCGACCACGCCGAGCATCACGCGTTCCATGTGATCCATGGCGCTCACGATCTCGGCATCGGAGCGGCGGCGGCGCAGCACCTTCCACAGGCCCTCGGCGACCTGCACGGCGTGCTGCAGGTCCTCGTCGTCATAGGGCTGCGGCTTCTCCGCGAGCAGCAGCACGCCGGCGAGTCGCCCGCCGTCCAGCATCGGCACGCAGGCCTGGCGGCGCAGCGCCCCCGGCAGGCCCGCGTCGCGCAACGAGCCGGTGCCCTCCATCGCGTCGCGCGCCACCGGCTGCAACGAGGCGAGGCACTCGTGCAGGGCCGTGTCCTGGGCCGGCGAGCCGCGCCAGCGCGTCAGCACGGACAGGTCCTTGCCTTGCGAGTCGCTGCCGCAGCACGCCGCGAGCTCGAGCTGCGCTGCGTCCGGCAACGCCAGGAACAGGTACGCCGTCGGGCTGCCCGTCAGCTGGCTGGTGACCTCGAGCGCCTGGGTCAGGATCTCGGTTTCGGTCAGTGAATGCGCGCGCTGCGTCAACTCGAGCAGTGCTGCCGCGCGGTGCTGTTCGCGCTCCGCGCGCTGCGCGGCGCGGCGTTGCCCGCTCAGGTCGCGCACCATGACGATGCGGACGCCCGGCGCGGCGTCGATGGCGGCGGCGGCGACCTGGACCTCGATGGTCGTGCCATCGCCACGGCGCCAGCGGGCTTCGTGCACCACCGCGCCGCCGCCGGACACCGCCATGCTGCGCACGGTGTTCTCCCCATCGTCATCGGCAAACTGCTGCAACCCCGCGCCGACCACGGCTGCGGCGTCGCGGTCGACCAGCGCGAGGAACGCCCGGTTGGCGTAGCGCAGGCGACTCTCGGCATCGACCAGGCAGGCGGCGAACGGCGCATGCTCCAGGGCGAGCGCGTGCTGCCGCGCCCGATCGTCGCTCGCGCGCTGCGCACGCTCATCGGTGACGTCGCGCGCAAGAGTCAGCCAGCAGGCACGCCCGGCGTAGGACACCGACTGGCGCCGCAGCTCGAGCGTGCGCGACGTGCCGTCTTCGCGGGCCCACGCCACATCGATCGGCTGGGCCGACTCGGCGTCCGGCACGTAGCCCGGCAGCAGTTCGGCGATGGACCGGCCGCGGAGCGCTTCGGCCGCGAGACCGAACAGGGCCGCGGCCGAGTCGCTCACGGCGCGGATCTCGTGCGTTTCCATGTCCGACAGCCATGTCGGCAGCGGCTGTGCCGCGAAGGCACGCTCGGCGTCCACGGCCGCGGCGTGCGCACGCGCGCGGGCCGTCTGCAATTCGGCCAGCCGTGACTCGAGCACGCCGATGCGGGCCAGTTCGGCCTGCGACTGCCGGGCCTCGCCGCGCGCCGCGCTTTCGGCCTGCGTCAGTTGCCGTTCGCGGGATTCCAGTTCCTGCAGCCGCGCCTGCAGTTCACGAATCCGGGTCGCGTCGGCAGCCGCATGGTCCGCGCGTTCGCGGGCACCGCGCTCGGCGCTCTCGCGGGCGACGCGCTCCGCGACCGCCAACCGCTGTTGCACAGCCTCGAGGTCGCGCACGTGCCGCTCGAGCTCGACGACGCGCCGGCGGTCCTGCTCGCGTTTCTCCAGCAACTCCGGCACCAGCGCCGGCATGCGCATGGTGCCGGAGCCCGGCGACAGCTCGTCGAGGGCGGTGGCGAGTTCCTCGAGCGTCGTACCGCGCGGGAAGAATCGCTCGGCACCCACCTCCGCGGCGAACGCCTCGTACTTGGCACCCTCGACGCGGAACGACAGCAGCACCACCGGCAGGTGGTGCAGGATCGGGTCTTCCTTGACGCGGCGGCACAGCGCGAAACCGTCGAGCTTGGGCAGCAGGACGTCGCTCACCACCACCTGGGGAGCCTCGCGCCGCGCGATCTCGAGTGCCTCGACGCCGGAGCGCGACTTGATGACCCGGTGGCCACGCGCCTCCAGCAGCGTCTCGAGCGCCGCGAGATCCTGGTCGCGTTCGTAGGCCAGCAGCACGGTCTTCATCGCCACGGGATCACGTTGTCTGGCGGGCGCCAAGTATGCGCCCGCCTGCAGCATGCACCAACGCGCCCGCGGGCCGCGCGAGATCCGTCACAGTTCGCCCGCGCCCGGCGTGGGCGTAGCCTCACGCCGGATGCAGCGCTTGCTCCGACTCGGGCAGGTGGCGCCGCAGGGCCTCGACCGTGCCGTGCACGAGGTCCTTGCGGATCTCGTGGACCACCCGGGCGCGCGTCGGCTTCGACAGTTCCGCCCGCATCAGGCCCAGGAACGCCGGGCCGGCGACGACGATCAACTCGTCGAACTCGCCGCTGCGCCGGGCCGTGTCGAGCCGCCGCGAGATGCGCTTCGCAAAGCGCACCGCTTCCAGCTGCCGCGGGTCGTTCTCGCGCGCGATGGCGTGGCGTGCGCTGCCGAAGCTCTCGTAGCTGCGGCCCGGCCGATCGCTCGAGAAGTCGCGGTTGTGCTGGTGCGCCAGCGGGTCGCTGATGCGGGCGACCTCCTTCGGCCGCGCCCGCAACGATGCCGTGTCGTAGAAGATGGCTTCCGCCTGGTCGGCGACGATGATCCGTATCCTGCTCATGGTGACCTCCCCTCGTATGGGGCCCACCCCTAGCGTCCGCCGCGCAGGCGCCCGCCGCAATCCGGGAAACCGGCAATCCCCGGCTGACCGACCGATCGGTCAGTGCTAGGATCCGCCGATGGCACGCCCCACCAGCCGCAAGCGCCCCCCGGCCCCCGGGGCGCGGCGCATCGAATCCGCTGCCCGGCGCCTGTTCGCCGCCCGTGGCTTCGCCGGCACGTCGATGGCCGACATCGCCGCGGCGGCCGGGGTCAGCAAGGCAACGGTTTTCCACCATTACCGCACCAAGCAGGGGCTGTACGAGGCGCTGGTGAGCGAGGCCTTGACCGGCTTCCGCGAGCAGCTCATTCCGCTGCTGGACCCGGTGCACGACCTGCGCGGCAGCCTGCAGGAGTTCGCCGCCGCGCACGTTGCTCGCCTGACCGGCATGCAGGCCACGACGCGCCTGATCGCGCGCGAGATGCTGAGCGGCTCCTCCGCCACGACCAGCCTGTTTGCCGAAGGCGAGATGGGCCGCAATTTCTCGTTGCTCGTCGATGCGCTGCGCCGTGGCCAGTCACGGGGCACCGTGCGCAGCGACGTCGATCCCGGGCTCGCGGTATTCATGCTGCTCGCCGCCAACTGGTTCCTGGTGCAGAACGCGGCGCGGCTGCAGCGCCACCCGGATCTCGCCGTCATCGACTCCACTGACGCCTATGCCGCCGAACTCGCCCGGCTGCTGGCCCACGGCCTCGCGCCGACCGCTCCCGAGGATTCGCCATGACCCGCCCGTCGCCACCGGTTGCCGTCGCCCTGCTCCTCGTTGCCGTGCTGGTCGCCGGATGCGGCGGCAAGGACGAGGGAGCCGCTGGCCCGCCCGTGCGCAAGACGCCCGTGACCGTAGCACAGGCGACGCGCGAGCGGGTCGAAGCGATCGAGACGACGGTCGGTCGGTTGGAGTCGACCTCCTCCCCGGCGCTCGCCGCCGAGACGTCCGGGCGGGTGGTACGCCTGCTGGTGGACGGTGGCAGCGTGGTGAAGAAGGGCCAGGTGCTCGCCGAGCTCGACGGCGAGCCGCAGCGACTGGCCGTCGCCTCGGCGCGGGCCAGCGTCGAGCGCCTGGAGGCACTGCTCGCCAACCAGCAGCGCACCGTCAAGCGCTACCAGGAACTGCGCTCGAAGGCGGTCTCCGAGAGCATGCTGGAGGAGGCCGTCGCGCAGCAGAGCGCGCGGCAGGCCGAGCTCAACGACGCACGCGCGCGGCTCGCCGAGGCCCAGTACCGACTCGACCGCACGCGCATCAAGAGCCCGGTGGACGCGATCGTCGAGCGGCGGCTGATCTCGGTTGGCGACTTCGTGTCACCCGGCACGCCCGTGGTGACCATCGTCGGCCGGGATCAACTGCGCGTGGTGCTGCCGTTCCCGGAGCGCCTGTCCGGACAGATCCGGCCCGGGCTCGCGGTCACGCTGGACCAGCCGGCGCGACCGGAAGGGCCGATCACCGGCACGGTCACGGAGGTGCGGCCCATGGTCGGCACCAACAATCGCGCCGTCGAGGCGCTGGTGGACCTGCCGTCCGGCACGGACTGGCCGCCCGGTGGCAGCGTGACGGCGCGGCTGGTGCTCGCCTCCCGCGACGGCGTGGTGGTACCGGCCGCCAGCGTGGTGCGTCGCCCCGCCGGTGACGTGGTGTACGTGGTGCAGGACGGCAAGGCGGCCGAGCGCAAGGTCACGGTCGGCGTGCGCAGCAGCGAGCGCGCCGAGGTACTGACCGGCGTCGAACCCGGCGAGACGGTGGCGCTCGCCGGCGCCGGGTTCCTCACCGACGGCGCGCTGGTGAGCGTGCGCGACCCCGCCAAAGCGCCGGCGCAGCCATGAAGCTCGCCGAGCTGTCCGTCCGCCGGCACGTGCTCGCCTTGATGGCGAGCGCGGTGTTCGTGCTGTTCGGCATCGTCGCCTACCAGCGCATCGGCGTCGATCGCTTCCCGCGCGTCGAGTTCCCGGTGATCTCGATCACCACCGTTCTGCCGGGCGCCAACCCGGATGTCATCGACGCGAGCGTCACGAACATCATCGAGACGGCCGTCAACAGCGTGCCGGGCATCGACGTCATCCAGTCGCGCTCGAGCCCGAGCGTCTCGAACGTCGCGATCACGTTCAACCTGTCGAAGGACATCGACGTCGCGTTCTCCGAGGTGCAGGCCAAGGTCAACCAGGTGCTGCGCCAGCTGCCGGACGAGGCCGACCCGCCGGTGGTGCTCAAGGTCGAGGTGGGCGCCGCGGCCGTGATCTGGCTCGCGCTGCAGGGTGACCGCACCACGCAGCAGCTCAACCAGTACGCGCGGCAGGTGGTGAAGAAGCGCCTCGAGACGGTCGAGGGCGTCGGCCAGGTGATCATCGGCGGCGAGCGGCGACGCAACATCCGCGTCAACCTCGATCTCGACCGCATGGCGGGGCTCGGCGTGACGGCGCAGGACGTGCGCAACGCGTTCCGCACCGAGCACGTGCAGCTGCCCGGCGGCTTCCTCGTGAGCGGCACGGGCGAGCGGCTCATCAAGCTCGACCTCGAGTACCACAGCCCGGAGG